>Ga0207419_1003122_pt1 | contig 10154 bp, 6 predicted proteins | sample ElkSloMetagenome_4_FD_184723 | JGI IMG/M metagenome (GOLD analysis project Ga0207419, IMG submission 184723) | Hot spring microbial communities from Elkhorn Slough, Monterey Bay, USA - MD2A (version 2) | ecosystem: Environmental > Aquatic > Marine > Intertidal zone > Estuary: Microbial mat ... | reverse complement strand
TTCAGCCGGTTCCGGCCACACACCGGCTGAAGCCGGGACTCCCGCTCCAAGGCCGTAGCCCCATGACCAACCCTTTTCAGACAGTCTCTGAGCCACAAACAACGAGACGGGCAGAGGCTGCTCTACCCGTCTCGCTTCACCGACCGACAACCTTGTTCCCTGTCCCCTGTCCTCTGTCCCCGGTTCCCGGTTCCCTACAACTGCCCCAAAAACACCAGCGCCAGGATCACAATCCCGGCAATAATGCGATAGATCCCAAACGCCACAAAACTGTGGTTGGCAACATAGCGCAGCAACCAGCCAATGCTCAGCCAGCCGACAATCATTGCCACAACTGTGCCGAGCAGTAGCCGGCCAATATCATCGCCGGTAATCTGATCCAGGTTCGAGAGCAGATCGACCATCGTTGCCGCGCCCAGGGTAGGAATCGCCAGGTAGAAGGAGAAAGCCGTTGCAGTGCGGCGGTCCAACCCGGCCAGCAGCCCTCCGACAATCGACGCGCCCGAGCGTGAGGTACCCGGCACCAGCGCAAACACCTGAGCGATACCCACTCCCAGCGCCTGCCGAAACGATACATTCTCCAGATTACTGACCACCTGGGTACGTCGGGGTACACGCTCAATCACAATAAAGATGATCCCGCCCAGAATCAACGAAGTGGCAATAATCGCGGGCGACTCAAACAGCACCGTCTTGATCCAGTCGCGCAGAGTCAACCCAACAACGGCAGCGGGGATAAAGGCCAGCAAAATGCCCAACCAGAAACGGCGCGCGCCCCGGACGGCCTCGTCGGTCACACCGCGCCCCAGCACCGCGCGCGCCTGGTACAACAGATCGCGGATGTAGAAGCCAACAACAGCCAGTACCGTCCCAAACTGAATAAAGATCTCAAACGTACCGCCAATACTCCCCTGGAAGTTGAGCAGATCAGCCGTGATCAGCAGATGCGCCGTGGATGAGATCGGCAAGAACTCAGTCAGCCCCTGGACAATGCCCAGGATCAACACCTGCCACCAGTCGGATTGGAATGGAACGGTCAGCGCCAGCGCGAGGGCCAGCAGTGCCGCCGTGCCAATCAGTATCGGCAGGCTCGGTTGCGCCTGTGCCGGCGAGCCATGCGCGGCCTCGGAAGTCGTTTGCGTCGTTGCGGGAGAGCTTTCCTGCATAGATTTAGATATCTCCTCTTCTGAGTAGAGCATCGAATTTGAGGTGCAAATCACACAAACAGCGCAGTTGCCGTGCCGCCGGCACATGGGAGCAACTACGCTGCAAAATCAATAGATATTACTCTCTAACTACGGTAACTATACTATTGAGGGTTAAACGTGCTATGAACAACGGCAGGAGCAGCATAGCAGTTTCGTTACCTGCATCCCCGCCAATCGGCGCGATCAGATTATTCCTTCGGCGCGCAGGGCATCGAGCGCCGCTTCAAAGGCCGCTACTGTTGCGGCCACATCCGCCGCGCTATGCGCCGCTGAGACAAACCCGCTTCGTCCGCGCATCAGATCCACGCCGGCATTGAGCAGCGCCATGCGCAGCATACGCAGCACCCGCAGGTCACCGCCCCGCTTGAGTTCCGCCTGGGGTACCTGGTAGGGCACATCGCCCGGCACGACGGGGACACTGCTCTGCACCAGAATATGAAAGACCGAGGCATCCCCATACACCGTCCAGTTGTACACCTGTTTCGCGTCCAGCACATTATTCAGCGCTGAGGTAATCTGCTGACAGCGCAGCGTGGCGGTGGCGCATGGCTCGCCGGTTGCGACCAGTTCAAGCATGGCACATCCCGCCGCCGCCGAGAGCGGATTGGCGTTGTAGGTGCCATAGTGGCGAATCTTCTGCTGTGCATTCCAGTCGGCATCACCGAAGGCCAGATGGCGCAGGATATCCGCTCGCCCCGCTACCGCACCGCCCGGCAGCCCGCCCGCCAGCACCTTTGCCAGGCAGGTCAGATCGGCAGTCACGCCCGCGCGCTGCTGCACACCACCCGGCGCAACCCGGAAGCCGGTGACAACCTCATCGCAGATCAGCAACACTTCCCGGTCAGCCGTCAGAGCGCGCAGTTCGCGCAGGAAGCTATCCGGCAGCGGTGCGCCGCCATAGGTGGCCCCGGACGGCTCCAGAATAACAGCGGCAATATCGTCGCGCTGCGCCAGAGTCTGCTCAACAGCGGCAATATCGGTAGGCAGGGTGATCAGCGCCTCTACCAGCGCGGCGGGGATACCGGCGCGGGGATCTTCCTGCTCGGCACCGGGCATGATTAACTCATGCCAGCCGTGGAAATGGCCCGCAAAGCGGATAATTCGAGGACGGCGGGTAAACGCCCGGGCCAGCCGCAGCGCCAGCATAGTCGCCTCCGTCCCGGAAGCGGTGAAGCGGACCAACTCCGCGCCCGGGACAAGCCGTTGAACCAGTTCACCCCAGCGTAGTTCAAGGTCGTGGCAGGCACCATAGTGCGTACCGCGTGCCACCTGCGCCTGCACCGCCGCCACAATTGCCGGATGCCCATGCCCCAGTAGCAGCGCCCCATGGCCGCTCCAGAAATCTATCACCCGATTGTCATCTACATCCCACTTATATGCGCCCTGACTGCGTTCAATATAGAGAGGGAACGGAAACATCGAGCGCCCATCGTGGGTTACGCCGCTGGGAAACAGCATTGTTGCCCGCGCATAACGTTCGGCGGAACCGGGAAACTTCCGGCGGTATGTCTGTTCAATCGTCATTCGTTAAACCATTGCCGTATGCTGTATGCCGTATGCTGTATGCTGTATGCTGTATGCTGTATGCTGTATGCTGCAATACCGACTACAAATTACGGACTACCGACTACCGACTACCGACTACGGAAAAGCTACATTCCCAATTCGAGCCGGCGGATTAGCGCCATCGGGAGATCAACATTGCGCATCTGCAGTTGCGTCTGATTGATATCATACTCGATCCGATTAAAGCGAAGCGTCCCGGCGTCCGTATCATACACGATATAGGCTGCGCGGGGATCTTGATCGCGCGGCTGGCCGACACTGCCGGGATTAATAAAATAGCGTTCATGCTTGTGCAACTTCATTGTATGCCCGCTGTGAGGCAGGAAGCGCTCACAGTGACCCGCCAGACCCAGACGGAAGCCGAGTTGTACATGCGAGTGACCAATCAGGCAGACCTGAGTATCAAAGAGAGAGAAATTTGCCATTGCCTGCGCCGGCGTCAACAAATATTCCCAGACCGGCTCGCGGGGGCTGGCATGCACCACGGTGAACTGATCGTTGACCCGGCGCGATGCAGGCAGATTCCCCAACCAGGCGCGGTTCTCCGGCGTAAGTTGGTTGCCATTCCAGATATTGGCGCGCCGGGCATCCGGGTTAAAATCGCTCAGGTCAACTTTGCCCAGGCATGCCAGGTCGTGATTTCCACTGATAGCAACATCGGCGTGCTGCATCATCGCCGCAATACACTCGTTCGGCTTTGGGCCATAGCCAATAGTATCGCCAAGACACCAGAGCGCGTCGAAACTGCCGGCCGCCGCCAGCACAGTCTCGAGGGCGACGAAGTTTGCATGAATATCTGAGACGATAACAATACGCATATTCGTAAGCTTTCAATCAGCAATCTATATTCTGATACTGTTCGGCCTGGGGGCATATCGCGCCACACCATTGCCGACGTGATTGATCCGAAAGATATAAGCCGGTTTACTTTTGACGGACACAACCGCTGGAGCCTATAATACCTCACATCCGCCTTTTACGTCTTGATGCAGGAGCACACAGACTACCATGGTTGAGCCATCGGGACACTGTCCCCATCTCGGACTAAAACAGAATCGCGCGATTCGGTTTGCGTCGCCCACGCCGGAGCATCGCTGCTACGTCACGGGCGAGGCTCAGGATATCCCTGTCGATCAAACCACATACTGCCTTTCACAGGGACACGTTAATTGTCCATTATACATGGGTTTGACCCCACCTTCAACGTCGCCCTATCTTCAGCCGGTTGAGGCCGTGCCCCAGGGCGGGTTGCGTGGCTGGCTGCGCGGTTTATCGCCCCGCGACCGGGCCATCTACACGGTTCTGCTGGGACTGCTTGTGGTGGTTATCGGCATTTACATCGCGGTTGGCGCGCGCCTGCTCATGAATGATGGTACCATTGGCGGTAACAGTACACAACCGTTGCCGGCGACAACTGAGGTACTGCCGGCTGCGGCGACCCGCACCGCAACCGTCACGCCAACCGCTAGCACTCCACCGACCCACACGCCAACCGCCAGCGCGACGCCGACCGTCACCATGACGCCGACTGTCACGGCGACGCCAACGAGTACGCCCAGCGTAACGCCACAGCCGATCTTTATTCCGCCGACCGCGCCACCGCCGCCGGTCATCTGGCCGAGCGCAACACCTATACCACCAAGTCCGACGTTTGTGCCGGCCAGTGCCACCCCGGAGCCGGCGAGTCCGACATTCACTCCACCAGAACCGACGTTCGCGCCGGCCAGTCCAACGCCCGCGCCCGCCAGTCCAACATTCGCGCCCGCCAGTCCAACATTCGCGCCCGCCAGTCCAACAGCGGTGCTGCCTAGTCCGACGTTTGTGCCGGCCAGCGCCACGCCGGTGCCGCCCAGTCCGATTCTTGAGCCGCCAACGGACATACCCGACGTGACATTTGTCCCCAACACCCCAGAACCCCGCCCAACGGCGCAGCCGGCAACCGGGATACCGCAGTCAGGCCGAACCTGACACCGGCAGAATAGCGGACTGGGGTACAACGACACGCGATCAGGGGCGTTCCCTGATCGCGCTTTTCTGCTCATTCCTCGGTACGCTCACGCTCCGGTGTTTCGGCAGTGGTTGGCGGCGCTGCTGCCGGTCTATGTCCCCGCAGGCAGTGGAACAGGGTTTCGGCATCCGGGCTGCGGGTAAACGCAGTGATCTGATCGCCGGGCTGAAATACCGTATCGCCGTGCGGAATCAGCACGCGTCCGTTGCGCCGAATCGAAACCAGGATACACTCAGTTGGGAGATCATCGGCAACATTGCGCAGGGTTTTGCCGACGGCGCGATCTTCCTGTGCCAGCGGAATCTCAACAAACTCGGTTCCCTCTTCACTGCGCAACTGCATGCGCTGCGCCCGATGCTGGATCTCAATCCGGCGGGTCAGCGCCAGATCATAGGCGCGAATAATATCCGCGCGGCGAATCAGCCCGACCGGGTGATAGGGATCATCACGCGACACCACCGGCAGTCGTCCAATGCCCCGCCGTCCCATCCGCGCCAGGGCCACTCCCATACTCTCGTCGGGAAAGGCTACCTGCAGACGCGGCCAGGTTGTCCCAACCTCGGCGACATAGGTTCGACGCGGGCGCTTCTCCAATAGTGCCTGATCCAGATCATTGACGGTGACGATGCCCCAGAGTTTGCCCTGTTCATCCAGGACCAGCAACCCGTGATGGCGCGTACGGGTGAGCGTTTCGGTCAGCGTGACAATATTTGTGTCGGACGATACGGTGTCGATGTTGGTTGACATCACCTCACCGACCGTGACACTCTGCAATACATCAACATCGCGCCCCTGCTGGAGCCGAATACCGCGCCGGGTCAGCTTCAAGGTGTAGATCGACTCGCCCCCCAGCATGCGCTGCGCCAGCAGGGTGGCAATAACAACCGTCAGCATCAGCGGCAGGATGATGCGGTAGTCGCCGGTCAACTCGAACAGAATCAGCACGGCGGTAATCGGTGCATGCGCGCTGGCCGCAAAAACGGCGGCCATACCCACCAGCGCATACGCGCCCGCTGGAGCCGGAATTCCGGGAAAGAGCAGGGCTACGACCATTGCAAATGCGCCACCTAGCATGGCCCCGACAAACAGCGCAGGCGCAAAGACACCGCCGGAACCGCCTGATCCCAGCGTCAGACTGGTAGCGAGCAGTTTGAGCAGTAGCAGCGCCGTCACCGCACTCAAGGCCAGTTCATTTGCCAGCACGCTCTCGATTACATCGTAACCCACATTGAAGATCTGCGGCGTCCCCTCCCATGCTGGTCCTGTTACCAGCGGGTAGACCAGCGCCAGCACCCCCAGCAGCGCGCCGCCAATGGCCGGCTTTAGCCAGTCGGGCACGCCCTGCCACTCATCAAACAGATCTTCTGTCCAGTAGAGCAGACGCACAAAGAGCACGCCCACACCCGCCGCCAGCACGCCCAGCAGCGGGTAGAGCAGAAACTCCCAATAGCTGTTGATGCCATACTCAAACGGAATCCGAAAGGCCGGCGCACTACCGAACACCGCGCGCGCAATTACCCCGGCAATAACGGATGAGATAACGACAGAACTGAAGTAGCGGATGCTGAACCAGCCGAGAATAACCTCCAGGGCAAACATCACCCCCGCAATTGGCGCGTTAAACGTTGCGGCAATCCCGCTGGCGGCCCCACAGGCCACCAGCGTGCGGATGCGTTCATCGGACAGGCGCAACCCCTGCCCAATGGATGATCCCAGGGCCGAGCCAATCTGTACGACCGGCCCCTCGCTTCCGGCAGCGCCACCCGTACCAATCGTCAGGGCCGATGCCAGGGCTTTAGCGACCGCCACGCGCGGCCGCATCCGCCCACCACGCAGCGCAACGGCCTCTTTCACCTCCGGCACACCATGCCCCTTGGCTTCACGGGCAAAGAAATAGATCAGCAGGCCGACGAGCAACCCACCTACTGCCGGGACAAGTATCACATACGCCCGCCCCCAACTCTGTGTCATCGAGGGAAACCAGTGAAACCCGAGCCACTCGACAGCCTGCATAAGATAGCGGAACCCGACAGCACCCAGGCCGGTGCTTAACCCGACCAGCAGCGCCGTGCTGATTAACACCAGTTCTTCGGGAAGCGACCAGTGGTCCAGCAGATTGCCCAGTTTTCCCAAAAGCATCATCACCAGGCGACTGGCGGGATCTGTACGTTCAATGTTCTTTTGCTCTTTCATACAAACTCCACTGTGACGCTGCACAAATCCGCGTCCTACCATCCGGCACACCCATACCCGGAATGGCAATTCACAACGACCGTGCAGACCGCCTACCTGGTTCCAGAGCACATATACTATCGCAAGACCGGGTGAGTTGTAAACAGCAATCGACACAATCGGTGATAGAACGTACGCGGTGCAGTCTGTTCCACACCTTCCACACACAGATACCGTGCGCCTCCGGCAGAAAAAGCAGCATGGGCATCAGCCATGCTGCCGCGTGCGAACAAGCACAGATATCAACACGAACCACACATATCAGGCCGGCGTCGGAGTAATGGGTTGCAGGGACACGACCTCGGCGGGCAAGTGGATGGTGAAGGTTGAGCCCTGGTTTACTTCGCTCTCAACCGTAATATCGCCACCCATCATCTGGCAGAAGCGTCGCGTGATCGTCAGACCCAGGCCGGTGCCGCCATACTTGCGCGTCGTCGAAGCGTCACCCTGAGTGAAAGCCTGGAAGAGATTCTTGATCTGATTGGGCGTCATGCCGATACCGGTATCGCTGACCTCAAAGGTAATCCAATCCTGCCCGTTCATGCTTTCCCGATACACTGCCAGCGAGATGGTACCCTGCTCGGTAAACTTACAGGCATTACTTAACAGATTAAGCAGCGACTGCCGAACCTTGGTGACATCGGCATACATCATCGCCAGATCATGCGCGTAGCAGAGTTGAAGCCGGTTTTCGCCCTGCTCAACCAGAGGCTGGATAGTCGTCACCACATCCTCAACCAGACTACGGATATCAAACGTTTCCAGATGAAGATCCATCTTCCCCGCCTCGATCTTCGAGAGGTCCAGAATCTCGCTGATCAGCGACAGCAGATGCTTGCCCGCCGTCCGGATCTTTTCGAGGTCGGGCACCACCATGTCATAGCCCGCTTCCTGGGCATCCTCCTGCAGCATCTCGCTGTAGCCGATGATGGCATTCAGGGGCGTACGCAATTCATGGCTCATATTGGCAAGAAACGCGCTCTTGGCCCGATTTGCGGCCTCGGCCGCTTCCTTCGCCTCGCGCAGTTGCTCCAGTTGTTTGCGATCAGTGATATCACGCGAGTTAATGACAATGCCGTTGACTGCCGGGTCGTCCAGTAAATTGGTGCCAATCGACTCGATAAAGCGCCAGGTTCCCTCTTTATGCCGTGCCCGGTATGCGACCGGCTTGCGCTGCGGACGATGTATTGCATTCTGGAAACTCTCCCAGACCCGCTGCTGATCCTCGGGATGGACAAAATCAAAGGCACTACGCCCCTGCATCTCTGACGCGGTGTGGCCCAGCATCCGCTCAATGGAGGGGCTCTCATAGCGGATGATGCCGGCACTGTCCAGGATAGTGATCGAGTCGGAGGCATTTTCGATCAGCGAACGAAATAGTTTTTCCTTCTCCTCCAGCCCTTCGTAGAGCACCCGCAGTTGGCGGGTCATCTGGTTAAAGGACAGAGCCAGCGTGCCGATTTCATCCTCGGTGACAACCGGCGCGGTCTGGGTCAGATCGCCGGCGGCTACCTGTGTTGCGGCATCACTGATCATCAGGATGGGGCGGGAGATCTGGCGGGCCAGCAGAAATACGCCCAACGCCAGAATGCCCGAAGTGATCAACCCGATGAGCGAGGTCATCCAGCCGAGGCGGCGCGCCGGTGCAAAGGCTTCCGTCTGGTGCATCTCGGTCAACAGCGCCAGATCCATCCCATCAAGCCAGCGGTATGCGCCAATCACGGGAACGCCCCAATAGTTGGTGTACAGCGCGTAGGAGTCACGTTTCTGCAACGCGGCATCAATGCCGGTGGTATGCACGCTGCCGGGAAACGCGTCCGTCCCAAAGCTATTGCTGGTGACAAACTGATGATTCGGGTCAATCAGGTAGGTCTCGCCACTCTCCCCCAGGCCGACCCGATCCAACACGATCCCGTCCATGCGTTTCAGGTCAAGATGCGCGGCCAGCACCCCGACCCGCCGGCCGCTGCTATCCCGCAGCGGCGTTGCCACCGTGATGGTTGGCCGGCCCGTGTCCGGCGCGGGATAGAGGTTTTGCACGGCGGTGCCGACCTGTCCCCGCTCAAAATAGATTTCGTCGGCCCGGCTTTGATCTTCGTAGGCGGGTTCGGTGGAAAGCACAACGGTGCCATCCATCGAGAGAATAAACAGCTCGCGCAGGCTTGGCTTACGCACAACGATATCATTCAGGTGGCTGCGCAGGAGTGCGCGTATCTCCGCCATATCTGCCACATTTGCTCGTATTGGAGAAACATCGCTGAGCAGCAAACCGGCCCGGCTACGCACATCGGGCGACTGTGAGAGGGTGAACAGTTCATCGCGCTGATCATCCAACCAGCGGTTAAGTTCATTCTCTTTGAGCGTGGCAATCGCGCCGAGGCGGTTCGCAATCGACTGTTCCAGCGCTTGCCGCGCATTGAAGTAGACCATCGTGCCCACGCAGAGCACACCCAGGACTGACAATAGCGAGAAGTAGATGACGAGTCGCGCCATCAAACTGCGTGACCAGAATTTTTTACCTTTGGCTATCATTGATTTAATCTGGTTTGATCTGGTGCAATTGCCCTGGTTCCATATTGCCAAATGCCCAGGGCAGAAGGAGTTCTGCAGGGGCAGGGATCAGGAGTCGCAAGCACACTACTACATTGACACGCATTACGCGGTGGGCGATCAAACGAAGCGTTTCACCAGATGAAACACAGACCGCCTGCGGCAACATGGTACGCTGTGTTATTTTGTTCACAAACATGTTGCACAAGATGCAACATGTTTATGAACAAGCAGGGAAGCTTCCGCCCTGCCGGAGGCGAAACACGTTTTCGGGTTAGTGACCGCGTAACTTCGGTAAATTGATGCCCTAATTGGATTGATTTCACCAACAATGCCGGTAGCCCATGTACCAGGGTCAATGACGGGTACCGATTCAGTTGTACCGACTGTGCTGCTACCGCCGGTCGTAGGAAAAGCGCAGTTCGGATTATGTCCTTCAGTATAGCATATTCGTGTGCAGTGGATCAGCATGGGGTGGCGCACATTGACAAGTAACTGTTCACACTTGGGGGGAAGAAATTGTGGTATACTCACGCCATGCCAACCACCCTGGAAGCAGCCATCCTGATCATTGAGCAGTTGCAGGCGGA
>Ga0207419_1003121_pt1 | contig 10154 bp, 5 predicted proteins | sample ElkSloMetagenome_4_FD_184723 | JGI IMG/M metagenome (GOLD analysis project Ga0207419, IMG submission 184723) | Hot spring microbial communities from Elkhorn Slough, Monterey Bay, USA - MD2A (version 2) | ecosystem: Environmental > Aquatic > Marine > Intertidal zone > Estuary: Microbial mat ... | reverse complement strand
GGAAACATCGTTTTCCGGTTGGGGATTACGTAAGAACGGATGAATTGGAAGTCGCCTTACTCGACGATTGGTTTTAGGTGACGATAAAATCTGCTCAATTACGTTTAAATAGCCTTGAGCTGTACTTTCCCAAGTATAGTGATTCAGTACCAGTTGCTGAGTCCGTTGAGAATAACTCTGCCACTCAGATTCATTACAGATTAACCGTTCCAATCCTCGCGCCATATCCACCGGATCATCGGGGTCAATTAAAACCCCATACTCTTGATGATCTGTCTGTAAGCTTTCTGTAATTCCGCCATTCTGGGTAACGACAATCGGTAATCCGGCGGCGGCGGCTTCTAAGGGAGCTAAACCAAAGGGTTCAAACAGAGAGGGTAGGGCAAATACGGAGCGGCGTTGGGCTAAAAAGCGATAAGTGGCGGCTAGGGCGGGTTGATCCGGGACGCAAAAGGCGCTAATTTTGCCCCATAAGTTATGGTCATTCACCACTTCTCGGATTGGTGCCAATACCTGTTGTTCTGTTTGTTCATCCTTTACCTTCTCTTTTAGTGGATTATCTAATCCCGCCGTAATTAGCACGATATTAGCTCGTTCTTGCAAGGTGCAACTGTAGGCAAAGGCTTGTACAAGTCCCAAAAGATTCTTTTTAGGGTCTAATCGACTCGATGCCAGAATCACGGGTAAATCCCGCCGCGACTCAGCAATATCTCGCGCTAATTTATCTTGAACTAACTGATAGGTTGCCTCTTCGTTGGGAGAGCGAACCTCAGCACTAAACATAGCTGGGTCTACTCCCGGTGAAATTACCGCAAAGGGAGCATCATTATCGACATCGACAGCACATCGATACGCCGGATGACTATATTGGTTGAAGCGTTCTTGGCGAGTATTCGTAATATTAATTGCCGAGTGATTCATGCTGAGGCGTTCGACAACTAGGCGGTGTCCAAAGTAGTAATAGTCGTTCATTTGTGCCAAATTTTCTGGCGTCACCTTTAATTTGTCCATCTTTTGAGCGCCTAGGGAATGGGCGGTAAACGTAAACGGTACGCCTGTTTGTGCTTCAAGTAATAAACCCGCCAGTCCCCCATCCGCGTAGTGGGCGGTCATGATATCGGGAATTTCCCCTTGGTCTTGATAAAATTTCAGAATATTGGGTACCCAATCTCGAACCAGATGAGTCCAAAGTAACTCTTTGCGTAAAAATTCCTGGGGTCCGGCGGGTAAGCGGACAATCCGGAGATTTTCCACACCGGGATACCCATCAAAGGGTTTAGCAAACCCCTCCCACTCTGGATCGATGATTTGACGGGTGAGGATATCAACCCGGTGTCCCTGCGCCGCGATCGCCAGGGCGACTTGCTTGACATACACCAGTTGACCGCCAAAGTCGGGATGTTCTGTAATATACCTATCCTCTGGGTCAAAGTTACCTTGGGGGTTGAGAAATCCGATGTACATTGTCTGAATAATGAATGGTGAATGAGGGACACAACGGAGGAGTTGACATCAGACCAATGATGCCTAAATCATAAATGATAGACAAAAGGGATAAGTTGACATCAGAAAAATTTTCGCTCAGAACGACGATTGACGACTATAAGACAACGATTATCCAAGTACATTATAGGGGCTAGATAGTATGCAATCCGGTCAAATCCGACTCAACAAGGTGACGAAAGAATGGGTGATTTATGCACCCAGTCGGCGTAAACGTCCCCAGGATTTTCAGCAACAGAGTCGCCAAAAACAAGCTTCAGGGATTCTACCTCGAAATTGTCCCTTTTGTCCCGGCAATGAACATAAAGCTGAGAGAATTTTCCTGGAGATGCCAAGCCGACACCACAAAGGCTGGCAAACACGGGTTGTACTGAATAAGTTTCCCGCCTTAACCCCCGATGAAGACAGAGAGCGATCGAAAGAGGGGATTTATTTAATGATGCCCGGTTATGGTCAGCATGAAGTGATTATTGAAAGTCCTGATCATCGTCAAGATCTTGCCACAATGTCAATCGAGGACGTAGAAACGGTGATTGAGACCTATCACAAGCGCTACGTCACACTCATGCAAGCCCATAAGAATATGATGGCAATTATTTTTCGCAATCATGGGATGAAAGCGGGTGCATCGTTAAGTCATCCCCATTCTCAAATGATTGTAACCGGCATGGTGCCGCAAAATATTCGAGTGCGAGAACAAGAAGCCCAGCGATATTATGATCAATGGCAACGATGTGTGTATTGCGATATTTTAGAGTTTGAACTGCATCACCGCAGACGGGTGATTGCTGAAAACGAATCATTTCTGGCGTTTATTCCTTTTGCGGCTGATGTGCCGTTTGAAATTTGGATTATGCCGAAAGAACATGAAGCAGATTTTGGTAGTATCTCCGCTATAGAAAAGCCCCATTTTGCGTTAATTCTCAAAAATGTCCTGACCCGCTTGTATGAAAAGCTCAGTGACCCCGATTATAATTATGTGATTAATACGGCTGCCCGTTACAAAGCCGAAGAACCTCAGGTTCATTGGTATTGCCAAATTAGTCCTCGGTTAACGACTCCAGCCGGATTTGAACTGGGTTCTGGGATTAGTATCAATCCTTCTTTGCCTGAAATTGATGCCGATTTTTTGAATTCTTAAGTTTATTGGTCATTGATCATGGGTTATTAGTTCTACAAATTCTCAGACTCTTTCTCGCGCAGTTCTCGAACGGCTTCCAGACTTAATCCTGTTGTTGCCGCGATCGCTTCGTCATCCAATAGGGTGAGTAGCTTTTTAGCAATAGCGTGTTGTTCTTCTTTTTTGCCCTCTTGACGACCTTCTTGACGACCTTCTTGACGACCTTCTTGACGACCTTCTTGACGACCTTCTTGACGACCCAGAGCAACCGCTCCTTGCTGATCATAAATAAACATTTCTCGACGCTCCAAATCTTCGATTTCTTCTCGGGTTAAGTTGGCTTGATTGGCAATTTCAAAGGCTCGGTGGAGTTCCGGAATATTGTCCATATTTGTGGGAACTTCATCGAGCGATCGCGCTGATTTTATAAAGTAAATCCATTTATCAGTAATCGTTTCTAGTTCTTCAATTTCTTTGGTAAATTTGGGTAATTCAACAAAAATCAGTTCAATATCGTTTTCGGTATAAACATAGCCATCGGATACTTCTCGATAAACGAAGCGGGAGGTAAACGGATGACGACCAGGGAACATCTCAAAATCAGTCAAGGTTAGAGCAATGACTGGTTTAAGCATTCGGTAGCCTTCTCCTTTTTGCAGTTGAAAGGCATAGGTCTTGGCAGCGTTGAACAAAACTCTCTTCCCAAAGGATTGCACATTCAGCACTTGCATTTCAATGATCACCAGTGTGCCGTTTTTTAGTTGAGCTTTGACATCTAGATAAGTATCTTTTAATCCTTCAACTTTCGGGGGCAAGTTGGGATTGATAATTTCTAAATCTTCAATAGTAGAGTTGCCGTTATAAATCAAGGCATTGAGAAAACTAATCAAAATGTCTTTGCTGTCAGCGGAACCAAAAATTTTCTTGAAGGCGTAATCAGTTTTGGGATTAATAAATCTCATCGTTTTGCTCAAAACATGAGGATTGAACCATTATACACTAAAACCTAAACTTATCTAATTCTTCATAGTTGCTTGTTCAAAGCTGGCGTTCGCTTCCTCTTCTCGTCCTAAATTCCGTAACGCTAAACCCCGATTATTCCAGGCTTCCGGGTAATCTGGGTTTAATTCTAATGCCTGATCAAAGGATAGAATCGCTTCCTCTTCTCGTCCTAAATTCCGTAACGCTACCCCGCGATTGTTCCAGGCTTCCGGGTAATCGGGTTTTAATTCAATCCCTTGTTCAAAACAAACCATGGCTTCTTCATACCGCCCTAAATTATCTAAGGCTAATCCGCGATGATTCCAGGTTTCTGGATTATCGGGCTGATGATCTAATGCATAGCTAAAACTGATTAAGGCTTTCTGATAACGTCCTAATTGGATCAGGACAACTCCGTGATGATTCCAGATTTTAGCATCATCGGATTGTAGGGCTAAGGCTTTATCATAACTCTCTAAGGCGTCTTGGTAACGTCCTAGCTTCTCTAAGGCAATCCCTCGATTTGCCCAGGCTTCGGCAAAATTGGGTTGAATGGCTAGGGCTTGATCATAACTGGCGATCGCCGCGTCCCAGCGCCCTTCTTGTAATAATAAATTGCCTCGGTTTACCCAGGCGGGATACAAATTCGGTTGCAGTTCTAGGGCGTTATCAAACGTGGTAATAGCAGCCTCTGGGCGGTCTAAATGCATGAGGAGTAATCCTTTATTATACCACGCCTGGAAGTAATCTGGCTTGAGGGTAATTGCCCGATCAAAACTGTTAATCGCCTCCTCTAAGCGTTCCAACTGACACAGAACCGTTCCCCGATGTTTCCAAGCCTCCGGGTGTTCCGGGTACAATTCAACCACTCGATCCAAACAAGCGATCGCCTCTTGGGGACGTTGTAAGTGGATCAAGGCGATACCTTGAATAGACCAAGCCTCTACATAGTTAGGTTGAAGGATTGTCGCTTGTTGACAACTAGCCATCGCCTCTGCTAAATGTCCTAATTGAAATAATAAATGACCCCGATAAAACCAGGCTTGGGCATAATCAGGTTTCAACGTTGTCGCTTTATCCAAACAAGCGATCGCGGCGTTGGGTTGTTCCCCCTGCATTAGCGCTAATCCCTGCATGTACCACGCCTCGGCATAATCGGGATTAAAATAGGTGGCATTTTGGCAACTCGAAACCGCTTCCCGATACCGTCCCAAATTATATAACGCACTGCCCCGATTGCCCCAAGTGGCGTAATCATCGGGTTTAAGCTGCAACGCTTGGTCATAAGACGCGATCGCATCCTCTAAACGTCCTAAACTAAATAGAGCATTACCGCGATGAAACCAAGCTTCTGGGTAATTGGGTTGTAGTTTAGTTGCCTTTTCGCAGCTTGTCACGGCTTCGGTATAGCGAGTTAAATGAAACAAAACCAATCCCCGATTATTCCATGCTTCTGGGGCATCAGGTTGTAAGGTAATGGCTTTTTCATAACTCGCTAAAGCGTCTTCTAAACGTTCCAATCGATAAAACGTATTTCCTTGCTGAAACCACACTTCGTAATCATTGGGCTGTAGTGAAACCGCTTGTTGCCAACTCTCTAATGCTTCAGTATAACGGTTTAAATTAAACAGAATCCAGCCTTGATTTTTCCAAGCCTCCAGATAGTCAGGATTTAAGCTTGTGGCTTGATCAAAGCTTGCTAATGCTTCCTCGTTTCGTCCCCCATTGATCAACACCAACCCTTGCATATACCAAGCTTGCACATAATCTGGTTGGCAGTGAGTCGCCTGTTGACAACTGGCTAACGCCTCGTCGTAGCGTCCCAAATTATACAGCGTACTTGCCCGATTTCCCCAAGCTACTGCCAAATCAGGATTAAATTGTGTTGTTTGATCATAACTCGCTAAAGCGTCTTCTAGGCGTCCTAATTTAAACAGGATATTTCCCTGATTAAACCAGGCTTCTGAGTAATCCGGTTTCAAGGTAATCGCTTTCTCATAGTTCGTCAACGCCGCGTCGAACCATCCCAGATGAAACACCGTATTTCCCCAATGGAACCAAATTTCTGGCATATTGGGGTGGAATTGGGCAGCCTTCTCAAAACTCGCGATCGCTTCTCCATAGCGCCCAATCTTAAAGTATTCAATTCCCTGCTGCAACCACTGATTGGCTAAATAGTCATTTGTCATTTGTCTTATGTCATTTGTCTTATGTCATTTGTCTTATGATCAGATAATTCTAGTAATTGGTCGGGGCGGGTTTAGTTAAGTGATTGGTTTGGGTCAAAATTTTATGGGTAAAACCCGCCCCTACATCTTCCCCAGCTCCCCCTGCTCCCCCAGCTCCCTCTGCTCCCCCAGCTCCCCCTGCTCCCTCTACTTCCCATCACCCCATTTTCCAGACATGCCAACTTCTAACGGCGATCGCGAAACAGAAGAATAAAGGCAATCACTACAGCTATCACTCCTGTGCTAATACTCCCCCAAAATACAGGAGTGAACAAGAATGGCGTCTCTTTCGCTGGGGGCAGTTGTTCGACCAAAACCGTCGCGGCGATACTGCTGACAATCAATCCGATACCAATTAAAGCGACGGTTGTATTCAGCGTGCGATTGCTTTTGGTTTGTTCAATACCACTCACACTACCAATCGTCCGAATTAAATTTTCCATCAATGGTAATCCGGGACGAAATGTCGCGCTATCTGTGGCAACTTGTTGCAGATATTTTTCATTTGCCACTTCACTAAAGTGGTTCAAAAATTTTAAATAGCTGCTTGTTTCTCGTTCCAGCTTTTGAATCCGCTTTTGATAATTTTCTAAGTTTCCCTGAATCGTGTTCATATAATAGTCTAAATCATTTAAATTCATGGCATAATCTGATAATATGGGCAAGGTCTGGATTAAGGTTGATTGCAGTTCTTTTAAATTTAAGCCTTGAGCAGGAATCGGATTAGGCAAGGTACGGACACTGGCAACTAAACGTCGAATTTCATAAGACTGAAGTTTTAACTCTTGAGTACGACAACGACTTTGCCAGTATGCCCAAATAATTTTATGGCGATAGCTAAATAAGCGGATCAAATCCAAGTGAATATCATACATATTTTGCCGAATTTCCGTAACTTTTTTACCAGCAGGAAACATGCAAATGATCAGATGATAGTTTTCTTGACTAAACGACTCCCAGTCTTGCTGCCAATTATCGGGCGAATGCCAATATTCAAATACCCTTGCCCCCAACAATCGTCCTTGTTCTCTAAATTCAGGAGTCCATTTAGAATTGGGGGTGAGCTGTTTATAACAGTCTTTAGCCAGTTGCTTTGGGTCTTGATTACTATCAGCAATTTGCACCGACACTAACCAGGTTTGACCAATTGTGCATTGCTGGGTGGGGAGCAGTTCCCAGGTATCCAACTGATGATTAATGTGAGAGGCAATAATTTTCTTGAGTTTGTTTAAGGTTTCAATGCGTTGGGTCGCATCATTCGGTTGTTTCGTTTCCGCATCTTTATAATCACCCGAACAATTGACTTGCAGGGCGTAAGCATCTCCGAGTTGCAGCGCCCGATAGTATCCATCTAAGGGAGATTCAAATGCCTTAACCAAGAGTTGAACATAATCCGCTTCGGGATTTTCTAGGGCTGCTAATTGGTTGAGTTTGTCATCGTCTAAGTTGGGATCGATTTTTTGCCAAAATTGTTGGCGGTAGTGATGTATTTCCGGTAGAGAGTGACCGAAACTCTCGCGCAGGTCATATAAGAATAGATCGACGGTAGGGTAGATTAGCTGAGTCGGTTTGTTCATCATGGATGACCGTGGGAACGGGGGTGAGGGAGATGGGGGAGCAGGGGGAGCAGGGGGAGCAGGGGGAGCAGGGGGAGCAGGGGGAGCAGGGGGAGCAGGGGGAGCAGATGAAGTCGGCGACAGTTTTTACCAAATGTAACGGATTGCAAAGTATAATGAGATCCAGAATACACTGACAAGCACCTAACTAAAGAGTATTACTATCAGATGCGAGTTGCGATCGCTGGAGCGGGTTTAGCTGGACTTTCCTGTGCCAAATATCTAACGGATGCAGGTCACACCCCTATTGTTCTAGAACGTCGGGACGTTCTCGGCGGAAAAGTTGCCGCTTGGCAAGACGAAGACGGAGACTGGTATGAAACCGGGTTACATATCTTCTTTGGTGCCTATCCCAATATGCTACAGCTCTTTAAGGAGCTAGAGATTGAGGATCGGCTACAGTGGAAAGACCACACCATGATTTTCAATCAGCCAGAGAAACCGGGTACCTACTCTCGGTTTGATTTCCCGGATTTACCGGCACCGATTAACGGAATTATTGCGATTCTGCGAAATAACGATATGCTGACCTGGTCGGAGAAGATCCGGTTTGGCTTGGGTTTGATTCCCGCCATTATTAATGGTCAGAAGTATGTTGAACAGATGGACAAGTATTCCTTCTCCGAGTGGTTACAGCGTCAAACTATACCGCCACGGGTAGAAAAGCAAGTCTTTATCGCCATGGCGAAAGCCCTGAATTTTATCAACCCTGATGAAATTTCGGCAACGGTGGTGTTGACGGCGCTGAATCGCTTTCTCCAGGAAAAGAATGGGTCAAAAATGGCATTCCTGGATGGTTCCCCGACGGAGCGCCTCTGTCAACCCTTGGTAGACTACATTACCGCAAGGGGTGGAGAAGTGCGATTAAATGTTCCGGTGAAGGAGTTTTTACTCAATCCGGATCAGACGGTACAGGGATTTTTGATTCGGGGTGAACATGGGGACGAAGTGCTGACGGCGGATGCTTATGTCTCGGCAATGCCTGTCGATCCCTTAAAGTTAATCATGCCTCAACCTTGGCGAGAGATGGAGTTCTTCAATAAGCTAGAAGGCTTAGAAGGGGTTCCGGTAATTAACCTGCATTTGTGGTTTGACCGGAAATTAACAGATATTGACCATCTACTCTTTTCGCGATCGCCCCTTTTGTCAGTGTATGCTGACATGAGCAATACCTGTCGAGAATATGCCAACCCTGACCGTTCGATGTTGGAGTTAGTCCTCGCCCCGGCAAAAGATTGGATTAGTAAATCGGATCAGGATATTGTCGAGGCGACGATGGAAGAACTCAAGAAACTCTTCCCCAAACATTTTGATAGTGATAGCCCTGCCCAGTTGCTCAAGTATCACATCGTCAAAACACCACGTTCGGTTTACAAAGCCATTCCGGGACGACAAGCCCATCGCCCCTCCCAAGAAACGCCCATTGCCAATTTTTACTTGACTGGCGATTACACCATGCAACGTTACCTTGCCAGTATGGAGGGTGCCGTACTTTCTGGTAAGCTGACATCGCAGGTGATTGTCAGGCGTCATGAATCAGGAGGCTCAAGTCAACGGCTGTTTAAACAGGTGGACAGTAAAGAGGTTGTCGGTGCGGGTTAAGAGAAAAACTCATTATCCTCACCCCACTATCCGTCTTTACCGTAACTATCCCAGCTAAAGCCCTGGAACTAAAATCGGCGAGAAGCTGTTTTTTGTCTGTGGGCTGGAAGCTGGCGTTCCGTTGAACTGGGTTCCAAGACTGACCCGCTAAATTTTAGCGTACTTGAGCTTGGGTTCTGGGAAACGTGTTTCTCGACGATAGGAGTCAGTACCATTCTTTTGACTTCTTTTGACGGTTAACTGCTATGACTTAATCCAAGATCTACTCCTTCGCCCCTAACCGAATTACCTGCAACGAATGCTTCAATTGCCTAAATCTCCGCCCATGAGAAAGCTGGTTCCTGAATCTGAGGCTTATGAAATCTGTCGTCAGATTACAGCAAAATACGCCAAGACGTTTTATCTGGCTACCTTACTGATGCCAGAACAAAAGCGGCGTGCGATATGGGCAATCTATTTCTGGTGTCGGCGAACCGATGAACTGGTGGATGGTCCCCAAGCCCGTTTAACCACGCCGGAAACCTTGGATCGCTGGGAACAGCAGTTAGAATCTGTTTTCGCGGGACAGCCAATCGAGGACGCGGATGTGGCGTTAGTGGATACGTTGCAACGGTTCCCGATGGATATTCAACCGTTTCGGGATATGATCGCGGGTCAGCGGATGGATTTATCTCGCAGCCGTTATGAAACCTTTGAAGAACTGAAGCTGTACTGCTATCGTGTGGCGGGTACGGTAGGGTTAATGACCAGTCCAGTGCTAGGATTTGACCTGGCTTGGAGTCAAACGCCCTGGAACGGTCAGTTTAGGACGAATCCGGTAGAAGAAGCGATCGCGTTAGGGATTGCCAAGCAGTTAACCAATATCCTCCGCGATGTTGGCGAAGATGCTCAACGGGGTCGAATTTATTTGCCATTAGATGAATTGGCGCTATTTAATTATACCGAAGAAGACTTATTTAAGGGAGTGGTTGACGAGCGCTGGCAGGAATTAATGCGCTTCCAAATTCAACGGGCGCGTAAGTTTTATACTTACGCAGAAAAGGGTATTGGGGCGCTGAGTCGGGATGCGCGTTGGCCCGTCTGGGCGGCTACAATGCTGTATCA
>Ga0207419_1003120_pt1 | contig 10154 bp, 4 predicted proteins | sample ElkSloMetagenome_4_FD_184723 | JGI IMG/M metagenome (GOLD analysis project Ga0207419, IMG submission 184723) | Hot spring microbial communities from Elkhorn Slough, Monterey Bay, USA - MD2A (version 2) | ecosystem: Environmental > Aquatic > Marine > Intertidal zone > Estuary: Microbial mat ... | reverse complement strand
CCTTCCCGCGCCTGCCCGTGCGCGAGTATCCCGACGTCGATCCGCCGATCGTGTCGGTGTCGACCTTCTACCGCGGCGCCAGTCCGGCCGTCGTCGAGACCGAGATCACCGACGTGCTCGAGGAGCAGTTCGCGACGCTCGAGAACGTGAAGAACATCACGAGCTCGTCGGTCGAGCAGGGTTCGTCGATCACGATCGAGTTCGAACTCACGCGCGACGTCGACGACGCCGCCAACGACGTGCGTGATCGCGTGTCGCGCGTGCTCGGGAGTCTGCCGCGCGAAGCCGACGACCCGATCGTGTCGAAGGTCGACGTCAACGCGCAGCCGATCATCTGGATCTCTCTTTCGAGTGATCGCCACTCGACCCTGCAGCTCAGCGACGTCGCTGATCGCCAGTTGAAGGACCGCATCCAGCGGCTTCCCGGTGTCGCGAACATCTTCATCGGCGGCGAGCGTCGCTACGCCATGCGCGTGTGGCTCGATCCTCTGCGCATGGCCGCACACGGACTGACCGCGCAGGACCTCGAATCGGCGATCCGGCGGGGCAACGCCGAGATCCCCGGCGGGCGCGTCGAAGGGACCGGACGTGAGTTCGCGGTGCGGACGCGCGGCGAGCTGCAGACGCCGGAGGAGTTCGGAGACATCGTCATCCGCGAGGACGACGGCAGCCTGATCCGTGTCCGTGACGTGGCCGACGTCGAGGTCGGCGCCGAAGACGATCGCACGCTCACGCGCTTCAACGGCCGCGAATCGGTCGGTCTGGGCATCGTCAAGCAGAAGCAGGCGAGCACGGTGACAGTCGCCCAGGAGATCCGCGGCGCCTTCGACGACTTGCAGTCGAGCCTTCCGCCGGGAATGGAACTCGCCTTCGCCTACGATTCGGCGGCCTTCATCGAGGATTCGATCGCCGAGGTCCGCACGACCTTCCTGATCGCACTCGGCCTCGTCATGCTCGTCGTGTTCGCGTTCCTCAAGAGCTTCCGCGCGACCTTGATCCCCGTGATCGCGATTCCGATCTCGATCGTGGGTACTTTCTCCGTGATCTTCGCGCTGGGTTACACGATCAACATCATCACGCTGCTCGCGTTGGTGTTGGCGATCGGCCTGGTGGTCGACGATGCGATCGTAGTGCTCGAGAACGTCTTCCGGCATCGCGAGCTCGGCCGCACACGCCGGCAGGCTGCCTTCGCCGGGATGAAGGAGATCGGCTTCGCGATCATCGCGACGACGCTGTCGCTGGTCAGTGTGTTCTTCCCGGTGGCCTTCTTGACCGGAACCGTCGGACGTCTCTTCCGCGAGTTCGCCGTGTCGCTGGGCGTCGCCGTCCTGATCTCCAGCTTCGTGGCGCTGACCCTCACGCCCGTCCTGTGCAACTTCATGTTGTCGGAGACTTCGAAGGACGCGCCGAAGAGGCGCCAGACCTGGGCACAGCGCAGTTTCGACGCATTCTTCGGCCTTCTCGATCGCTCGTATCGCCGGACGCTCGGCTTCGCGGTCGCCCACAAACTCGTGGTCCTCTTTCTCGCGGTCGTCATCGTGGCGGGAGGGAGTCTGCTGTGGAACGGACTGCCGCGCGAGCTCGTGCCGGTCGAGGACCGTGGCACGGCCTTCGGCATCGTGCTCGCTCCCGAGGGCTCTACGCTCGAGTACACCGACTCCTACGTGCGGCAGATCGAGGACATCCTGATCCCGCTCCCGGAGGCACGCGGTGTCTTCACGGCGACCGGACTCGGCTTCGACGGACCAGGGCGCGTGACCAACAGCTTCGTGTTCCTGAGTCTGGTCGATCGGGACCAACGTGACCGTTCGCAGCAAGAGATCGTCGGTTCGCTCTTCCCGCAGCTCTTCTCGATCCCGGGCGTACTGGCTTTCGTGATCAATCCGCCGAGCCTGGGCGGCAACTTCAGTAGCACGCCGGTGCAGTACGTCCTGAAGGCGAACGACTACACGACGCTCGGGCGCACGGTGCAGGAGTTCATGGGCGAAGCGAGTCAGTTGGGCTACCTGCTCAACCTCGACACGGATCTGCGTTTGAACAAGCCGCAGCTCGACATCCGGATCGATCGTGAGCGCGCGGCGCAGTTCGGCGTGAGCGTCGAGGAGATCGGCAGCACGCTCGAGATCTATCTCGGCGGCCGCGTGGTCAGCACCTTCAAGCGCGGTACGAAGGAATACGACGTGATCGCGCAGGTCCGGCCCGAGGATCGCTCGCGCCCGTCGGTCATCGAGACGCTGTACATCCGCGGGAACTCCGGACTGGTCCAGTTGGCCAACGTGGTCGACGTCCAGGAGTCGGTGGGCCCGAAGGAATTGAACCACACCAACCGGGAACGCTCTGCCACGATCAGCGCCTCGCTCGCGCCGGGCGTAGATCTTGGCACCGCTCTGGACGATCTCGATGCGATCGCCGCTCGCGTTCTGCCCGTCGAGGTGCGGACCGAGTTGGCCGGACAGTCGAAGGAGTTCCGCGACTCGAGCGGGAGCTTGCTCTTCGTCTTCGCGCTGGCGGTGGTCTTCATCTTCCTCGTGTTGGCCGCGCAGTTCGAGAGCTTCGTGCACCCGTTGACGATCCTGCTCTCGGTGCCCTTGGCCGTGGTCGGCGCGCTGGTGTCGCTCTACCTGACCGGGCAGAGCATGAACATCTACTCGCAGATCGGGCTGGTCATGTTGATCGGCCTGGTGGCGAAGAACGCGATCCTGATCGTCGAGTTCGCCAACCAGTTGCGCGATCGTGGCATGTCGATCACCGAGGCCGTGGTCGAGGCGTCGGCAATCCGCCTGCGACCGATCCTCATGACGAGTCTGTCGACGGTCTTCGGCCTGTTGCCGATCGCCATCGGTCTGGGCGCGGGTGCCGAGTCGCGTCGTCCTCTCGGCATCGCGGTGATCGGCGGGATCCTGTTCTCGACCTTCCTCACGCTCGTCGTGGTGCCGGTCGTCTATGCGCTCCTGGCGCGTCTGACGAAGGCGCGCGAAGAGAAGGCGCTCGACGCCGATGCCGAGGCGGCGAATCGGCCCGCACCGCTCGAAAAGGCGGCGCCGGCGGGAGCGACTTCCGGTGCGGGTTGACGCGCGAGAAGTTCAGTTGCTGGCTTCCTTGAACGCATCGATCGCGCGCTGACGGCTGCTCTTGGGATCGACGATCATCTCGGGGTAGCCGCGGCCGCGGCGGTCGATGTCACCGAGGCGTCGCGGGTCGTGCAGGTCCTTGCCCGTGACGCCCTCGAGTTGGGGGACGAAGCGGTGCAGGAACTTGCCGTCCGGATCGAATCTCTCGCTCTGGCTGATCGGATTGAAGATCCGGAAGTAGGGCGCGGCGTCGGTTCCGACCGAAGCCGACCACTGCCAGCCGCCGTTGTTCGCGCCCAGATCACCGTCGATCAGGTGCCGCATGAAGTGGCGCTCGCCCTCGCGCCAGTCGATCAACAGGTTCTTCGACAGGAACATGGCGACGACCATGCGCAGACGGTTGTGCATCCAGCCCGTCTGCTTCAACTGACGCATGGCGCCGTCGACGATCGGGACGCCGGTCATGCCTTCCTTCCAGGCTTCGAGTCCTTCGGGATCGTCGCGCCACACGACGCGTTCGTCGAGATCCGGGCGGAAGGCGCGGTGCATGCTCACGCGAGGGAAGGCGCGCAGGACCTGCTGGTAGAACTCGCGCCAGATCAATTCGCTGATCCACGTGTCGGCACCCTTGCTGCCGTTGGCGAAGCGGTTGCGGTTCGCACCCAGGGCGGCGTGGAGTGCTTGCCGCGGTGAGATCACGCCGGCCGCGAGATACGGTGAGATCGTGCTCGTGCCGTTCGTTCCCGGAAGGTCGCGGCGATCTTCGTAGCTCGCGATCCGCTGGCCGATGAAGGCGCCGAGCTTGCCCTGCGCGGCATCCTCGCCGGCGGGCCAGAGGTCCAGGCGCGCGGTGCCGAAGTCGAATCCCTTGATCGAACCCGGGACGGCATCGGCGGTGACGTCGATCTCCTGCTGCGTCGCCGGCGTGCCGAGTGGGTCGATCGCGCTCTGCTTCGCGACTTCGATCCACGCGCGCTTGTAGGGTGAGAAGACCGAGTAGGGTCCGCCCTGCTTCGTCCGCACGTCCAGCGGCGGTAAGACCGTGTGATCGTCGAAGGCGTGGACCTCGTGGTCGTCGGCTTCGAAGGCCTCGGTCACGGCCGCGTCGCGACGACGCTCGTTGACCTCGTGTTCGCGGTTCATCCACAGCGAGTCGGCGCCCACCGAACGCGCGGCGTCGAGTAGCACGTTCGGGAGTCCGTCGTACTCGTCCGTCGTGACGATCTTCAATGGAATGTTCTTCGCCGCGAGCGCCTCATGGAGCGCGCGCAGGTTCTCGAGCCAGAACTCGACCTTGGCCGGCGCCTCGTCGTGCTCCTGCCACTGCTGCGGCGTGATCGCGAAGACGGCGACGCATCCGTCGGTCGCGGCTTCGCACGCACGAATGAGTGCGGTGTTGTCGGTCAGACGGAGATCACGGCGGATCCAGACGAGAGGGCGCATGACTCGCTTTCGGTAGGAGGCTTCGACTCGAGTCCCTTCGTCCGTCATGCGCCCCAAAGATGCGCGAACATCATTGTTTCTCCACGAACACCGCGATCCCGTGCGGCGCCACGGTGAAGATCCCCGTCGAGCGGTCGAAGCCACCGACCGTCTCGCCGATCTCGTCGTGGCGCAACATGTCGAAGCGGGTCCAGCGGCCGTCGCCGAATTCCGCGGGTTCGCGGGAAGGATTGAACAGCACGAGGATCTGCCGATGGGACGGGTCGACGTCCTCGATCCCCTCGCCGAGGTCGAGCAGATGCATGGCAATCAGTCCGGGAGACGAGGTCGGAGGGAACTTCACCCGCGTGATGATGTCCTCGGCGCTGCGCAGACGGAAGAGGGGCGAGCTGAACCGCACGCGCAGCATGCTCCGGAAGAAGCCGGCCGTGTCGAGCATCTGCGAGGTCTTCGGGACGAGTTCCGGATCCGCGAGCAGCGGTTTCATGAAGTCCCAGCGGTCGCGGTTCTTCTCGGCGGGCGGCAGACCCGCGCCCCACGTCGTGGTCGAGCCGGAGAAATCCAGGCGGTTGAACCAGTCGCCGGAATTGTAGCTGTCGGCATCCATCGACTTGCTGCGGAGCAGTTCCGTGCCGGCGTGGAAGAAGGGCACGCCCTGAGACAGGGCGATCACGCCCAGGGCGAACTGGTGCATGGCGACGCGTTCGTCGAGGGACGTGCGCGCGGGCGCGGACATCTGCACCTTGTCGAACAGAGTCTCGTTGTCGTGGGCCGAGACGTACTGGATCGACTCCTGGGGCTGCTGGACGTAGGCACCGAAGTCCGCTCCGCGTCGGCCGTTCACCGGGTAGTTCGCAAGGTTTCCGGCGAGGCCGGCGCGCACGCGGTTCGTGAGATCGTTCAGGCGGCCGACGTCGTCGCTGCCGGGCATGCCGTTCGGCGCGGTGCCGAGGCCCGTCGCGTAGCCCTGTTCGCGGCGATCGGCGAAGGGGCTGCCGCCGCGCAGTGCGTCCCGTAGTCGATCGTTGAAGGTGCCGATCCCCGTGCCGGCCATGTTCGGCTGGCTCGCGTTCGGTCCGCGTTGGCCTTGCCCGATCTCGCCGAAGTCCCAGCCCTCGCCGTAGACGTAGATCTTCGAGCCGTCCACGCCGTCCTCTTCCACGGTGAGCGCACGCAGGGCGTCGCGCACGGCGAGCATGTCGGCCTTCATGTGGTGGCCCATGAGATCGAAGCGGAAGCCGTCGATCTTGTGGTGCGTGGCCCAGTGGACGACGTCGTCCACGATGAACCGGCGCATCATGGCGTGTTCGCTCGCCGTGTTCTGGCAGCAGGTGCTGGTGGCGACGTTGCCGTTCGCCTCGAGGCGGTGGTAGTAGCCGGGCACGATGCGGTCGAAGACCGAGACCTCGCTCTGGCCGCTCGCGTGCGTGTGGTTGTAGACGACGTCCATCACCACGCGCAGATCGTCGTCGGCGATCGCCTGGACCATGCGGCGGAACTCGAGGATGCGCGCGCCGCCGTCGGGATCGGTCGCATAGCTGCCTTCGGGCACACCGAAGTGCCAGGGGTCGTAGCCCCAGTTGAAGGAGTCGAGGTCCTTCACAGCCGTGATCGCGGCCTGCTGTTCTTCGGAGTCGGGATCGAAGGCGCTCAGGTCGCCAGGATCACTTTGGTCGTCACGGAGCTCGGGCACGGTCGCGATGTCGAAGGTCGGAAGCAGGTGCACGTGTGTCACGCCGGCTTCGCTCAACGACTTCAGATGACGGGTACCGAAGCCGTCCTGCGTGAAGGCCAGGTAGGTGCCGCGCAGCTCTTCGGGCACGCGCGTGTCGGCCGTGCTGAAGTCACGCACGTGGAGTTCGTAGAGCACCATGTCCACGGGATCGTCGAAGGCCCGCTTCGTCATCGAGTCCCAGCCCTCGGGTGTCCATGCCGGGTCGGAGAGATCGATGATCTGACTGCGCTGGGAGTTCGCGCTCAAGGCGCGTGAATAGGGATCGGTGACCTCGTTGATCTCGACGCGTTCGGTCGTTGGCGCGTAGACCGTGATCTCGTAGAGGTAGTAGAGGTTCTTCCAGGACGCGTCGCCGTTGACCGACCACACGCCTTCGTCGCGGGTCATGTCGACGAATTCGCGAGGACCTTCCGCGCGCGGTCCGTCGAAGAGTGCGAGCCGGACATTCTTCGCGGTCGGCGCCCAGATCGAGAGCGTCGGCACGCCGCCGTTCCAGTTCACGCCGAGCGGCGCATCGGTCGCGTAGAGGTCGTCGAGCACGCCCGGGATCTGCAGTCCGGCGGCATCGACGACCCGGCCGTCGGCGTTCTTCGCGTCGACCGCGATCCGGCCCGTCAGGAATCCGCGTGCCCGGTCGACGTCGTCGAGGCGAAAGACGGGTGCGCCGCGCAGGTGGGGGAGGCTGCCGCCGGGTGCACGCCAAGTGCCGTCACGCCGCAGGGTGATGGATTCGCCGCCGGTGACACCTTCGCTGGCGAGCGCCAGAGCGCCGTCGGCTTGGTGATGGAGTGTGACTTCGGCGACGTCATCGGCGAGTTCGGGCCAGACGATCGTCGATCGGTCGACCCAGTGCGCGCGTCGCCGCGTGATGTCTCCGGTGGGCAGGGAATCCATGTCCGGCCGTTCATTGAAGACCCTCTCTCGACCACTCACGATCCAAACCTCCCGCAGACCCTCGCTCACGTCGACGAATTGATCGGGGCCGGGATCCTTCGTGTCGCCCTTGTGGACGATCAGGCCGACCGTCTTCGGATCCCCGGTGAGCGGGACGTCCCACACGACACCCCCTTGGGTGTCGCGGCCCTCGGGCGCGAGAGGGCTCGTCCACTCGACCTGCAGGATCGTGTCCTCCCACGCGTGCAGTCCCCAGCCTCGATAGCGACCGTCGGGCCGCAGGTAGTGGACGCGGAGGCTGCCTTCGGGACGGGCGCCGATTTCGGGGAGTCGCGGGGCGGCCGTTGCCGTTCCACCGATCATCCGCACGGCGTTCTGCCCGCCGAAACCGTCGTCGACGTAGCTTTCGGCGTCGGGGTCCATCGGGCCGCCATTCAGGTCGGTTTCCATGTTCGACGGCCAGTTGCCGTCGACGAAGTACTTGTACTGATGCTCACCCGGTGCCACGTCGAGCGTGACCGACCACGTCCCGTCGGCCTGCTTGGTCAGGGCGTCTTCGCCCCAGTCGTTGAAGCTGCCGCGAACCGAGACCGACTGGATCGCTTCGGTAGGCGTGTAGGTGAAGGTGGTCTCGGTGGCGTGGGCCGGAGCGATCAGGCTCACGAACAGGAAGGCGATCAGCGTGCGCACGTGCGGTCTCCCGACGAAAAGGGGCCGCGGGAGTGTACGGCGACGGCGGGGGCGCTTCCAGCTTCTCGAAGGGGCGGCACGCCGTTTTCGCGCCGGGCGAGGTCAGTATCCGGATTCCGGGGTCCAATTCGGCCGGATTCGCCCTTTTGGAGCCCGGAGACGCCCATCCGGTCCAATGTGCGTCTCGGCGGCGCGTCGGAATCAGTTAGAATGGAGACGGCTACCGACCCCAGGCAACATCGAGTACCTTGACGGCGTCCCCGTCGACACCCCCCGAGTGACACCATGAAGACTCCCACGCGGCTCGCCCCGCTCGCGATCCTCTCGCTTGCCGTCGGTCTCGTTCTGGTGGCCGTGCCCGCCCGTGCGGCTTCGATCGATGGCACCGTGGAATGGCAGGGCATCAACCACCTGCCGATCCAGGACCGTTCGCCGCTCGTTCCGCTCGACGGCGAGGCTTTCGCAGTGCGGATCCGCACCTGGCGCAACGACGTCGAGGACGTGAAGGTCGTCCACGACGTGAACGCGACGCCCGTGGACGCGAGCGTCGTGGGTCAGCTCGGACCTTATGACATCTGGGAAGCCACGATCCCGGCGTCGTCGGCGGGAGCGCGCGTGCTCTACAGCTTCGAGCTGCGCGACGGGGCCGACGTCGACCACTACACGCTCGACGGGGCCAGTGATCTTCTGCCCACGGATGCCGACTTCGTCGTCGACTTCTCGACGCTGGAACATGCACCGCGCGGGGCGACGCCGCATCCGGGCGGAGGAACCGTCTTCCGTGTGTGGGCCCCGAACGCGACGAGCGCGTACGTGCGCGGGTCCTTCAACGGCTGGGGCCTGGGCAATCCGATGACGTCGATCGGCGGCGGCGACTACGTGACCTACGTCGCCAACGCTTCGATCAATCAGCGCTACAAGTTCTTCTTCGGGCCGAGCAGTGTGTGGGCGCCCGATCTCTACGGCCGGATCATCGACGAGGTCGACAGCAACAACAACGTCATCTTCGATCCCACGCTCTTCACCTGGAGCGACGACGCCTTCGTCCGTCCGGCGCTCGAAGAGATGGTGATCTACCAGCTCCACATGGGTACCTTCTCGGGTGGGACCGGCGATCCTCTCGGCGTTCCGTCCTTCCCGTCCGGCTTCCGCGATGCCGAAGCGCGCGTGGGTCACCTGGTCGATCTCGGCGTGAACGCGGTGATGCTCAACCCGGTGATGGAGTTCCCGGGCGAGGAGTCGGCCGGCTACAACCCCATGAGTCAGTTCGCACCCGAGCGCACCTACGGCGCACCGAACGACCTCAAGCGCTTCATCGACACCTGCCACGCGCAGGGAATCGCGGTCCTGCTCGACATCGTGTGGAACCACCAGTCGATCAGCAACAACGTCTACTGGAACTACGACGGTGCGCAGAGCTACTTCGACGACCCGCCCCAGGACACGCCCTGGGGATCGCAGCTCGACCTCGACAAGCCGGAGGTTCGTGACCATCTGATCCAGTCGATGCACGCGTGGTTCGAGGAGTACCACTTCGACGGCTTCCGTATGGACGCCACCGACTTCATGAACTACGAAACGCACGACGCTGCCGGCTGGTCGATCATGCAGCGGCTGAACGACGAGGTCGACAACCGCTGGGCCGATCGCGTGATCATCGCCGAGCAGTTGCCCGACGACGACTTCGTCACGCGTCCCACGTCGATCGGCGGCGCAGGCTTCGACGCGCAGTACTTCGACGCCTTCACCGATCGCTTGCGCGAGCAGATCCTCACCGCCGCCTTCGGCGATCCGTCGATGTGGACGCTGCGCGACATCATCAACGGCTACGGCACCTACCTCAGCAGCAACCGCGTCGTGAACTACGTCGAACTGCACGACGAGGCGTGGGCGACCAGCGGTGGTCAACGTCTCGTGAAGACGATCGACCCCGATTTTCCACACGACAGCATTTATGCGCGCGGGCGCACCATGCTCGCGCAGGGATTCACGATGCTCGCCTGTTGCTCGTCACACTGCCGGCCACCGTCACCACGCAGTTGCTAACCGATCGTGTACGTTCTATCAATCCTATGCTCCATATTGTCGCGCGCGTAGAAAGCATCGAGCTGTCTCATATTCTGCACGAGCATGGCGTGTACGAGGTTGTTCAACCGGAGTTTGAGGCTGGATTGGAAATTGTACGCCAGGCCCTGCTCCATCTAGAAGTCCCGGCGATGGAAATTCACCACTTTACGGACGAAATCCGTCATGAACTCTACGCTCCTTTACGCGAACTAAACCCCAGTTACCAGGCAATCACCAAATTGAGGCATGCTGCC
>Ga0207419_1003119_pt1 | contig 10156 bp, 8 predicted proteins | sample ElkSloMetagenome_4_FD_184723 | JGI IMG/M metagenome (GOLD analysis project Ga0207419, IMG submission 184723) | Hot spring microbial communities from Elkhorn Slough, Monterey Bay, USA - MD2A (version 2) | ecosystem: Environmental > Aquatic > Marine > Intertidal zone > Estuary: Microbial mat ... | reverse complement strand
TAGGGCCAACAAACTTTACAGGAGTTTTATCATGAATAAATTAACTCAATTCGCGCTGTTGATTTTCGCTTCGATGTTCTCAGTCTCTGTCATGGCTGATATGCACGGCAAGAAAGATATTGTCGACACCGCCATCGAAGCTGGCAGTTTCAATACGCTGGTTACTGCAGTACAGGCTGCCGGTCTGGTCGAAACGCTGAAGGGCGAAGGCCCATTCACCGTGTTTGCGCCGACCGACGAAGCGTTTGCTGCAATCCCGGAAGCCGACCTCAATGCGCTGCTGGCCGACACTGAACAGTTGACCGCGGTACTGACCTACCACGTCGTTGCCGGTAAAGTCATGGCAGCCGACGTTGTTGGCCTGGACTCAGCCACGACCGTCCAAGGCACTGATATCGACATCACCGTATCAGACGCAGGTGTCATGGTAGACGGCGCTAACGTCGTACAGACCGACATCGAAACCAGCAATGGCGTAATCCACGTCATCGACGCGGTAATTCTTCCGTAAAACACTGCCTCCAACCGCTGTGTTGAGAGCGAGCTTCGGCTCGCTCTTTTTTTGTCTGAATATTGGCAGTCAAGCACTTCGACTCCTGACAAATTCAACCGCCCAACCAGCAAACCTGTTCATCGTGGGTTTAGGGAAACCTGCGTAATGTAAACGTTTGTTGACACACCAGGTATGCGTCTTGGTGTACTATTCACACATCGTAAGTAACTGATATTACTACTAATTCTTAATGAGAATCATTTATATTCTGTTCTCGGCAAGAATCCGTTATTCCAATCATTCAAATACCGACCGTGAAGGAGTTTGTTATGGCGAATTGTTCCCGTAGAAAATTGTTCAAGATTGCTGGTGCTGGCTCACTGGCCCTGCTGTTGCCGTCGTTTGTGCAGATGAACACTGCATTGGCTCAGGATGGCGAACAGCTCGATCCTGAAAATGCACAGGCCAAGGCGTTGGGCTACAAGCACGACACCAACGAGGTGGATAATGCAGCCTATCCGACCCACGATGTCAGCCAGAACTGTGCCAACTGCCAGCTGGCACAGGGCGCTGGTGAAGGTGACTGGATCGGCTGTGCGCTGTTCCCCGGCAAGCAAGTTGCATCCGGTGGCTGGTGCAGCGCCTGGGTTGCTGCTCAATAGACCGGCAGTTTCATATCCAATAAAAAAAACCGGAGCCCTGCTCCGGTTTTTTTTGTTTCTGATTACTTCGCCTCTCGGTTAGCACGCTTGCGCTCGTATTCTTTCAAGAAGCGCTTCCGAACCCGGATGTGATTCGGCGTAACTTCCAGCAATTCATCATCGGCCAGAAATTCCAGCGCCTGCTCCAGGCTCATTCGAACAGGCGGCGTCAGTAACAGCGCGTCGTCCTTGCCTGCCGCGCGCACGTTGCTCAGTTTCTTCGTTTTGAGCGGGTTGACGGTAAGATCGTTATCTCGAGAATGCAAACCGATGACCTGGCCTTCATAGACTTCTTCACCAGCACCCAGAAACAACTTGCCGCGATCCTGCAGGGTAAACAAGGAATATGCGACGGTGGTGCCGGTATCCATGCTGATCAACGTGCCGTTGGTCCGCGCCGCGATCCGCTCGGTGGCTGGCCCCCAGTGGTCAAACACGCGAAAAAACATGCCGGTACCCGCGGTCATGGTGCGATACGCGCTCTGAAAACCGATCAGGCCGCGGGCAGGTGCAATGTAATCCAATCGAACGCGACCTGTACCGTCCGGCGTCATGTTTTCCATGCGGGCCTTGCGTTCACCCATGGCCTGCATGACCGCACCCTGGTATTGTTCGTCCAGATCAAGCACCACCTGCTCCCAGGGCTCGCGCAGCTCACCATCGATTTCGCGCTTGCGCACACGGGGCCGCGACACCGCCAGCTCGAAGCCTTCGCGGCGCATGGTTTCGATCAGTACGGATAAGTGCAGCTCACCCCGTCCGGCCACATCGAACTGATCCGGATCGGACGTATCGTTGACTTGTAGCGCAACGTTGTGCGTCGCCTCCTGGTACAGGCGGGTGCGCAATTGACGGCTGGTCAGATACTTGCCGTCATTGCCGGCAAACGGTGAATCGTTGACCTGAAAGGTCATGTGGATGGTCGGTTCATCGACCGTCAGCGGCGGCAGGGCCTGAACCTCGGCCGGGTCGCACAAGGTATCGGAAATGCCGATATCACTGATGCCGGAAATACCGATGATATCGCCCGCTTCGGCCTGATCGACCTCGTCACGGCTCAAGCCTTTGAAACCGAGCACCTGTAGCACCTTGCCCTTGCGCTCATCGCTATTTTTGTCAACGATGACGACCGATTGATTGGGCTTGACCCTGCCCCGCACGATGCGCCCGATCCCGATCAGGCCAACATAGCTGGAGTAGTCCAGGCTGGATACCTGCATCTGAAACGGTCCCTGCGGATCGACATCGGGCGCCGGTACGTGCTCGACCAGCGCTTCGAACAGCGGCGTCAGATCGCCCTCGCTGACATCAGAAGCCATACCGGCATAGCCGTTGATGGCCGAAGCATAAATGACCGGGAAATCAAGCTGTTCATCAGTCGCCCCCAGTTTGTCGAACAGGTCAAACGTCTGTTCCACGACCCAATCCGGCCGCGCACCCGGTCGGTCGATCTTGTTGACCACCACGATCGGCCGGAAACCCATGTCGAAGGCCTTCTGCGTAACAAAGCGTGTTTGCGGCATTGGGCCGTCAACCGCGTCGACCAGCAGCAGCACCGATTCAACCATGGACAAGACGCGCTCGACTTCACCGCCGAAATCGGCGTGACCGGGCGTGTCAACGATATTAATGCGCCAGTCCTGCCAGGTAATCGCGGTATTCTTGGCCAGGATGGTAATGCCGCGCTCGCGTTCCTGATCATTCGAGTCCATGACCCGCTCAGTCAGCTTCTCGTGAGCTGCGAATTCACCCGACTGACGCAAGAGCTGGTCAACCAGCGTTGTTTTTCCGTGATCGACGTGCGCGATGATCGCAACGTTGCGAAGTTTCATGCTGGTGGTCCAGGTAAAAGGCAATCGAGCATTATATCGGCTGCAGCGCTTCAATCGCCGAATCACTGCATTTCGAAAGGCGACCAAGGCTGACGGCCTAAAGTCGCTATGATGAGAAAAATTCATCGTGGACAAACCATTGAACCAATCTAGCGGCTATGACCAATCGGCTCCACAGGCTGCGCAGCAAGACCAGCCACAGTTCGGGCTGCACTTCTCACGCCAGTTTGAAAGCTGGTACAAGGGCTTCAATGCCAGCTTTACGTTCACGACCTACCAGGCCGGCAAGGTGTTCATGGTCGGCATGGGCGAACAGGGCATCAGTATCACCGAGCGCAGCTTTGCCCGCTGTATGGGCATTGCCACGCGCGCCGACCGTTTCTACCTGGCCAGTCAGTATCAATTATGGCGCTTCAATAACGTACTCGGCGCCGGGGAGAATTATCAGGGCTATGACAAGCTGTTCATTCCGCAGCTTGGCTGGACCACCGGCGACGTTGATGCGCACGATATCGGCATCGATGCCGAAGGCCGCCCGGTATTTGTCAATACGCTGTTCAGTTGCCTTGCAAGGCCATCCGATACAGCCAGCTTCGAGGTGATCTGGAAGCCTCCTTTCATCAGCAAGCTGGCGCCGGAAGATCGCTGTCATTTGAACGGGCTTGCCATGTACGAAGGCCAGCCGGCCTGGGTCACGATGATCAGCCAAAGCGATGTGTCTGAAGGCTGGCGTGACCACCGCCAGTCCGGCGGCCTGGTCATGGATGTGCGCAGCAATGAGATAGTCTGCGAAGGCCTGTCCATGCCGCACTCGCCGCGCTGGTACAAGAAACGATTGTGGCTGCTGAACTCGGGCACTGGCGAACTGGGCAGCATCGACCCGGCCAAAGGCGAATTTGAACCCTTATGTTTTGTGCCCGGCTATGCTCGCGGTCTGGCCTTTCACGGCCAATATGCGCTGGTCGGGCTATCGAAGGCCCGCAACCAGTCCTTCTCCGGCCTGGCACTGGATGACGAGCTCAAAAAGCGCAATGCCGAAGCCCGCTGTGGCATTGCCGTCATCGACCTGAATACCGGCAACCTGATCCACAGTATGCGCATCGACGGCATCGTCGAAGAACTGTTCGACGTCGCCATTTTGCCGGAGGCCATTCGCCCGATGCTGCTTGGGTTCAAGACCGATGAAATCAAGCACATGATCAAGTTCGATGAAATTTGAATTGCGTAACGCCTTGTTTTCTGGATCACTGAGTGACTGATAGCAAATGAGTAAAGTGATCAATCAACACACGGGGAAGTTTCTTTGAGTCAACAAAGCCGGTTGGACAAACTACATCTATCGATGATTGTGCCGTTCGTTGCAATACAGCTATTTATTGCGCCTGATTATTATGTGGATTTTCTGGGTGCACCCTGGTCAATCCACATCCACGTCATCACGGTAACTGCCTGGTACGTATTATTGATCAGCCAGCCTTATCTCATTGCCAAGGAACGATACTTCAATCATCGCACCGTTGGCATCATCGGATTCGCGATTGCAGGGGGCGTGGGATTTACGGCATTGAGCATGTTGCCAAACACGGTTGGGTTCGGCCGCTTCGTCGAGGCTACTCCTGGTGGTCTGGGGGGCTTCACGCCCGAGTTTTTCTATGCGATCGCAATTTCCGAATTTTTTCTGGCCATTGCATTTCTGTTTGCAGTCTACCAAGCGATCATTCATCGAAAATCCAAACAAGACCATGCTACATGGCTGGTATCAACAGCATTCATCATTATGTTTCCTGCCATCGGGCGAGGTGTGCAGAACGCCTCCATCCTGATCAATGGATTCGAAACCGAGCAATTTTTTACCAAGATCATTGTTATCCCGTCAGTCATTTCTACGACCATCATCATTGGCTTGACCATTGCCATTGCTGCACGACACTCCATGCTTCGTCACCCGGCAATTCGCCTTGCAGTTCTGGTGAACTTGATTCCACTGATAACGCAATGTTTTCCGGGGCTGATCGAGCCAGTAAGCGATTTTGTAAAAGCCGTGTTCACCTTGCGCTTTGAAGGCACACGTTTTTGAAATCAGTAGGGAGTAGGTAGACGATTGAAGCTTGATATTTTTGACTTTTGATCACCTCATCATAGTCAACAAAATGTCCGTTTCAGTTGCGTTATCGATCTTCAAAATCATTCGTTCTGCTTTTCCAGCGCCATGACACCAGCCAGGACTAAAGCCAAAAGCGGCCATAGAAGATAACGTTGCTCTGCGGAGGGTGTTAATGGCAGCAGCATCGAAAGATATAACGCAGTTGAAACTAATAATGCAACTTGCAGTGCGGCTGTCCTTCCGAAGCCCTGACGCCAACCGGCAACAATAGCGCAAAGTGCAATAAGAAAACTGATCCAGGGTGAAAACAGACCGAGATCTTTCCCCTTTTCCACAATCACACGTACTTGATCATGCATCCCAATCTGCCATCCAACCCTGGCTTCTGGATGCAAAAATCTTGGAGAATCGACCATATAGACCAAGTCGTCTTCCTTGTGTGCGCCGAACAATCGAACAAACACGGTGCTGCGATGCTCAAGCCAACCGAGCGGATTGTCAGCAATCGATTCAATCCATGCACCCAGCAGCTGCTGACTTTTCTCCGGTGCAAACGTTTCCAGAGTTGGGTTTCGAACCCCGCTGCTGGTTCGGACAAACAGCGGAACCGCAGAATTGGGGCTGTAGGCCTGCTGCAGATCGTCGATATCCATTCCGGGCCCGATAAAGTGTTCCGGCAACAAGACTTCACCTGCTTCAATCGAAAGGTATTGAAGATCCCACATCGTCGTCACGGCCCACGTACTGGCGGGTCGATCAACCACCCAATTGGACGTTGATCGTATAAAGACCAGAGCGACTACCAGCACCAGTGCGGACATGACCAGTATCGATCTGGCACGCACCTCTCGCGTACCGAACACCGCCTGCGCGATCGGCAACAGCGCCAAGGGCAGAACCGCCAGGATCGCGTTATGCCGCACCCAGGTTGCCCAGCAGAGTATTAGCAACAAGCCCAACCAGGCCATGTGTCGATGAATCGGCCGGTCGGTCTTCGAGGCAAACAGCATCAGCGCAGTTGCCAGGGCGAGCACAGCGGCCAGATGAACATCTGTCCAAAGATGCGGCAGGATAGGAATGAGCGGCAACACGGCCAGCAGCAACAACAGGTGGGCTGCATTCAGGCGCAGCATTGCAATGATCCAGGCTAACGATGCGAACAGCACAATGGTGTTCAGCAGAAACAACGGGGCGGTGGATCCACTCAGTGCAAACGACAGACCCAACAACAGCGCGTTGGCCGGGGGCGATACGTTGCTGAAGTTACCTGTACGGCCTTGCTCCAACTGGTCCAGCACATCGAAGCTGACATAGCCGGGATAGAACACCAAGATAAAGGCAATACAACATAAAGCCATCAACCCTACAGAGGCCTTAGCAATTCCTGGGCTGTTGCTCAATACATCCTGGTAAGCATTTGGCGCACTCATTTTGGTGAGTACTCACTGAGTTGAATGCGAAGTATATGCGTTCTATTTTATCGATGCCAGACACCTCATTCGATATGGCATCATTGGCGCGGCTTACCGGTAGAGGGTTTCCTGTCAGACGGCAAAGGAATTGAGCGCAGCGCGGGCAACGGCTCCACCGTGTTCCTGCACAAAATGGCCGGCTTCGGGAATTTCCATGGCTTCCGGACAGCCGCGGATGGTTTTACGCAAACGATGCATGATCGGCGGTCCGAGGACCGGGTCCTGCATGCCGATGGCCATAAAGCTCTGACCGCTCCATTCGGTCGACCACCAGTCGCAGGCACGTTTGGAGATGTCGACACCTTCCATATCGGGCGACACCATGACCATCTCCGGAAACCGTCGCACACCGGCCTTGTAGTCCGCACTGGGAAACGGCGCGACATACGCAGCGGCCTCTTCATCGGTCATTCCTGGCGTGCTGCGCTGCATCAGGCTGGCGATATCCAGATCCGGACTGCTCGCGTTATAGGCCTTCCAGGCCTCAAACCCTGGCCCGGCTGGCTCGCCAGTCGCCAGCGTGGTGTTCATGACAATCAAGCGCGAAAATCGCTCCGGCATATCAACCGGCAGCGTCAAGCCCAACAGCCCGCCCCAGTCCTGACAGACCAGCGTGATGTTCAGAAGATCCAATTGACGAATAAACGCCAGCAGAAAGTCTCGGTGGAAATTGAAGGTATATACTGAGCCATCAATCGGTTTATCCGACCGCCCAAAGCCCAGCAAATCCGGCGCAAGCACACGGCCGCCAGCCTCGGTGAACACCGGAATCATCTTCCGATACAGATAACACCACGTCGGCTCACCGTGCAGACACAAGAATACTTCATCTGCATCCGAAGGCCCCTCATCGAGATAATGCGCCCGCAGACTCTCATACCCCGGAAGTTCATTGACATAGTGCGGCGCAAAATCGAAACCGGGCAGATTGTGAAAACGGTCGTCAGGTGTTCTAAGGGCATTTATTGTCATGGTCAGGCTCTTTGGATCCCAGATGCACACACTTTTTTTCAGGCTGACACCGGCCCTCGGATTCTAGTCGAGCGACAAGCCGGCGCCCGTCTTCCAAATTGTTGTTGATCCTTGCGCGAACAGTTTCATCTTCAATCGAACTAAAGTCAATAAATTGAATTTGGTTATTAATCCGCCAGCAGAAATAATCAATGATTTCGTCTGTATTTCCGTTCTCGGCTAACTCAACAAGTCGAAGATTGATCGGCAAGTCTTGTGAAGCGCTTTGTTCAACCAAAGTATCCAAATCGTTCATGTATTGGCCAAATGTGAATTTATGCAACGCAGCAAAAGCGAACCATGAAATAAATAAACCTATTCCTGCCCCAAGGACAAAGCCCTTAGTCACTGGCCTTGGATGCATTAATTGCCACATAGACTATCAGTCCCAACTTTTCGGCTAGTGCAAAATTATCCATCAAATTACTTCACTGATCAATGATTAGCCTTAATATGCTGGCTTTGAAATCTGAAGAGCAATTTTCCAATGACGTACAAACCTACCAGCAGCAACACTAGCCACGATAGTACTGTTGACCTGCAACACTTGTATGTCATGGTTTGTCTTTGAATTTGATCTTGACTTTGATGAGCCTTGGCGGTGCCGGGGAGCACAGGGGCAGGCGGCGCTTATGATGACAATCGGGCGAAAAGGTGTTTGAGCGTAGCGAGTTCTTTTCGCCCCGCCTGGCACGAGCACCGCAGGGAACCCGGCGAAGCCGGGCACCGACACCGGCGGAAGCGTTTTTGGTGACTTTTTTCGCCGAAAAAGTCGCTCGCATCAGCCAGCGAAGCTGGCGGCGAAATGCCGTTGTTTTGGAATTGGCCTTTGAAGTCAAGAATTCAAAAAAACCAACTTATAACTTTTCCCCACTATCATGCCAATCCGAAGAGATCGGATATCGTCGATCGCGTCCAAACGCCTTGCGCGTAATCCGTGGACCCGGCGCGCCCTGACGGCGCTTGAATTCTGCCGCAAGCACCATGCCGGCGACTCGACGAACAACCTTTTCTTGAATCTGGAGTGTTTCGACAATCTGCTCGATGGACTGGTCCTGCTCGACATAGGCGACGATGATCCGGTCGAGCACGTCATACGGCGGCAGGCTGTCGGAATCGAGCTGGTTCGGCGCCAGTTCAGCCGATGGCGGGCGATCGATCACACCCTGGGGGATAGCCAGCGACTGTGCGTTCCGCCATTTGCAGAGCTCGTACACCAGGCCCTTGAGACAATCCCTGATCGGGCTGTAGCCACCGCACATATCGCCGTACAGCGTGCTGTAGCCGGTAGCCAACTCGCTCTTGTTACTGGTGGCCAGCACAAGATGACCGAATTTATTGGACAAGGCCATCAGCACCATGCCGCGGGCGCGTGACTGCAGGTTTTCTTCGGCGATGTTTTCCCGACGTCCGGCAAAGGTGTCAGCCAGTTGCTTGATCGAGGCCTGGTAGATCGGTTCGATCGAGATATTGTTGTGCTGCAGGCCCATACGATCGATCTGCTCGGTGGCCAGAATCAATGACTTTTCGGAAGTGTGCCGGGACGGCATCATGATGGCATGTACATGTTCACCACCCAATGCATCGGCCGCCACGGCGGCAGTCAGTGCAGAATCAATGCCACCCGACAAGCCCAGTGTGACGCTTCGAAAGCCATTTTTGCGCGCATAGTCCTGCAGACCGCGTTTTAGCACACCATAAATGACTGGCATGGATTCGGTTTGGCCTTCGGGCCACTCGTGATACTGCAGGCCAGGCTGTTCGGGATCAAAGCCGACCCGCAGCAACGCATCCTGACAAGACGGCGCAGGGGGCGACAATTCGCCGTCTGCGCTGATCGCGATCGAGTGGCCGTCGAAGACCAGGTCGTCCTGTCCACCGACGCAATTCAGATACAGCACCGGCAAGCCTGTTTCGTGATTGCGATCTTTCAGCACCTGGGCGCGGTCCAGGTGCTTGTCGCGGTAAAATGGCGATGCGTTGCTGGACACGATGATCTGTGCGCCGGCCGCCTTGGCCGCCGCGCTGGCTTCGGGCGTCCAGGTGTCTTCACAGATGATGATGCCGACCCGGACGCCGGCCACTTCAATCACCATCGGCTGGTCACCCTGAACGAAATAGCGCCGTTCATCAAATACCGCGTAGTTGGGTAGATCCCACTTGTCGTAGGTACCCAGAATCTGCCCGTTGCGAATCCACGAAGCCGAGTTGTAGCGCTGCTCACCCGCTGCGCGCGGATAGGGTAGAACGACGTCGATGCCCTGAACGGACTGCACAATTTCGGCAAAGATTTCTTCGGTGCGCTTCATGAAGCCCGGACGCAACACGAGATCCTCGGGCGGATAGCCGGTCAGTGCCAGCTCGGGGAAGACAATCAGGTCCGCCTGGTGCCGGTCGCGTGCCTTCGCAGCCAGTTCCAGAATACGATCACGATTCTCGCCCAGACGACCGACCGGAAAATCCCACTGCGCCAAAGCAATATTCAGCATGGGTCCAATTCCTGATCAAACAACCGATTCAAGTGCACGCCAGGCTCGCGCCAG
>Ga0207419_1003118_pt1 | contig 10161 bp, 5 predicted proteins | sample ElkSloMetagenome_4_FD_184723 | JGI IMG/M metagenome (GOLD analysis project Ga0207419, IMG submission 184723) | Hot spring microbial communities from Elkhorn Slough, Monterey Bay, USA - MD2A (version 2) | ecosystem: Environmental > Aquatic > Marine > Intertidal zone > Estuary: Microbial mat ... | reverse complement strand
CCTAAGAAAATATTTGGCAGACCACTTAAAGAAAAAAGGCGGCAGACTAGACGAAATCCAAAAGTTTAGAAGACAAGCTGTTAATATTGATTCGTCTTCTAATACAGCTCATATCCTAAAGGACTTTACCAAAAATATGCCTTTGGATTCTGACTTAATGAAGCTTCTAGGTAAAACATTTAAGTTAGACCAAACTCAAAATAAGAAAAGCAAAACGAACAAAAAATCTAAACAAAAGAAAGAAGAAAAGGAAACGCCCTTTAACCCACAACGATATCCGAGTTTATTTAAAATTAAAAAAGGTAGGGGTCGAGAAGTAACCATGATACCAAGAGGTGGTGAAAAAACCATAAAGTTTGAAACTGATGTTGAAGATGAATATTTTGATCGGACAGAAGATCCCGGAGAAATGAAAATCAGTGTACTTGGTGTTAATACTAATGAGACAGAAGGTGGTAACAAGCCCGGCGAACCAAAAACTCCTACTGATCTATTTAATATTGTTAAGTCAAGTCCTAGTAAAGGGACAATACGTTTGACATTAAACCCAAAAGAAGAATTAAAAGTTGGAGATTCAGTTCAAATTAAGGCTGAGTTGAGCGCTCCTGATGGCGATTTGTCGGAAATCTTTATGATTAAAATTGCTGAGAAAGAAAAACCAAAACAAAAAGCGCCAAAAGAAAACGACCCCAATGAAAATCTTGGTTTACCCCAACTTATTTTTACTTATGAAAATGTCGAAGATGACGAAAAAAACCAAGTGAGTTGGGATGCTGTTGGGATTGCAACTAGCCATCAAGTAGACCATAAAACGGTCATGATTCCAGAAGTAGAAGGGGATGCCCTTAAAACCATTTTTATCAATATGGATAGCTCAGTGTTGAAAAACTATAAGTCTGACATAAATAATATCAATCAAGAACAAAAAGATTTAGCTGAAAAAAAATACTATACCTCAGTGTATTTTCACACCTTGTTTTTATATACCATTACTAAAAACAAAGGCTACCAAATTACTCAGAAAAATAAAGAAACAGATCAGGAAGAAAATATCGATGTTGGCACTTACCTAAAAGATCTTTTTGATAATTACTATTCTGTTTTTATTCTAAACTTTGGCGGAATGGAAGAAATGATGCAGGGGATTGGGGATTAGATTAGTTTGAACATGATATTTAATCCTCAAAGTAATTTTTAATGTAATGATTTTTTGACTCTAATATTTTATTTGCAAATTCACTGATTTGATCATCTGTGTAATTAAATCTTTTACTAATTATCCTTTTGGTTCTTGATTTCACATATGGTGCATTATTAAGATCGAAATTATAATTTTCGCCATCAATTCTAGCCTGATTTAAACAAATAAATTCATTGAGAATATAAGAAAGACTTCTGACTCCTTGAGTATTATAAATTATATTATCATTTTCATAAATTATACCTTCCCAAAAGTTATTTGAAATAGTTCCTAAATCTTCAATACTTGCATCTATATCCTCAATTTCAATATTATCTTTATGCGACAGTAAACTAATATCTTTATCAGTAAAGAAATTAAATAAATTATTAAACTCCTTAATTTTATCATCAACTATTTCCATACAATTATCTTCTGAAAAATCTGGATTAATTTTTCTTTGTATCGAACTAAAAAGAATACTAAATGTAGATTTTTGCCCTAAAACTGTAAAAAAAAGAAAGAAATCATCAATCAATTTATCTTCAATTGTGTTTTTAAGTTTTGCTAGTTCAGTTTTATAAATATTTGTAATAGCTATTTTTTTTCTAGAAGAAACTAATGCCTTGGCTAAGTTTTTATCTAGATTAAACCCTCCTTCTTGATCTATTAAATTTAATGTTTCACTATTAGGATACAAATTATTGAAAAATTTAATAATAGGTCTAAGGTATATTTTTTCAAAATTGTATCTGGCTATATCTAGAACAGTATAGTCATAAAAAAATAATTCAGATTCTTTATATTCGTCTTCTACATCAGAATCATATTCGCTATTCTGCTGTCTTTTTGTTTCGTATTCTTGATAACTATCATATAAAGATTTAATGTGTTCAAACTTTTCAATTTCATTCTGTTCAATGGTTTTGTCTACAAAAAATATATCGTTCATTCTTGTAACCCATTTACTAATTTTTTTAGGATTTCTTAAGTCGTTAATTGAACTTATATTCTCTTGCACCAAATAATCATTTATAATCTGATAAAGGGATAATATACCTGTAAGGTGGGGTAATGTATGTTTTAATTTATCTCCATACCAGTCTACTATTTGAGATTTTAAATAGCTATCCTGATTTTTACTTGACCCATCTTTATTAACTGAGTCAACCAAAGACTGAACGCAAAGTGATGATAAGTCTTTGTCGTCCATTAAAACCTGTCTTACAAATCCAACTCTTTGAGCATTTGTATTAATATCAACAAAAACTCTACGGACTGCTTCAACGGGAGATATATCTTTTTCATCTTCAAGCAAAACACTAAAATCTAGAAAAACTACATCTTGCTGATAATCTTCAATATTATTGTCCTCATCTGAACTTTTATACAAAGCTTCCAATCTGTGTTGACCGTCAATTACTATTGCGTAGTATCTTGATTTATCCCATGATAACAAATATGATTCGAACACCTTTGATACCTCAAGTAAAAAAAGCCCTTTAGTTAAACTCAGATTATTAGAGCTAATGATATACGGTTTAATCCTATCATTACCGCTAAAGTTTGAATTAATATAAACAGCCTCCTTTATTGTTTCTAAGTTTTCATCTTCTCCGTACTCTAAGTCAATTGAGATACTTCCATCTTTATTTTTTGGTAATATTGCTACTATTATAGGGGGGAAATACTTTATTGGTCTTCCTTCACTTAAAATATAGCTTTTTGAAATATTTGATACTCTTATTCTATCAACTTCTCTTTGAACTATTTGACTGATTGGCCAAGTTTTATCCTTAGTTAATGTTTCGTATAAATCTAAGTCTTCTTTGAGATGTTTAACCTTGATTGAGCTAAAATATGTTTTCAACTTTGAAGATTCTCCAAAACCTCCTATCCTTACATTGTAAATATTTGAAAAGTCTATGTTTTCAATGTTTTTGGAAGATTCCTCAATGTTTTTTAGGTCATCTAATTCATCCATAATTTTAAATTTAGTGAGGTTTTTTAGTAAGTCCTGGCTTCAAATTTCTAGAGATTATTTCTTCAAAAATTCTATTCATTTCATCATCGGCATTCATTGGGATATGCTTAAAACCAACCCATACTTGTGTTTCCGGGATTTTTTGTTTTCTAATTTCTGGTATTACATCAGTTCTATCTTTAAAGTGATAGTTATTTAGTCTTTTCCTCAAATTATTAGCTTTCCCTATATAGAATGGTCTTGCAAAACAGATTTCTTTAAAAAACAAATGAAAATTCTCAATGTTTGACGGTTCAGCACTAAAATATCTTATTAATTTATTTCTTTGTTTTTGAGATAAGCCTAATAAGGGATCAATATTCTTGTCAAACTTTTGTTCTTTTATTTCAGCAATAAATTTATACATCCCCTTTAAAGTTTCTGGAAATTGTAGATTTTTTGTTGAAAATTCTTTTAATTTTTTTTCTAAATCGTTTACAGTAATTGTTTCAAAGTTGAAATCTGGCCAATAAACGAAATAGTAGATTCCAGGCAACTCTGGTATTCCTCTTTTTGGGTCACTAAAGTTAGATCTCAAAAAAGATAATGTTTCATACTCTAAACCATTGTGTTCCATAAAATTTTACAAAAAACAAGTATTACAGCCTTCACGCTCAGTCCCTTCTAAAATGTCCAGCAAATACGGCGAAGATTTAGTTTTAGTTTTATTTGTTCGGTTGATGTGCCCGAGTTTAATTTGTTTTATACGCTCGGGTTGTATCAATTCTTTTAAAGTTTCGTTAGGTATCCAGGTAAATTGTTCGTCTTCACTTTCATATGCCATGGCTTTTTTAAATAAATCAGGATGCTGTTCATAAAGCCAGATCCATTCTATTTTTTGCTGAAAAAAGCAGAAATAGCAACCCGAACGGCTACGGGCGTATTCGCCTTTTTGTCCATCGACTTCAAATTCAACTTTTTCATAATATTCAGGAACGCCAACGCCGGAATTTCTAAGTATTTTAAAGATATCATCTCTTACCAAAACATCTTCATTTTCTAAGAGGACATAATCATCCATTTTAGACAAAGGATATTCTGTCGTTTTCAGAAAATCAAAAACACCTCTATTAAACCTTGCTATGCCAAGATCTAAAGACATATTGGTTTTCTGTTTCAGTTTTTTTTCTGTTTCAGCTCTGCTGTTTCTATCAAAACTAATTGGATCGTGTAGAATATCCTTGATCAAGTCGTAGTCTTTACCAGAATAATAGGTTCGAAAATAATCAGAAACTTTTTCTAAGTTCTCAGGATTAAAAACTTTTTTTATCACATCACTGCTCCAAATATTTCTTCTGAAAGGAAATATAGATTGGATATTATCCTCTCGTGAAATATAACCTTCACGCTCTTCGTCTCCTCTAATCCCAACGTATGAAATTGCATCTTCTCCATTGACAAAATTTTCAAAGGGTTTTAATTTCATCATAGAGGTACACCAACGCGCTTGTGGCGATGGTAAATAACCTCTAAATGATTTATAGTAAAAATCAAACGGATCGTCTCCTGTGCTATTTATATCGGAATTTTCAAGCTTTTTGATGGACTTACCCAAATAAGACTCTAAATTGGTTATCAACTTATAAGTTTCATCAAGTTCTTTTCCGGTATCACAGAAATAATATTCAAAGTCAAATTGCGGATATTTGTCTTTTAAGTAAATAGCTAAAGCCGCACTGTCTTTACCTCCGGAAATTCCTAGTAAGTGTCTTGTTTTTTTAGCCATCATTTAATTCCTTTTCTAAGATTGAAAGCAATATAGGCAATTTTAAATTTTTGTGTTTCTCCAATGCCGATAAAATTTCCTTCGAAGCGACTTCAATTTGATCTTCCTGACTTTTATTTATTCTTATCAATTGTGCTTTTCCGCCTGTTTCAAGATTTGTGATTTGAAGTTTTGCAACGCGCTCATTTTCTTTTGGTTTTAACTTATGCAAATCAACGATATTGTCTAATTCGCTTACGAGTTTCAGAAGTTTTTCTTTTAATTTCCTTTCGTCCTTGTCGTCAATCACATCCAATCTTTTGTTGATGAGAGCTTGGCTTAACGACATTAAATAACTGTTTCTATCGTTTAATCCTGAGTTAATTCTTGTCAACAATATTTTGTGATTTGTTAGAGCTTCATGCTCTTTTACGGCAGAAAATCTGTCTTTTAATATTTTTTGATACTTTCCAAAATTCACTCTTTTGCCTATAATCTCATCACATATAAATAATTCAAACCTGTCTAATAAATCGTCAAAAGATGACTTTATTTCTTGAATTCTGTTTTGAAAATCAATGATGTATTCTTCAAACAATTTATCATCCATTGATAATTTTTTCAGCGAATAGCCAAGTGCATTGGGAAACGCTTCAAAAAATGTTTCTTCCGGATCTGTTGCTTTACTTATGGCTTCTCTTAATGAAACAGCTTCTTTGGATATGGTCTTTGTTTTTTTGCTATAATCGGGTAAGTCTCTATAAAAAATCAATAGAGGCCTTATACTTTCTATAAAAGAAGTTGTAGAAAGTTTCTCTGTGTTTTCCTGCTGAAGTAGATCTCTATATTTATTAAAAAGATTTAATCTAAGATTATTGAGTTCAAAGCTTTTTACAGCATATTCTTTAAGATTTCTAGTAAAGAAATACAGAATTGTTTCATCAATTTCAGGGACAAAACCATTTTCATTATAGAGTGCATAATCTCCACGCTTGATGTATAAGAAAATTGGAATCCAGAAATCTATAACCCCTTTTTTTAACTTGATCGGGGCTTTACTGAGAATATTTTCAAAATCGGTGAGGTTCTTTTTTGTTTCCTTAGCTTCATCTAAAAATCTTTCACTTATTTTCCATAAAGGGAGAATATCTTCTTGAGTTGGTTTCTGAAAAGCATATTTGTGACCAGTTTTTTGGTGTATTCCGGTTCTTTTCAATAAGGTATGATAAATGGTTTTTTCGGCTGGCCATTTGTCTTCTGGAAAACCTAAATCTTTTTGGTCTTCAAAATGTGTAATGGCATGCCATAAATTTTTTCGGGCAGATGAAATTGTACCTGATGTCTTGTGTCTGTTGAATAATTCATTTTGTAAAACAGGTGTTTGCGTGTAGAAATGCGCAGAGATTTGAGATAATACTTTATTGAAAATATTTTTGTTACCGATTTCAATTTTACGTCCCAATCCATACCACGCAACTTTTGTTGTATAAAGACTATTAATCACAAAATGATTTAATAATCTTTCATTACTTTTTATAATAGATTGCAATTCTCTGATGGCTGTCCTATCATTTTGGTCACGCATCTCTTTGAGAACCTGATTGGTTTTTTCAATTTCTAAAAGGGTTTCTTTAATGCCGGATGTATTTTTAAAATAACCATAAAGTATAGGTTGCTTTTGGGAATGATTAATAACCAATTCTGTATCTATATCTTCTGCATTAAAAATCAAGTTTATAAAACCATCAATTTGCCCTGCAGGTGTTATATTAACTGGTTGCTCAGAAAGTTTAAATTCAAAAAGACGAGGTGTTCCTTTTTGGTATGAAATAGATTTTGCTAATAAAACAGGAAAATCAAAATAGCTGTTTAGTATTCCTACTACATCTATTCCACTTACTTTGTTTTCAGCTTCTGTGATAGCTGCTTCTATGTCAAGATCAGTACCGTCAAAGAGTTTAAAAGAATCATCAAATTTGCTGTATCGGATTATTTTATTCTTTTCTAATAGCTTTAGAGATTCAGTTAATTCATCGTGTTTATGAGCTCCCTTAATATATTCTTTTAGAAATTCCTTATTAATTGTTGCTGCTCTAGTTGAAAATATGCTTAACAAGCCAATGGTTTTAATCAACTTTTCAGATATAAGCCTTCGTTCTTTTTCAAAAGTTTGCGCCCGCTCTAAAGACGATTTTATACTACTCCAATTAGAAAAATCAGGATTCGATCTGCTATAAATGTAATTATAAAAGTCCTGTAGGAGATAATCATAAATGTCTGAAATGAAGAAAACAGAATTGCTTGATTTAAAATCTTCAAAGGTTGAAGAATTTAAAAATGTAAAAAGAGAACGTTCATTTTGCCCATAACTTTGTAAAGCTTTTGCAATAACGAAAGCACTTATGCCATTAAGAGGCATTAATTTCTTCTCTTCACTTTTTAAATCCTGAATTTTGGTATTAAAAAGATTATATTTTTCAACAAGATGCCAATTCGTTTGGTTTTGAGTAAAGTCTTTGTTATCAATATATTGACACGCCAAATGCACAAGATGTTCAACAGGCTCATTGAAAGTAAGGTCTATAAATCTGCCTTTCACTTTTCTCCATTCCTGGATTTGTTCTTTTGTTAAATCATGTGCATAAGATTCAAGACTTTGGTGTATCGAAGTAATTAAGACTATATTTCTTTCGGGTTTATTTACAAATTCAGCTAATTTTTGAATGAAATAAATTTCTTCTTCCTGAGATTCTTTAGCAGCGTACTCTAAAAATTTGCCGAACTCATCAACAACAATAAATAAGTAAGAGTTATCATCAGATACTTTCTCGTATCGCTGATAAATTTTGTCAAATAAGAGCTGATTGCTCTTAAGATCATCTTCAATGCCAAATTCTTCATTTAAGGCATGATTAAATGATCTATAGTCACCAACTACCTTCACAAAATCAGCCCTGATGTTTTGGTTTATTTCAAAGTGATTTTCTTTATGGGTTAAGGTTTGCTCAAGTGCTAATAAAAATGAAGATTTACCAGTCCCAAAAGATCCTATCAGGTTAAATGAATGATGTCCCTTTTCTAAATTATTTATTATTTTCTCAACAGTATTTTTGGCATTACTTGTTGTGATATAATTAAAACTCCCTTGCTCGTCTCTAATGATATTAGTAGATATTGATTTATGCATCATAGAAGTTTTTAAGTATATCAATTGGATTATAATCTTTTTTAATCTGTAGTTCTTTTACTCCTGCTTCACTGTTGTAAGTTATTCCTTTAAATTTTTCACTTATTTCAATAAGCTTCGTTTCTAAAATGTCTTTGTCTAAGCAAAAGATTTTCCCTACACCACTTTCTTCAATGTACAGACTATTAAAACTAACCGACCTTCCATAATTGTTATTACTTAGAATAGCAAAGAGAATTAATTCATTGGGGATTTCATTTTGAGAGGTATTTTCGATCCTATATAGTTGTTCTCCATTCTGAGTTTTTCCTATTTCTTTAATCAGATTCAATTCAGTCAGAAGTCCGCTATAGCCATCGTCTATGTTTTTATTGTCATTAAGATACATCCTTACAAAAACCGAAAAGTCTTTTTCTAAAGTTTTTATATTTTGATTTGAATCTAAAGATAAGGCGTAGTCAACAAAATTCTTTCTGGTAAATTCAGGTTTTTGAAATCTTAATTCTCCAAATATTATTTTATAAATATTAGCATGATTCAACTCGTTAAGTTTGTAATGTAAAAGCCATAAAGTAGCTTCATTTTCTAAGTAAGGATCAAGTCCGTTATCATCAAAAATTAAACTGTAAAGTTTGTTTAAGCTATAATCATCATCTATAATTCCAAAAGATTTCAGCCAAAACCTAATTGAATTTACCATGTTCCTACCAACACCTAAATCCACACCGGAATTTTCCTTAAATTTCTGATCCTTTGAAACATAATCATAACCCTTTTTTAGCCAGAAAAGCCTGCAATGAAAGGTATCATGTCCGGAAAAATTATATTTAATGCTCAAACCAAATTTTTATTCAAATATATGAATAATAGGCTTAGTTTTATAAATAGGTATGTTCACATGTATTGTTATTTCCACAATCTATTTTATACCAATAACACAATACCAATATGTAAAAAAACCCAATTCCCTTTACACGTTTTCAAAACCTGTATAGTTTTCGCATTTTTCTATACACGTCAAATACAGTTCCAAACCCTAGCCCTGATTGGAGTGTAAATCCTGTGAAGTTGGCTTTGTTGCTTATACAGGCGTTTTAAGGGCGACGGTAGAAGCCTGCAAAATGTCATGTATAACACAAAGGCACAAGCAGATTGTAGCGTAAAGCAGGTTCCCGGCTCCAAAAAAATACATATAAAAAACCCCAACAGCTTATAAAACTGTTAGGGTTGATTGGATTGGTTTCCTAAAACAAAAACTAAGCTACGGGGTCAAGTACTACTTTTGGTTTGGTGGGAAGATCAAATTGGTTGGATGTATTTTTTTCACCGCTTGCTTTTAAGGCTTTATCGCCGGCAAAGAAGGTTTTATGGTCGTCACCAAGATCTGAACCTGCCATACGTTGGTGCTTTACACAAGCCACTTGCTTTCTTATTTCTTGACGCTGAACATCTTTAACGTAGGTCAACATACCATCTTCGCCAAAGTAACCTTTGGTCAGGTCATTCATATGAAGTGCAGTGGTATGATAGGTTGGTAAAGTAATCAGGTGGTGAAAAATACCGGCATGTAACGAAGCATCTCTTTGGAAAGATCTGATCTTTTCATCAGCAAGCTTTGCTAAAGGCGTTTCATCATATTTTACATCCATAAGTTTTGCTTTGTTGTAAGCTGAAACATCTTCGCCATGGGCTTCCATTTCTTCGAACACCTGTTGTCTGAAGTTGAGGGTCCAGTTGAAAGATGGCGAGTTGTTATAGACTAATTTTGCTGAAGGTTCAACCGCCTTAACACGGTTCATCATATAGGCAATTTGTTTTACGTTTGGTGTTGGTGTTTCTATCCATAACAAATCTGCGCCATTTTGAAGACTGGTAATACAGTCTAAAACCACACGGTCTATATTGGTGCCATCCGCAAATTTGTATAAACCATTTGGTAACCTCACAGGTCTTACCAGTTTGCCATCACGTTTTAATAAGACTTCATCGTTTGAAACTTCGTTGAGATTTACATCTTCAACCTCAATAAAAGCCAGATATTGCGAAGCGAGATCGCCAGGAGTTTG
>Ga0207419_1003117_pt1 | contig 10162 bp, 4 predicted proteins | sample ElkSloMetagenome_4_FD_184723 | JGI IMG/M metagenome (GOLD analysis project Ga0207419, IMG submission 184723) | Hot spring microbial communities from Elkhorn Slough, Monterey Bay, USA - MD2A (version 2) | ecosystem: Environmental > Aquatic > Marine > Intertidal zone > Estuary: Microbial mat ... | reverse complement strand
TATAGGTGCTGATGTTGATAATCCGCCACCGCCTGAGTTAACTCGTGCAATGCTTTACGAACCCGATCCGAATGCTGAGTGGCTAACCAAGCAAGTGCAATTTACTATCACCAAATAATAGTTTTGGAGTGGGACTGTCAAATAGCTGAGAGTTTAAAGTTACTAATTCTAGCGAGCTACTTTCCAGATTTTGACAGTCTCTTCTGCCATGCAAAACTCGGTTGTTCAGTTAGCTGATAGCAAAGCCTAAACTTTCGTGTAGGAATTGATAGGGTGAAGACAATTTTGATGCTAGCCTCTAATCCTAAAGGAACTTCGGTTCTCGATCTGGATCGCGAAATTCGTGATGTTCGAGAAGGTTTAAGGCGAGCGCAAAATCGCGATGAATTTCGCATCGAAGTACGGGGAGCAGTACGCCCTATTGACCTGACACGCGCTTTGTTAGAGGTTGAGCCACAAATTGTTCATTTCTGTGGACATGGAACTGGTGATAATGGTTTAGTTTTGGAAGATGACAAGGGCAAAGAAAAACTCGTTGATGGTGAAATACTGTCTAAAGTGTTTGAACTCTTTGCCGACAAAATTGAATGTGTTTTACTCAATGCTTGTTACTCAGAAACTCAAGCTAAGGCAATTGTCCAGCACATAAACTATGTAATTGGCATGAATCGCGAGATTCTGGATGAGGCTGCGATCGCTTTTGCTGTGGGTTTCTATGACGGCATTGGTGCTGGCAAGTCTATTGAAATAGCATATAAACTGGGTTGCATTGCAATTGAGATGGAATTGTCATCGCCATCTACTCAGCATCGCGAGATGATTCTTATTCCTTCTCCGGACGACGTACAAAACCCTCGAGTTTCAGAGCATTTAATTCCAGTTATTAAGAAAAAAGAAAACCTAAATATGATTAAGCTGCCAGCTTCTACTTCAAAAGATTTACCCTCAGAAATGCAACAAGCAAATACTTGGAATTACATAACCTCCTTCAAAGGTCATTCCGATTGGATTCGATCTCTTGCCTTTAGTCCTAATGGACAAACGATTGTTAGCGGTAGTAATGACGAGACTGCTAGATTATGGGACGTGAAAACTGGACAGCTAATTCATATGCTGACGGGTCACGAGCAGCGAGTTAAGAGTGTTAGCATTAGCCCAGATGGTGGGATCATTGCCAGTGCCAGCGCTAACAGCATAATCAAGCTGTGGAGTTTGCAGACGGGCAAGCGGCAATGCACTATTAAGACATCTGATAACCCTGCAACGGTTCTCAATGCCATTGTTATTAGTCCCAGAGAAAATATTATCGCCAGTGCTAGTGCCAGCACACAAGGGACAGTCAAATTATGGGATTTAGAGAGTGGAAAACGGAAGTACGCCGTTGCAGCTCACGATAGTTCCGTTCTTGCTCTTGCCTTCAGTCCAGATGGACAGGTCTTGGTTAGCGGCAGCAAAAGTAGCAATATTAAAGTTTGGGTTTCTGGTGGCAACTCAAAGAAACCACTATACGAAATTGAACATGCTCATCTAAGTGAAGTTTTATCACTGGCTGTTAATCCTGATGGTCAGACGCTAGTTAGTGGTGGAGCAGACAGAACTATAAAGCTTTGGGATTTGGCTACTGGGGCAAAGAAGCAACCTCACATTCTCTACGGTCATGCTGGTCGAGTCTGGTGTGTTGCCATCTGTTCTGATGGTACAAAAATTGCCAGTGCCAGTGCAGATTACACCGTGAAAGTCTGGGATTTAGCAACAGGGAAGTTATTGCAAACCCTCACGGGACATCTAGGAGAGGTTCGTGCCGTTGCCTTTAGCCCTGACGGCAGCCTAATTGCTAGTGGCGGTGATGACCTAGAGATTAAGCTGTGGCAGCTTCAGGTATGAGGTTTGATGCCATGCAGGATAGCTGGAAACTAGGAGATAACGTGGAGTCATGACTGAGCCAACCCAAGAAACAGAAAACCTTAAGCGAGCAATGATTCTGGAAGCCGTAGAGTCTGAACCTGTCAAACAGGGGCGATCGCTCGTCGTAACGATTGGCATCAACGAGTACGTTCACTGGCAAAAACTCAAGAATGCCGTGCAGGATGCGATCGGGCTTCAGCAGACACTCATCGACAAGCTGGGATTTTCCGCACCGATACCACCATTACTTAATGAGACTGCTACTAAAGCAGCGATTGAATCCCTTATCGAGGATCAGCTTCGAGAGGAGTTGCAGGAAGATGACAACTTAGTGCTATTTTTTGCAGGACACGGACACACCCGCGTTGACAAGCTAGGAGGCAAGGTTATTGGAGAAACCGGGTTTATCGTTCCGGTAGAAGCACGAGGACCTAAAGAATATTGGAGCGACTACTACCAGATCAATCGACTCCTTGAGTCTATCAGCAGGCTTCCAGCAAGACATATCCTCGTTATTCTAGACTCCTGCCATAGCGGTTTTGCACTTGGCGAAGCAATGAAGATTTATAAGAGTGCGAATCGCTATGAGAGAGACTTGAGCAACCGCATCAGCCGTAAAGTCATTACATCTGCTAGACGTGAACAACTTGCACTGGACGGCGGACCAATTCCTGGTCATTCCCTTTTTACTGGCACATTGGTTGATGGATTTAATTGGGGCAAAGCAGATTTGGATGGTAATGGACTAATCACTTCTTCAGAACTAGGACTATTCATCCAGCAGCAGGTAGCACAAGCTTCCCAATCAAATCAAACACCAGACTTCGGCTCATTTTATTTCGATGATCGAGGTGAAATGGTGATCTCGCTACGAGAGCAAAGTTTTGATGCTCTTAAAGCCCGTGCTTTCTCTGCCCTTCAAAATGGGAAATTTACAACTTTTAAGAAGCTTGTTGAGCAAGTTATCTCTCTTAGACCGGAGAGTCCAGAAGCTCTCTATCTAGAATATCGGCTGATGCTATCCGAAAGTATGCTTACAAGGGCTGCTCAAATTGTAGATAAACTTTATGCTCTTCACCTACCTGATGGAATAATTCCTCTTTCCCAGTACGACCTCTGGACACTCAAGAATATTTTAAATATTAGAAAATTTATTTATATCCCCTCATCTTGGAACAATAAAGCTGATATCATACTCAGCGAAATAGACTTTCCACTCGATGTTAAATTTCTTGCTGGCTGGAGCGAAGATACTCTTAAGGTTGCTCAGGAGCAAGATATTGGCGAACAAAAAACATACATAATTCCTGATGGTAGTATTATCAGGTTTAGTCTAAGCAACTTTACTAACTATCCTATTTATGTTTACTTTATGGAGATTGATGCAAGAGGTCGTATTATATCTGCTCCTCTTTGGGAAAACGAGCTTGTTGCATGGAATGGACTACAACCCGGCGAGACAGAACTTAGTTATCCCTTTTATATCACAGCAAGCAAAGATAGCGGCGAAATTTGTGAAATACGTTTATTTTCATCAAAGATAAGAAATTATAAATTACTTGTTCCTCCTCATCCTAGTAGTTATATTACAAAAGGTTTTAGCAACTTAGAAAGTGACTGGAAAAACACAAGAATGAAAGTAATTCGTTACATTGTAAATAGATTTTTATAATTTCTTGCATATAAAATTATCCTCTAAAATCATTTTTTATTTAGTTTAGTATTAAATTGTTTGTTAAATGAACAAGGTAGTCAGTCCTTATTAAAATCAGTTCCAGTGAAATACATTTAAAAAATTAAGCTAATTTGACAACAACCAAAATATTTAAACCAAGAGTATGTAACTGGATAAATTATCGAGGTAAATAATGAAAAATTGGGAATACGACAAAACAAACTTCGATCGCAACCTAGCAGTCGTCATCGGAATCGATCGCTACAACAGCGAAAGCATCCAAAACCTTAGGACACCAGTCAGTGATGCTAGGGCACTTGCCGATCTGCTAGAAACAGAATATGGATATGAACCTGAAAATGTCGTTCGCCTGTTTGACAACGCAGCCACGCTAACAGGACTCCAAACGCTACTTGATGATACCCTTCCTAATCAACTCAAGCCCACGAAAGGCGATCGCCTAATTTTCTACTTTGCCGGTCATGGCATTCCCCGCAACGGTCAAGATGGACCAGAAGGATATTTAGTACCCCAGGATGCCGACTCGCAGAAGCAGGATTCTTTTTTGCCCATGTCAAAGGTGTATGAGGCACTGAGCAAACTGGAGTGTCATCATTTGCTAGTCATTCTGGACTGCTGCTTTGCTGGAACGTTTCGCTGGGCAGGTCGCCGGGAAATGATTCTCATACTGGAAACGGTTCGGCGGGAACACTATGATCGCTTCATTCGCTACCCAGCATGGCAAGTGATGACCTCAGCAGCACACGACCAGGAAGCGCTAGATGTTGCTAAATTAGCTGAGGATAAGCGTGGTGCAGTTGCAGATGAAAAGCAGGAACTGCATTCTCCGTTTGCGCTGGCACTACTGGAAGGATTGCGGGAAAACAAAGCAGATTTAATTCAGGATGGCGTAATTACTGCCCACGAGCTGTATTTGTACCTAGAACAGCAGGTCAGCAAGTTGTCTGGCGAACGTCAAAGACCTGGAATCTATCCCATGAGGCTAGAGTATGACAGAGGAGAGTTTGTCTTCACTAGACCTGGATTCACGTCTGAGCAACTTAAGCCTGCGCCACTCCTGAACGAGAGCAATAATCCCTATCGCGGGTTGGCATCGTTTGATGAAAAACACGCCCACTTCTTTTTCGGTAGAAAGGCATTAGTTGAACAACTCCAGCGTCGCCTCTCTCAACCCAATCATTCTCTCACGGTTGTTTTGGGAGCTTCGGGTTCCGGTAAATCCAGTCTAGTTAAAGCCGGATTGATTCCTGATTTGAGGCAGGAATCAAAATGGTACATTCTCGATCCAATGCGTCCGGATCGGTCTCAATTTACAGCTTTGGCACGAGCTATTCTGCCCATCGAAAAGCCGGAACTGCTCGAGCAACTCTCTCAAGTGAGCTTTCTAGATGAGGTGTTCAAACCCAAGGATGAAAGCGGACAAGATGATAGTGATAAACCAACGGATGCAGCGTTTGTCAAGCTAGCCGAGTCTTGGAATAGTGCAACGTTAGAAGCTAAACTTTTGCTGGTTGAGGATTACTTCGAGCAGCTTTTGGCTTTGTGTCGCAATCCCCAAGAAAAGGAACAGTTATCGCAGCTTTATCGGACAATTTTTGAAAAGCTAGAATCTCTGAGTACTAGACTCCAGACGGAGCCACAACATCTCACCCGTATTATTAGAAAGTGGAGCCAAACTCATCCCGATGCCAAGTTGCTGTTAACAATCGACCAGTTTGAAGAGTTGATTACGATGAGCCAGGAGAGTCAAACAGAAACTCATGGCGGTGATAGGCAGGAGGGCGATTCTCCCAACGAGACAGTTGGTGAACGTGCTGCTGAACCCCAACCTTGGCTACCGTTTTTGCAGGTGCTTAGAGAGGCAATTGTTGAATGCCCTCAGCAGTTGCATATTGTGCTGACCCTACGCTCGGACTTTGAACCGCGTTTCCTTTCCTCACCACTTTCGGCTTACTGGAAAGATGCCCGATTCCCCGTGCGGGCGATGAATTTGGATGAGTTACGACAGGCGATCGAAGGACCCGCCCTGAAGCAAGCGTTGTATTTTGAGCCACCGGAGTTGGTGGGCAAGTTGATTGATGAGGTGGGGCAGATGCCGGGGGCATTGCCGTTGCTCTCGTTTACTTTGAGTGAACTCTACATCAAATTGCACGATCGTTGGGCGAAGGATAATGCAACCGATCGCGCTTTGCGAATCAAGGACTATGAGGAACTGGGTGGAGTGGCAGGAGCGCTGACTCGTCGGGCAAGCCAGGAGTATGACAATCTCGTTAGAGATTTTGGTGAAGCATCGGGCAAGGCATACCAAGCCACAATGCGACGGGTAATGCTGCGGATGGTGGCGATCGAGGGGGGAGAAGTGGCACGGCGACGGGTGCCGGAGCCTGAATTGGTGTATCCAGATTCGGAAGAAAACAAGCGTGTGGCACAGGTGAGCGATCGGTTAATCAAAGCTCGTTTGCTGGTGAAGGGACAGGAGACTGGAGAACCCTATGTGGAACCAGCCCATGATTTCCTGGTACGTAGTTGGGATCAGTTACAAGGGTGGATAAAAGACGAGCAAGAGGAATTAGCTCTGCAACAACGCTTAACCATTGCGGTAAACGATTGGTACAACAAAAGTAAGCAAGAAACACAACAAAAAAATTTACTGAATATTTGGAGGCAGGCAGAAACATTCGTTATCCGAAAAGTTCAGAATCGGCAACTAAATGGAGAACGTCGAAAACAAAAACAATCAGATTCTTCTAAACGCTCAGGCGAAAGACCAATCCAATATCTTTGGGATGACGACCCTCGACTGGAGCAGTTGAAACGAATCCTTGTCAAGAACAACTGGTTCAACCGAACTGAGGATACCTTTGTACGGGAGAGTTTGATTGAGCGACAAAGAAATACTTCTAGGCTCACAGCCATTGTTACGACAGTAGGAATTGGCTTGATGGGATTGACCATTGCTGCACTGTATCAAGCTCAGTTGTCATCCTTACGGGAAAAAGCTGCTGTAGCAAGAAATAGGCTTTCAACCGCTGCTCCCATTAATGGACTGGTTCTTGCTATTGAAGCTACTGGACAGAATCGTTTCTGGATACCGTGGAATATGCTTAGCTCTGTCCAATCCAGCCTGCTTACAGCACTTGAGGAGGCTAAGGAATCTAGTAGATTCACAATTGTAGAGCAAAATTCCATCGAAACTGCTGCTTTTAGCCCAGATGGTAAATATATTGCAACTGGTGATGGCTTTACTCCAGTAGGGACGCCTGGTTTGAGACCAATTGATGGAACTATCTGGCTGAGAGATCTTCAAGGAAAGCCTATTAGTAAGCCTATGCCTCATAGAGGCAGAGTTGAATATATTGCTTTTAGCTCTAACGGTAAATATATTGCTAGCCGAGATTTAGAAGAGGAATTTGTAAAAATTTGGGATTTACAAGGAAATTTAATTAAAAAAGAACCATCCTCGTCTTTTTCTAGTATCAGTAGTCCTGATTTACCTATTATTTCTATAGAAAATAAAAAGATTTCATTTCTTCAAGGCAATTCAGCATTTGGGTCTATTGAAGCCTTGAGTCCAGACAGCAAATACATAGCTATAACTCAGGGGGTAAACAACGTAATTGCCGTTCAAGATAAAACCCTTAAAGAGAATGATGATAATCAGCAAAAACTCACCAGCTTAAGAGGATGCGAAGGTTATATTAACGCCATTAAATTTAGTCAAGATAATCGCTATATTACTGGAGTATGCTCTGATGCAACTATTAGAAACTGGCAACTACAAGATAATTCTATTACTAGCATTCAATATAAGCACGATGAATCTAGCGGAGCTTTTACTTTTAATGTAAATAGCCAATCTATTATCAGTAGCGGTGGAGATAGAACTATTAGAATATGGGATTTAAAAGGTAAAGAGCGTCACTCTTTCAAAACCTCGGAAGACTCTATATATTCTTTTGCGGTTAGTCCAAACGGTCAGTATATCGTTGGTGGAGGTGGAGGTTCAAGCTTACAGTTATGGGATGCTAACGGCAATCGAATCAATAAACCCTTTAAAGGACACGAGCATATAATTGAATCCGTAGCTTTTAGTCGAGATAATAAATATATCATCAGCGGCAGCTTTGATACGACTATAAGATTATGGAATTTAGAAGGAGAAAATATTAAAACTATTGAATTAAATAAAAAACCTTTTCCTTTCAAAGAAGAAGTTTGGGCTGCAAAATTAGTTTCTTTTACCTCAAACAATAAATATATTGTGGCAGGAATTAGTACCGACGAATACCATATAAGTGGAACTGTACAGTTGCTAGATATCAAGGGGAACCCAATCGGTCAGCCTTTTGGTAATGATTGGCGATTTGCTTTAAGTCCAAATGGTAAGTACATCGCTGTTGGCGATGCAAACAATACTATACAGCTATGGGATATGAAAGGTAATCGAATAGGTTCTCCTTTTCGAGGTCATGAAAATTCAATTACTTCACTTGCTTTTTCTCCCAATGGGCGTTTCATTGCTAGCGGAAGTTGGGATAAGACTGTAAGATTATGGGATACAAAAGGTAATCTAATCAGTACTTTTTTGGGGCATCAAAAAGCAATAGAATCTATTACTTTTAGCCCGGATGGTCAATATATTGCTAGTGCGAGTCAGGATGGAATTGTCAGGCTATGGCCTAGTAACTGGAAAACCGCACTAAAAGTTGCCTGTAATCGGTTAAGACATCATCCTGTGCTTACTGATCCCAAAACTGATGAGGAGAAATCTGCCGCTAGAACCTGCCTCAGTTATGGAAGGATGGATCTTTAATGGCAAACTTCACAAAAGAAGTATAGGCAGTTTACGTGTTGGTAATCAAAAGATGAAAGGCGATCGCACGCTCGGCTACTGGAATTTCAGATGGTTGAGCGATCGCCCCCGTTACCGAAGCATATCAGTTTTCTGCCCGTGCGCTTCGGGGAGGAGCGATCGCGTCTTTAGATGCCAGCCCCCGCATCAGGAACACTGGGAGTTGCAGGAACATCAGAAGATGGCAAAGTTTTCTGCCATGCATCACACGTAAACTTGGAGACTTCCTTAGAAACTCTCTTAATAATCAGCGTTGAAACCAAGACAGCAATGGCTGGCGCTAATCCCAGGTTCGCTGTTAGAAACGGAGCTAACATTCCAGCAGCTTTTACGACATTCTTCTCTAAATCCTGATCCAGCAACTTCACCAGTTCTTGCATCGTTTCATCAGACCCTTCACCTCCCAATGGCGTACACAGAAGCTTGTAGGCTGCTGGGTTAATCCAATTGAAAAGACGCCGACCAGCATTTAAGAACTTTGGGTCAATTGCTGCTCTGGCTGCCACACCCACATCTATAGAATCCAGGGAAGCCGGATCTGCACCCGCTCTTCGTGCCCCACGCCCTGCCACTTCATCCTCTATCGCTTGAACATGAGAGCCTAGCTGAGCTTCCAACACATCATCATCCAGCTCCCACAAGCTTTCCACAAGAGATTCAACTTCTGCCACTGCTACTTATCTCCGAACTTTAGTCAACGAGAGTGTTACTGATTATCCTTTGCCTGTAAAACCAATAAGGTATGATTACTAATGAGGACAACTAGTCAGTTGTAAAATAATGTTAACAAGACTTAGGGCTTTTCAATCTGCTTTCCCAGGCTCCTAATCCTTCTGTTGAGAAATAATTTATTTTTATCACCCGTTCATTTGTCAGTCCAGCAGTTTCCTAAGAGACGTTCTGGACATTCATCCTCAGAAACTGGAATATCCTTAATGACTATTCTCATCGCCTGTTCCATCGCCATTTGCACAGCACTAGCTATCTCAACACCAAATTCTTCTTTACCAAAAATGTCCGCTTCATCGTGACAGCAATTCCCCACCCAAGCTTCCCATTCAGGATGAGCATCAAAAGCCGCTACGCAGTACGCCAAAAAGGTTTTAATAATATCAGCTTCGCACATTGTCCAGTAAGCCGCATTGGCATCTGGACTTTTCACTGAAACAAACGTAGAATGTAGACCATTAGGCTTTTTCCGTTTGCCCTCTATCTTTTGCTCCCTACCATCTTCAACGTTTTGCCGCCATTTAGGTAAGAATACGCCGCGACCCGTTAGACAACGGACATAGCCCAAACCGAATTTACTGCGCGATTGTATTGGATTAATCCCTAACACCGATGGCAGATCATGATTGGCTTTTTCAACAATAGAGTGCTGAAAAGAAGCCAGAACGTTATAGGTTTGCCTCCAAGCTTTAATCGAATTTTTCGCACTCTCATCCGATAAAACAATTCCAGATTTAGTCCGAATTGTCTTTTGCAACGTGCGCCATCCTTGCAGATTCTGCGACCCATAGTGAACCGACTTAGACATAGCTCGTAAACGAGAAGCCTGTGCATAATTGGCGTGGTGTTTATCTAACGTCCATCGCCTAATATTCTCTTCAGTCCAATCCGACCCCATACCCTCCAACTGGGATAATTTCTCAGCAATTGTGCAAAAAATATCCCCGTGAGGGCTATTAAATCGGGCAATTAACTCCGGG
>Ga0207419_1003116_pt1 | contig 10162 bp, 9 predicted proteins | sample ElkSloMetagenome_4_FD_184723 | JGI IMG/M metagenome (GOLD analysis project Ga0207419, IMG submission 184723) | Hot spring microbial communities from Elkhorn Slough, Monterey Bay, USA - MD2A (version 2) | ecosystem: Environmental > Aquatic > Marine > Intertidal zone > Estuary: Microbial mat ... | reverse complement strand
TACTGGTCTTATCTCTATAACCGGAGGTAAATGGACGACTTACAGAAAGATGGCAGAAGATACGCTTGATAAAGTAATTAGTCTGGAAAGGCTTCCTAAAAAAGAGTGTGTAACAGAACACCTTACTATTCACGGTGCTATAGAAACAAAAGACAGATCCAACCATCTTTATGTCTATGGTAGTGATCAGCGTCATCTACAAGAGATAATTGATGAGAACCCGGATATGGGAGAAAAAATTCATCCGGATCTGGACTATCTTAAGGTAGAAGTGGTTTGGGCTGCCAGACATGAAATGGCCAGAACCGTTGAAGATGTATTAGCAAGAAGAGTAAGAGTTTTATTTCTGGATGCCAAAAAATCTATCGAAATGGCTCAAACAGTTGCCGAATTATTAGCAAAAGAACTCGGCAAAAATAAAGCCTGGGAAACTCTGCAGGTTAAGGAATACACCCAACTTGCAAATGGATATATCATATAATTTTATTAACAAAAAACACAATCATTAAACTTAAAACGATTAATCATGGAGAAGTACATTTTAGCCTTAGACCAGGGAACAACAAGTTGCAGAGCGATAGTGTTCAACAAAAAAGGTGAAATTCATTCTGTTGCTCAGAAAGAGTTCACACAATATTTTCCAAAACCAGGTTGGGTTGAGCACGACCCTTCAGAGATTTGGTCTAAACAAGCCGGGGTTGCTGCCGAGGCAACAACCAAAAAAGGACTTAATGGTAAAAATATCGCAGCCATAGGAATTACCAACCAAAGAGAAACTGTGGTAGTTTGGGATAAACATACAGGAGAGCCAATTTATAACGCTATCGTTTGGCAGGATAAACGCACTTCTGAATATTGTGATCAGCTAAAAGCAGAAGGAAAAGAAAAGATGATTCAGGAAAAAACAGGTTTAGTGATAGATGCCTATTTTTCAGGGACTAAAGTTAAATGGATTCTCGATAATGTTGAAGGTGCCAGAGAAAAAGCCGAAGCTGGAGACCTCGTCCTTGGAACTATGGATTCCTGGCTGATCTGGAAATTTACCAAAGGAGAACTCCACGTAACGGACGTTACCAATGCTTGTCGTACAATGTTGTATAACATTAACACTATGGACTGGGATGATGATTTATTAGAATTGTTTGACATTCCAAAAAGCATGCTTCCAGAGGTAAAGGACTCGAGCGAAATTTACGGACATACAAAAACTACTGTATTTGCTTCAAAAATCCCTATAGCAGGAATTGCCGGAGATCAAATGGCGGCCTTATTTGGACAAATGTGCACAAAAAAAGGAATGGTAAAAAGTACCTATGGAACAGGTTGCTTTATGTTAATGAATATTGGCGATAAACCTATTGTTTCAAAAAATAAACTACTAACCACAGTAGCCTGGAGAATAAATGGTAAAACTGAATATGCCTTAGAAGGTAGTATTTTTATTGGAGGTGCTGTTGTCCAATGGTTAAGAGATGGCCTAGGCATTATCAAACGCTCTTCGGATGTCGAAAATTTAGCTGATTCTGTAGATTCTTCAGATGGTGTTTATTTTATCCCGTCATTCGCTGGTATTGGCGCACCATATTGGGATCAGCATGCAAAAGGCAGCATGTTTGGAATTACAAGAGGAACTACTGATGCACACATTGCAAGAGCATCTTTAGAAGCCATTGCTTATCAAACAATGGACATTTTAAAAGCGATGGAAGCTGATTCCGAAATCGATATAGAAGAATTGAGAGTTGATGGAGGTGCCACAGTAAATAATATGTTGATGCAATTTCAGTCTGATGTTTTAAATACTACTACTATCAGACCTAAAATTACTGAAACTACTGCCATGGGAGCCGCCTACTTAGCCGGATTGGCTGTTGGCTTTTGGAAGGATCAAGAAGAAATTCAAGACATCTGGCAAGAAGATGTAAAATTTCAACCTACTGAAGATCAGAAAAAAATTGAAGAAGGTATTAAAGGATGGTATAGAGCTATTGACGCTCTTCAATACTGGAGTAAATCTAAATAACTATGACACCATTTATAGCAGAAATATTAGGAACAGCTATACTCATACTTCTTGGTCAAGGCGTAGTTGCCAGCTGTGTTTTAAAAGAAACCAAAAATAGTGGTTCGGGATGGATGGTTATTACAACCGGATGGGCTATGGCCGTTTTTATTGGAGTTTTTGTTGCCGCACCATACAGCGGAGCACATATTAATCCGGCAGTAACTTTAGCTTTAGCTATTGACGGAAGCTTTCCATGGCAGGACGTGCCTACGTACATTGTAGCTCAACTTATAGGTGCAATGATTGGCTCCGGGACGGCTTACGTACTTTTTAAAGATCATTTTGATGCCTCGGACGATGCAGAAGGAAAACGAGCCGTCTTTTGTACAGACCCAGCGATTTCTAATACGTTCAGAAATTTTTTAAGTGAAATGATAGGGACTTTTATCTTGATTATTGCAGTATTTTATATCACAGGAGCAGAGCTTCTGCAAAACAATACCAATGCCCCTGTTGGCCTTGGGGCTGTGGGCGCTATTCCTATTGCATTTGTGGTTTGGAGTATCGGCTTATCTCTTGGCGGGCTTACGGGTTACGCTATAAATCCTGCCAGAGATTTAGGACCTAGAATTATGCATTACCTTATTCCGATAAAAGGAAAAACACATAGCAACTGGTCTTATAGTTGGATTCCTATCATCGGACCTTCTGCAGGAGCTACTCTTGCAACAATACTTCATCTAATACTAAGTTAAAGACCAGTACTCATCATGATACATTTTATAAAAATAACTGGGCTATTTTTAGTCCTGATTACTACAACTGTGTCTTATGGTCAAAGAGATTATGGAAGAATTCCAAATTTACCTATAGACAGTTTAGAGACAGAAGAGACCAAAGAAATCTACCGACCAATTGATTTTAAACTAACGGTAAAAAACATGCACTTATGGAGAGGGTATCGGGTAACAGATGAAGCGATGACTGCTGCAAATGTATATTACGCCTCTAAAAACGGAAAGTTTAAAGCCGGATTTTGGGGAGGTGTAGGCTTTGCCGGTAATTATACTGAATTTGATTATTACCTATCCTACGAAAGCAACAATTGGATTTTTGCCATTTGGGATATCAATAATTATACTGATTTTCCTGATGCAAATATATTCAATTACGACAGGGCAGAAACTTCTCATTTTATAGATGTATCTGTTACTTATAAATTCCAGCAAATTCCACTTCAAATGACCTGGAGTACAATAGTTCAAGGTCGGGATACTTATGTGAATTCTGATGGAGAATTACGAAATGCGTTTACAAATTATGTTGAAGCTTCTTACATTGTCGCTGCTGGTCAAGATTGGAATCTTAGTGCTTACGTAGGAGCCTCGTTTTCATTTGTAAGTGATACCCACTTTTATGGAGACGAAACGGGTTTCAATAATATTGGCATCACTTACGCAAAAGCCTTAAACGTATTTGATAAATACACCTTTCCTGTCACAGCAACTGCAATGTGGAACAGTTTGCAGGAGTACGGCGCCTTACAAGTTGCGGTGGATTTGTTTTAGACAATTTGAATTAAGATAGTTTGACAGGAAAACAAATATCAAATTGAAACTGATTTACTTACACAAAAGAGAACCCATAGGAATTATTTTTAGGCTAATTATTATTTAGAGCTATTTTAGAAATTAGAGTTTTATCTAACTAATAGATTTTATAATTTAGATTAATTACTGTGATAGCTGTATAGCGCCACAATAAATTTAAAGAGCAATAACTCAAGTTTGAATTAAAATTTGAAACTAAGAAATTATTTCATTAAAATTATAAAGGGTTTTGTATTAAATGCATATGAATGATATAATTCTCATTCTACATTTTGACAAATACTTATGGTAAAGCTGAACACCATTGAAGAATGTAGGTACCTTAAAAAATAAAATATGTTGAAAAAATCGATATTATCTTTTTTAATGATTGTTATTCTTTTCTCTTGCAATTAACAGGATAAAAAGACAAGTTCAGATGAAGCTGACAATAAAGAAAGTATTAAAGAGGAAAGCTCAGATAATTGTATAACTTCATCTGAAGTTATTTCAGCTCAAAAAGAATGGGGTGAAGGAATTGTAAGAATTGGAAAAGTTTTTACTGATGGTGGTGACTACAAACAAGCTGCTAAAGATCACATTGAAGGTTTATATGGTTACCATTCAGGAATGGTGCTATTTAAACCAACTTTAGCTTCGGAAGACCATTTTAGAGAAACATTTGATGCGGCCCTAAGCTATTTTGTTGGAGATAACGACACTTATCCGGAAGATAAAGGCTTTGCAATAGCACCATATACTAATGTTCGCTGGGAGAATAGTGGAATCTATTCTAAAAAATGCGAAATGGCTCTAGCCATGGGAAATTATTATTTTACCACCACAACCGGAGATGAAATAAAAGTGGAATATACTTTCGCTTACGTTAAGGATAGTCAAGGTAAATTGCGCATTATTGCCCATAAATCAGCGCTGCCTTATAGTCCCGGATAGTTTACCAGAATTGAGATCAGAAAAATAATTAGAAATAATATATACAGCTTGGAAACTCACTTTAAAAGTCTAGATCCCAAACAGATTATATTATATATAAAAATTACTTGATACTGAGTCTAAATTTCTTGGACTTATAATTATGTAAAAATAGTATCTACTGTTATTAAGATAAAAAATGTTTTTTCAAATACATTCAAGAATTTACGATTATTGCGCAAAATTAGGATGGCATTATAGTTGATAATTTTAGAGATATTTAAAAGTATTAGGAACTGTATGGTATGTTTTGAATATTTATAGAAATCTTTGAAAGGTAAAGTTATGATAATTAAAGTTAAGCTATCACCACTGATAATATTAATGTTATTGATATTTGGATGCGGAGAAAATGATAAAAAAGAACAAAGTCCAATTGTACATGAAAAAACCCTTGTTCAAAAGAATTTTGGAAATTATATAATAGCAAATCAAACCCTGGGAGTCGAATTAAATCCTGAACAGTTTGCTACATGGTTCGATTTGGTTAAACGAGCATCGACAATTATTTGCCATGACAGCATCCCAAAAATCACCCTAAAAACAAATGATAAGATTAAAATCGTCTATTTTCAGAATCCTTGCTTGGAAAAGGAATCTTATAAACCTATCAAATCAAAAAATATAATTGAAATTAAGAATGACTCAGTTTTAAAATATCCAAAAATTAAGTTTCCTATAGATAGTTTAGAAAGTGTTTTAAGGAATGATATCAATAACTATGGGAAAAATCCATTGCTGTGCGAAGACCCTAAAAAACTAGTAATTTCTATTTCTTATGATAAGTACCATAAATTTGATAAACTGCTCGATAATTTGAACCAAGTCACTGATCAATATTTCAACATTACAGACAAAACCGAGATTAAAATTTGGTTGACGGATATGGCTTTTTTGAAACCGCCTTTACCACCTAATAAATAATTGCATGTACTATTATCACAATTAAATCTATTGAGTAATTTTAATTATAATCAATAAAATTTAAATCTTGTCATTTGAGGATATTATACAATTCAAAATATATCATCGTTTAATACTAGCAATTAGTGCCTTTAAGTTATCTATCGCACAGAAGCCTGAACAAGAAAATGAATTTTATGTGATTAATTTTTTAGGAGCAAAAATCTATGAAGCACCTTCGTTTGAAGCAAAAGTTCTAAAAACACTTAGTGTTGGTAAATTTATTTTAATTGAAAAACAAATTTCTACAGAAGATCGCTTTATCATAAAAGAAAGGTTTTCATTTGAAGTTAATTGGGTTAAACCAAATAATATTGATGGGTATATCTTTAGTTCTGATTTAACTAATAAAAAAGTAGAATTGGCCAAAAATGGAAATGGATTAAAAGAATTGAACTTTCTTGGAGAACTAATCGATAAAAAGTAAAACTATAAACTAATAAAAACTGAAAACGGAGAATTTGAAAGATTATATGAATATTATTATTACGAAAATGGAACTCTTTACATGTCAATATTTGACGGTTGTTATGATTAGGTCATGACTTATGACAATTTAATTTTAAATGAAGTTTACCATCAAATAGTTAGTAAGTACATTATTTAAGTTAATGGAAAGTATGCTAATATTCCAGAGTTTCTAGAAACGGATGACAATTTTATAAAATTCAAGGTACTAATTGGTGTTAGATGACTTGAAAATCAAAATTAATGCAAATGGTACTTACAGTATTTTATCAAGTGCATGTATTTAGAAATTATCTAGAAAATCTTAATGAGCTGGTTACGTACATTTTTAAGTGGATGAAAAGCTTGTGTGTTTTTACAACTTCCCCATTTTTTTCATTACGAACAATAAGATGATAGGTACAAGCAATAAGCCAACCATCAACGTGTGTTCTGTAAAAACCCAAGGTTGAAGGGCGACGGTAATAAAAAAACCACCCATGGCACCACCAAAGTGTGCATCATGACCAATATTATCTTGGCCCTTTTTCATGGCCCAAATAGAGTAGAGGAGATAACCAATTCCAAAAACATAAGCCGGAAGAGGAATGATGAAAAATAGTCCCAACATCATATCAGGATATAGCAGAATGGAAGAATACAAGACACCAACTACAGCTCCTGAAGCACCGACAGCCGTATATTGAAATTCATTTTGATGAAAATAATACGATAAGAAATTCCCTAAAAGCAAACTCCCAAAATATACGCCTAAAAAACCAGGAATGCCCAGGAACATGATGACAATATCTGCAAAGAAATATAGCGTTAACATGTTAACGAATAAGTGTGTAGGATTTATGTGTAAAAAAGCAGAACTTATAAATCTGATTTTTTCTCCTTGCTTGATATCACCTATTCTAAAACAATATTGATGAAAAAAAGAATAGTCATTGAAGCCCTTAAATGACATCAAAACATTCGCAATAATAATCACAATAGTAATAGTTGAAATATCCTGCATATAAATTTAAAATTTGAGTGGCAAATATACCCAATTATTAGAACCCTTTGTCCAAACCTCTTTTAAGACAGAAAGCAGAAATTTTTTAAATTAAGATTTTTTTTAAAGCCGTTCGTAAGTTTACCCAGATGTAATTAAAAAACGATTTTGTTCTGTCAGGTTCAACTATGGCCTGAGCTTCATCAAAAGCTTTTGATTTGTTGTCACTATTTTTGGAGATAAATAAATTCGCCAGTGAAGATATCAGCACTTTAGTTGACATATCTTTTTTCTTTATTTGGTTGACTTTTATATCTTTATATTTTAGTGCCAAATTTACTTTGGAAGAGTATTCATTACCCTCAATATTAAAATGTGTTTTTTTCAGTACTCCATCTAGTGAAATTAGCAAATTAGGAACCACGAATTTGTTAAGTTCCTTAGCAGACAACTCGTTTAACTTTGCTTGGACATAAAACTTTGCGTTTTGATTATTTATCCAAAGCTTCCAATTAATATTTACATCAGCAGAATTCATAAACATTCCTTGTGCATCAATAGAGGTTGGCTTGTTATAAGTATTTCCCAGGTGAGATATGTCAATATTAAGGTCATTGAAGATTAAATCCCCTGGCGAATACTGCTCTTGTCTTTTTTCCTGATAGGTGATATTAGAATTTTCGATATTAGTGCTGTCAACCCCAAATTTGAAAGGTAATTTTCTTAGAACTTCATTGAACAAGGGTTTCTTTTTAGGATTATCATTAACTAGCTTGTTTCTGTAAATGATTAATTCGTTATTACCCACATCTAAGGCGCTAACTTTAAAATAGATAGTATCATTTTTGACTGAGTATTTCCAGTTTTGAAAATTAAGATCTTCTGCTGATACCAAAAAATGATCTCTTTCAACCTCTAAAAGTTTATCATATTCAGTTTTATCGTATTTAGTTTTAAAATTTATTTTATCGATTGAAATAGAATCTTCATCAATGTAAATCTCATTTCCAGTGAGATTTTCGTATTTTCCAGCACTTGTAAACAAAGTATCTAACTTTAATTCAATTTCGGAATATTCTATGGGTAAAATATTTTTTTTAGGATTAAGTACTTTCAGTTCTTCAAAAGCTAGATTAAAACCATTTAAGAATTGAGCTTTAGTTGTTTTTGTTGTATCGAAGATAGATATTTTGCCATCTTTAAGTTCAAAATTTTCAATTTTAATCGTTTTGAATTGCTGATTTATAGTATCATCAGTTTCTTTCTTTTTCAAAAAAGAGGTATTCTTTACATAATCGATATTGGGTTTCGAAATATTGATTTTTCCAATTTTAATTTCATTGGACCACAAATATTTAACCCATTTAATATCATCAATTTCAACATAAGAAACAATAATATTACTTTTTTCAGCTTTTACATTAAGATCTGTCCAGGTGACTTTTCCAGAAAAAACATTGACTGAAAAATCATTGTAATAGATAGTAACATTTTCAGAAATATTTTGGTTGATCGCATTTTCAATTTTATCCTTAATAATCACATTGGCTATTAATCCTGAAATTAGAACAATTACAATTAAAACTGAAAATCCAATTATAGTTTTTTTGGCTGATATAGTCATATTCTAAAGATAAGGATAACTTATCTTTTATAACATAACATTAATAAAGATTTGATATTGCACATACCACAAGGCTGAATTATGACGCCAATTTCTTTTAAGTATCTAAGAATTTATCTCTTTCTTCTTTGGTTGGCATCGGGCATTCTTCTTTTTTGCCAAACCATTTGTAGCGATTTCTAGCGACAAAATCATAGAAAAAATTTCTAAATCCAGTTGGCAGATATTGAAATACGCCTAAAATTGGATAAAAGCCACTAAGATTTCTAGCGATCTCTATAGCGGCATCAGATTTAATATGATAAGCTTCACCAGGTTGAATGAGAATGATAGAATCTATGCGATCTATGTCTATTCCTCGTTCAGAGGTTAATTTTTGACCTAAATCTGACTCTAAGGAAGCAAATCTGTATAAATCTTTCTTATCCCTTTTGATGATAAACCTCACAGAATCATTGCAAAAATTACAAATACCGTCAAACAAAACAATATGTTTCCCTTTTGGGAGTTCGTTGTCCTCTGTCATTTGGCACGCTTTACAAGTTCTAATAAATCCGGCTCAATAGAGGTTGTAAAAGCACCATAATTGACGATAGCTTTACTTTTTTCAAACCGGTCTATGGTTCCAACGGCCTTACCATCATGCATTCTTACGCTATCACCTTCAAACAATTTTGGCTTTGGCTTAGGTGGTTTTTTTTCTTCAATCTCTTTTTGTTTCTTTTTTTCTTTACGAATTGGAGTTATGCGTTTGTGCATCTCCTTTTCTGCTTTTGCTTTTTCTCTTTTCTTCCTTATCCTTTCCTGCTTGCCCAACTTCTCCCGTTTGGCATTTTCCTTCTCAATCAGGGTCAAAAATTCTGCTATCAGCTTCTTCTTATTATGAGAAACGAAATATCGCTCTCCCATATTATTCAACTTTTGCCCTAAACTAATCATTTTTTGATTGGCATCATATAACTCCTGAAAATCCTCCAACTTCTTTTGAAGTTTATCATTTAACTGATCAAGTTTACGCTGTTCCTCTTCTGCTTCATTGGCTTTGTAGGATAGTTTTTCTTTTGTTTTTGTGAGCTCTCTTCGTTCCTGTTGAAGTTTAGCAATACTGCGATCAAATCTTAGTTTTCCTCTTTCAACTTTCTTTTTTGAGCGATTAATCAAACTATAGGGAATGCCGTTTTTTTGGGCTACTTCTAACCATTCCTCATGGCCGATCTGGCCACGGTTTGCATTGGCGTTTAGAAAAAACATCATCGCAGTCTTTTCATTGATAGCCTTTTCAAGCTCTTTGCGAGTATCTACGTATACGATGTGCGCACCAGTGTTACGAATAGCATGTGCATAGCCAATCTGATGGGCATTTTGCATGATTACCTCCGATTTCATATCTGTACCTTCCAGATGAGGTATCTGTACTACATTGTCGTTGTTCATGCCGGCGACCACACCAGCAGTACCAAAAGTAATGGCAGAAGCTGCTCCACTGGTAACCATGGCATCTTCGCATTTTACCAAAGAGGCAATACGAGCGCCAACTT
>Ga0207419_1003114_pt1 | contig 10163 bp, 8 predicted proteins | sample ElkSloMetagenome_4_FD_184723 | JGI IMG/M metagenome (GOLD analysis project Ga0207419, IMG submission 184723) | Hot spring microbial communities from Elkhorn Slough, Monterey Bay, USA - MD2A (version 2) | ecosystem: Environmental > Aquatic > Marine > Intertidal zone > Estuary: Microbial mat ... | reverse complement strand
AATCCTGTTTTAATTTCAAATGGCTCAGAGGGTATTAACAACGTCATTCTAAATGGTATGTTAGGTGTTACCCTTAAAACCGATAAATCTAAGTATAAAGCTAACTTTCTGCATATTCAGAATGGCGAGTCTGCTGCTGGTTTTTTCGATCAAGGCATCTCTCAAGATGGTGTTGGTGGAGGATTTGAGCCTCTTGTAAAAAACTCTTTAACCTATACAGAACGATCTATTACCAATCTACAGCTAAGTGGTGACCATAGATTAGGTACAGGTAATGAATCTTTAGGTTTTAATTGGGTTATTGCACCAACATTTGCTAAAGTGATGGATAAGGCACATCGTATAACCCCTTTGCAGCAAGCAGATAATGGTGAATTTTTCATAAGCCCTAGTGCTACAACATTTCCTATTCAGTTGTGGAGAAATTTAGTGGAAGAAAACTGGGCTTTTAAGGCTGATTTTGACAAAAACATAGAGCTCTTTGGCCGTCCTGCCAAATTAAAATTCGGGGGAGCATATACTTATAAATTCAGAGATTTCAGCACTGATGATTATACGTTTACCATTACAGGGGATGATAGTTTCTTGGCCGACGGTAATCCGGATAACCTTTTAGCGCAAGAAAATTTATGGACACCTGAAAGGGGTTTTGGTAGTCATTTAGTTTTTGGTGATCAATTTAATCCTAACGATGCTTACGAAGGCGAACATAGTATAGGTGCTACTTATATATCTGCAGAATTTAACCTCAGTGAAAATTTAAAAACCGTTTTGGGTGTAAGGACAGAATTATTTAATTCGTATTACACAGGTCAGGATAATGTTCAAGTGTTTGATAGAGAACTTATTTTAGATGAATTAGACTTTTTTCCATCGGCCAACATGATTTATTCGGTAACTGATAATACCAATTTAAGAACATCGTATTCAAGGACCACAGCAAGGCCTTCATTTAAGGAAGCTTCTGTAGCACAGATATTTGATCCTATTACGAGCCGTTTGTTTATTGGTAATTTAGACTTGGTACCAACTTATGTCAATAACTTTGATTTAAGATATGAGCGTTTCGGCGAAAATAGTCAAATGTTTGCTGTAAGTGCCTTTTATAAAGACTTTACAGATCCTATAGAGCAGGCGTTCTTTCAGGAGGCCCCAACTCAATTAACCGTAGGCAATTTAGGTGATGCCCTGGTTTACGGTGCCGAAGTAGAATTTAGACAACGTTTAGGATTTATTGCCGAAAGCTTAAATAATTTAAAGCTTAATTTGAATGTTTCTTATATGGAATCACAGCTTACCATGTCTGAAGATGAATTTAATTCAAGACAACTTGCAGCAAGAGACGGTGAAACTGTAGAAAGAGAACGTGATATGCAAGGACAAGCGCCATACTTAATTAATGTAGGCTTAGACTACAATAATTCTGATGCGGCTTTCCAGGCGGGAATATTTTATAATGTACAAGGACCAACCTTAGAAGTGGTAGGTATAGGCCTAGTCCCCGATGTATATACACAACCCTTCAACAGCTTAAACATTACCATGAGCAAAGGCTTTGGTGAAAATCGTAATTCGGTTGTAGATTTTAAGGTCTCTAATCTTTTAAATGACGAAAGGTTAAGTGAGTTTGAATCTTTTGGTGCGCAAAACCAATTATTTTCTCTTAGAGAACCTGGGATAGAAATTTCTTTGGGATATACTTTTAAGTTTTAAAGACCAATTTTTGAGTTAAATAAAAAAGCGTTCTGTTTAAGAACGCTTTTTTTACGCTTGCTATTTACGCTTGCTATTTATTTCTTATGGCAACTTGAGTTTTATTGTCCCATTTACTAACACTTACGATTCTGGAATTAGAATAATCAACTTCCTTTAGAGACTCTTTCGTCCAAAAGAACCATTTTCCTACTTTCTTACCATTGTCATAACTGCCTACAGATAACTTATCACCGTTAATGTCGTAGCTCACCCATTTCCCGTGAAGCTTACCTTGCTCATTAAAAGTTCCTTTTTGTTGTAAGTTACCATTGTCATAGTAATATTCAACTTCAACCAACTTCGTATCTTTATTTACTTTTTTAATTTGTTTCTCTTGCGCCACTAAAGCTGCTGTACATAGTAGGGCTATAATTAATACATACACTTTTTTCATAATCCTGTCATTTAATAATTTCTTTACAAAGATAGGTATTATTTACTTACTTGAAACGTTTTCTTAACTTTATTTTTACATTAAAGCCATAACTATTTGTTTTTTAACTTTTTACATTTTATTTATATAAAGATCATTTGTTTACAATAATTTCATTTTCAATCTTAACATATTACTTAACTTTGGTGCCTTAATTTATCTACACCGTTGTACAGTAAAGATTTATATTTCATATTAATAATTTTAGGAGGCTTAGGTTTAGCCTGGGTTGTGGTACGCTATATTTTAAAGAGAAGACTTACTAATATTGAAGTCAATGGTGCTGAAATTATACAGAATATAACGGCATTGCAGTCTAATCTTATTTCGTCCACTTTTATTAGAATTAATGCCCTATATAGCAATATTATTCGTGATTTAGCCGTACAAGATTATCAATTGCTTCAAAAAAACGAGAAAAAACTCAAAACCCTAAACGCTGATATTGAAATTTTACGAAATGCCATATTTAAGGAAATCATTGCTAATAGCGACGATAAAAAGGTCAACTCATTCTATGTACTCACCATAGAAAATATGGAAGATATGGTACTTACCTTGAGTCAAATCCTTAAAATTAGTAAGTCTCATATCTATAAAAACCGTAAAAAACTCACCTTTAATCAGATTAAAGATCTAAAAATTATTGATGAAAAGAGTAGTCATTTACTACATCAAATTGAAATTAATTTTAGTGAGCAAAATCTTCAAAATTTTGAAGCGCGATGCGAGGAATGCGATAATCTACTTATACTCATGAATGATATGCTCAGTAAGCATATAGAGCGCATAAAAAGTACAGATTACAACCCTAAGAATTTTAAACTCTATACTAAGTTTTTAAGAAAGTCTATCAATCTTATAAAACAACTTAATGACATCTTGGTACGTTTAAAAGAAGCCTAGTTCTGTAGCGCTTTAGATTTTAAAATACTGAAGAGATGTAGTTCCAAATTTCGGTACGGATGCCCTTATTAGCTCCAGAAGCTAAGATCACCGAAATAAATAAGCCAATCATGGCATAAGAGAAATCTCTACCCACCATTTTAAGAGCTCTAACTTTGTGCTGCTTTCCTTTTTTACGTCTAATAAGACTAATCGCTATTTCACGACCTCCTATAATTCCTAAGAATACCCAGGTGGTACTTAAAGGCACGGTGCTGATAAATAATTTATAAACTAAGAGAATGACATAAGAAAAGTCTACTAGGGTAGCAGCACGTACATCTGAAATTCTAGCCTTTTCGCTCACCACTTCCTGGATCTTATCACCCCTTAAGTAGTATAGTAATCCCAAACCTAAAAATATAGTGGCTGCAAAAATTATAAACTCAAATCCCGATTGTTGCCGCGGCAAAAACACAGCTATATTAGCCCCATCTTGCATGACCCAAACTCCCCATAAAGTACCGCTTACAGTCCATTGTATGGCTGTCCACGCCACATGTGTATTTCTGCTTTTGAAGTATTTTCGTATGACGTTGTAAGATAAATACCAAATTAAAAAGGACAATATAAAAGCAATGATATAACCCGTCCAACTCTTCCATACTACAGAAGTAATACCGCTTGTATTCGCACTAAACACACTTAACAACAAAAACGTTGTGGATACTGGCATTTTTAAACGCGTTAGTATGATGAGCACTAAGGGAGCTACGACTTGGAAGAAACTAAAGCTTTCGGGATGCGGATATTTTGTAACCCCATCGTTTAACAGCCTTTGGTAAGTAACATCTCCATCAAAATAAAACCAGCTGAACGTCACTACTAGTAAAAAAATACTGCCGGTAAATAACCATAAAACCCACCATTTCTTATCCTTATTACTTTCTATAAAGGTTCCTAAAGACTGTATGCTATCATTAGAAACAGCTGCATAGGCGGCAAAGAAAAAGCCCACCCACATGGCGGACTGTCCGAAATAGGTTGAGGATATTAATGCCAACGCTATACCAACCAGAATAATCACCACAAAGGCCTTTTCCTTTACGATGTAATCTAAAACATTTAGATAAGGCTTTTTAAAATTATAGATGTTTTTACCCATTAAAGCAATTTATAATGTATTAAAGCGGCACAATATTACTGGATAAGACTAAAACTTTAAGTTTTTTAATGTTGTATTAACGTTAAGTTTAAAGTTATCATTTTTACAAAAACTAAAAAAGCTATTTACACAAGTCATATGTAAATAGCTTTTTTGCATTGAAAATAACCTACTAATTAAGAACCACACATCAAACAATCGTCGCCTTCGCTTGCTTTAGATTGTGCTATTAACGCTTTCATTTCTTCTGGCGTCATGGGTTCTACTTCTGTAGTTTCTTTTGAGAATTTTTCTGCCGTTTTAGCGGCCTTAGCTTTTTGCTTGGCTACTACTGAGGCATCAACTTCTTCTTTTTGTTCTACAGGCTGTTCCTTTTTATTATTAGACAGGGTAAACTTAATGGCATCTACCGCACTTTTGGTACGCAGATAGTACATGCCTGTTTTTAATCCACTCTTCCAAGCATAGAAGTGCATTGATGTGAGCTTAGCCATAGTTGCCCCTTCTAAGAATAAGTTTAATGATTGAGATTGATCTATAAAATAGCCTCTTTGGCGAGACATGTCTATAATATCTTTCATGCTCAATTCCCAAACCGTTTTATACAACTCTTTAATATCTTCTGGAATAGCTTCTACGTTTTGGATAGAGCCATTAGCACGCATTATTTCTTGCTTTACAGATTCATTCCAGATGCCCAACTCTACCAGGTCTTCTAGTAAATGCTTATTCACTACAATAAACTCACCAGATAAAACACGACGTGTATAAATGTTTGAAGTATAAGGTTCAAAACATTCGTTATTCCCTAAAATCTGTGATGTAGATGCTGTTGGCATTGGGGCTACCAGTAATGAATTGCGCACACCATGCTTAAGCACTTGCTTGCGTAATTTCGCCCAATCCCAGCGTCCGCTTAAATCTTCATCTTTAAGATTCCAAAGGTTGTGTTGAAACTTCCCTTCGCTCATTGGTGAGCCTTTGTACGTTTGGTAAGGACCATCGTTTTTAGCCTCTTCCATAGATGCTGTTACGGCTGCGTAATAAAGGGTCTCAAAAATATCTTGATTTAGTTGTTTAGCCTCGTCGCTTGTAAAAGGCAAACGCAGTTTTATAAAAGTATCTGCCAATCCTTGAACACCTAAACCTATAGGTCTATGGCGGAAGTTAGAATTTTCGGCTTCTTTTACAGGATAATAGTTGCGGTCTATAACTCTGTTCAGGTTTTTTGTAACTCGCTTAGTTATTCTAAACAGTTCTTTATGATCAAAGGCACCATTTTTAATAAACATTGGCAATGCTATAGAAGCTAGATTACAAACAGCCACTTCATCAGGTGAGGTATATTCTAAAATCTCAGTACAAAGATTAGAAGATTTTATGGTTCCTAAATTCTTCTGATTAGACTTACGGTTGGCCGCATCTTTATACAACATGTAAGGCGTTCCTGTCTCAATCTGAGATTCTAAGATTTTTTCCCACAGTTCTCGTGCTTTGATGGTTTTTCTGCCTTTACCTTCTTTTTCGTATTTGGTATATAAGGCTTCGAACTCTTCACTATGTGTATCTGCTAAACCTGGACATTCGTTAGGACACATTAAGGTCCACTCACCATTTTCCTGAACACGTTTCATAAATAAATCAGAAATCCACATCGCATAAAATAAATCACGCGCTCGCATTTCTTCTTTACCGTGATTCTTTTTAAGATCTAAGAAGTCAAAAATATCGGCATGCCAAGTTTCTAAGTAAATGGCAAAACTACCCTTACGCTTACCTCCGCCCTGGTCCACATAACGCGCTGTATCATTAAATACGCGAAGCATCGGTACAATACCGTTAGACGTTCCGTTAGTGCCAGCGATATAACTTCCTGTAGCTCTTACATCATGTATAGATAAACCAATACCGCCCGCAGATTGTGAGATTTTAGCCGTTTGCTTTAAAGTGTCATAAATACCGTCTATACTGTCTTCCTTCATTGTTAACAAGAAACAAGACGACATTTGTGGCTTAGGAGTACCGGAATTAAATAAGGTAGGGGTAGCGTGCGTAAAATATTTTTTAGACATGAGCTCATAGGTCTCTAATGCCGCGTCTAAATCATTTAAATGAATACCTACAGAAACACGCATAAGCATATGCTGAGGACGCTCTGCAATTTTGCCATTAAGCTTTAGCAAGTATGAACGCTCTAGTGTTTTAAAACCAAAATAATCGTAACCAAAATCTCTATTATAGATAATCGCAGAATCTAATTTATCCTTATTATCTATAATAACTTTATAAACCTCGTCTGAAAGTAACGGAGCTTTTTTACCTGTTCTAGGATTAACATAGACATAAAGGTCTTCCATGACCTCACTAAAGGTCTTCTTTGTATTTTTATGTAGATTAGAGACAGAAATTCGAGCTGCCAATTTAGCGTAATCCGGATGCGCGGTGGTCATGGTCGCAGCAATTTCTGCTGCTAAGTTATCTAATTCACTGGTGGTAACACCATCGTAAAGTCCTTCTATGACTCTCATAGCTACTTTAACTGGATCTACTAAATCGTTTAACCCATAACACAATTTGCGCACACGCGCTGTAATCTTGTCGAACATTATAGGTTCTTTGCGGCCGTCTCTTTTTACTACATACATAAGTTATTTTAGTTTTTAATATATTCTAAAGTCATCCTTTAGAATAACGTGAGTTAGTTATTTAGAGTGCTATGCGCTGGTAGCATGAGCCCTCCGTTTAAGTTGATTTTATGATATCTGACAATTATTTCTGAATGAAGAAATAACTTTTACATTTAGTTTATGTTCTTTTTTGAAGCACTCATATTTATGATGAGCGCAACACTGCATTTCCTAGAAATCCTCATCTAAGGTGAACATATCCTTTTTCTCTTCTTTATTCATAACACCTGCCTTTTGATATTCGGAGACACGCTTTTCAAAGAAATTTGTTTTTCCTTGTAGGGATATCATATCCATAAAGTCAAAAGGATTTGTAGAATTGTATTCTTTTTCGCAGTCTAACTCTACAAGAAGTCTATCGGTTACAAATTCAAGATATTGCGTCATTAATTTAGCGTTCATCCCAATTAAGCTCACTGGTAGTGATTCTGTGATAAACTCGCGTTCTATATTAAGCGCATCGATAATTATTTCACGAATTCTTTCTTTTGGTACTTTATTTACTAAGTGATGATTGTGTAAATGCACAGCAAAGTCACAGTGCACGCCTTCATCTCTTGAAATTAATTCGTTCGAAAAGGTAAGCCCTGGCATTAGCCCTCTCTTTTTCAACCAAAAAATAGAACAAAACGCCCCAGAGAAGAAAATACCTTCTACCGCAGCGAATGCAATTAGTCGCTCAGCAAAACTTGGGGATTCTATCCATTTCAAAGCCCAATCTGCCTTTTTCTTAATGGCTGGAAAGTTTTCAATAGCATTAAACAACTGGTCTTTTTCAGCCTCGTCCTTAACGTAAGTATCTATAAGTAGCGAATAAGTTTCAGAATGGATATTTTCCATCATGATTTGAAAACCGTAAAAGAACTTCGCCTCACTATATTGCACTTCGTTTACAAAATTTTCAGCTAAATTTTCATTTACAATGCCATCACTTGCAGCAAAGAATGCTAAGATATGTTTAATAAAATAGCGCTCATCGTCATTTAATTTACTGCTCCAATCCGACAAATCTTGATGCAAGTCTATTTCCTCGGCTGTCCAAAAACTGGCTTCAGATTTTTTATACCACTCCCAAATATCATGATGTTGGATAGGAAAAATTACAAATCTATCTTTGTTTTCTGCTAAAATTGGCTCTACTGCTTGCGACATTTTTTTAAATTTTTGAAAGGATTATACAATGATTCATTAGGAGTGATTTGGGACTGACAAAGATTTAAAAATGGATGCTATAATGAAAGGTTATTTTATAAACATTGTCAACAAGTTTTTAACAACGTTTAACTTTTGCACCTACCATACTAATTTTCCTACAAGCAACTCATTCTGCTGGTCTACAGATAGTTAATTGATTTATTAATGAAAATAATTTTTGTAGGTAATACCTCGTTAAATAACCTTGGAGGTCTTGGTTTTAGGTTTATTCTCGCCCTTATTCAACCCAAAAATTGTCGTGAATTTTAAGTGGATTTTTTATTCTATAAATTGAACAAAATTATTTTTATTCGTTTTTACTTTTAGCGATATTTTCTAATTGATGGTACCACTCTGCACCAAACTTTCTAATAAGAGCTTCTTTCACGAATTTATAAATAGGCACCTGTAATTCTTTACCTAAAGTACAGGCGTCGTCACAAATCTCCCATTCGTCATAATTAACCGCAGAAAATTCCGAGTAGTCTTTGATTCTAACCGGATAAAGATGACAAGATACCGGTTTTTTCCAATCAATAACACCAGCATTATAGGCCGCTTCAATGCCGCATAACGCTTTTTCATTGGCATCAAAAATAACATAGGCACACTCAGCGCCATCTACTAAGGGGGTTTCTAACTCGCCAATTTCTGTTTCTATTGAGGTTCCTTGATTTTCAATAGCTTTTACGCCTTCTGGTCTTAAAAATGGTTTAACCTTGGGATAGACAGTATCTAAGATGTCCACTTCTTCTTTTTCTAAAGGAGCGCCAGCGTCTCCAGCCACACAGCAAGCGCCTTTACACGCGTTTAAATTACAGACAAAATCATTGTCTAATATGGCTTCTGAAACTATGGCTTTTTCTAACTGTATCACTCGGCAAAAATAGCTAAACTTTACTTAAATTTAATATGATAATTATGAATTATATCGCACCTTTGCGCCGTTTTTTAAATCACTAAAATCATGACATTAAATATAAAAGAAATTATTACCGCATTTATGGTCCTATTTGCGGTTATAGACATCATTGGAAATATTCCCATAATTATAGACCTGCGCAAAAAAGCGGGTCATATTCAAAGTGAAAAAGCATCGCTTATAGCTGGTGTAATTATGATCTTGTTTCTCTTTTTAGGGAAAAGCATATTAAATCTTATAGGCATAGACGTCAATTCATTTGCTGTGGCTGGTGCGTTTGTGCTCTTTTTTATTGCCTTAGAAATGATTTTAGGCATTACCTTGTATAAAGATGAAGACGATGGCGCGCTAAACGCATCTGTTTTTCCTTTAGCCTTCCCTCTTATAGCTGGGCCTGGTAGCTTAACTACCTTATTATCGCTACGAGCAGAGTTTGCTATAGAAAACATCATCGTTGCCGTAATTTGTAACGTTATTGTTATCTTTGTAGTGCTTAAAACATCAACCAGAATTGAGCGAGTTATTGGCAAAAACGGTATCAGTATTGTAAGAAAAGTTTTTGGTGTTATACTTTTAGCTATCGCCGTTAAACTCTTTGCTCAAAATATAAAAGCGCTCTTTTTATAAGGACTTGAGCCATCCACAAAAAACTATGATATGAAAATAGCCACCATTATATTGTCTGTGATTGCCGTTGCACTTATAGCTTTCAATGCTACCAAATTAGATTTTGAGCACCTGCTAAGTGGCGAAAGCTTTACCGCAGTACTGACTATTATCGCTGCACTTTGTGCCATTTTATTACTACAAATTCTCAGGTTATCTAAAAAAATAGAACGCCTTCAAAAAAAGAGAAGATGACATTTGATGCTTTAATTATTGGCGGTGGTGCCGCTGGTATGTCTTGCGCTTTAGTACTAGGGTCAGCTCATCATAAATCTTATGCTAAAGATAAACATATAGGTCTTATAGCGCATCAAAAATCCTCGCACCTGCAATCTGCTTTATTTAATAATGTTCTTGGATTACAACCAGGCACATTAGGTGCCGATATTTTAGCCTCTGGCAAAGAACAACTAAAAACGCTTTATCCTCATGTATCTCTCATTGAAAAAGAAAAAG
>Ga0207419_1003113_pt1 | contig 10163 bp, 9 predicted proteins | sample ElkSloMetagenome_4_FD_184723 | JGI IMG/M metagenome (GOLD analysis project Ga0207419, IMG submission 184723) | Hot spring microbial communities from Elkhorn Slough, Monterey Bay, USA - MD2A (version 2) | ecosystem: Environmental > Aquatic > Marine > Intertidal zone > Estuary: Microbial mat ... | reverse complement strand
TAATCGATATCTTTCTGCCAGAAAAAAAACTGCGCAAGCAAATCATGTCTATTCAAACCGATAGCACTCCTTTAGAAGCTCCCAAGGATTGGTCTAAATGTAATTGTTTTGCGATTTATAATCTCATTGCTAGCCCTGAGCAAATTTCACAAATGAAATCTAATTATGAGGCTGGTAATTACGGCTATGGTCATGCCAAACAAGCCTTATATGAACACATTTTAGAACGATTTGGTGAAGCAAGATCGCGTTTTGATTATTACATGAATCACCTAGAAGAAATAGATGAGGCCTTGGCCGTGGGTGCTGAAAAAGCAAAATTAGTTGCAAATGAGGTCTTAAATAGAGTTCGAACAAAAGTAGGCTACTAGCACAGTTCAAAACATTTTCCAGGTAGGGGTCTCACCACGCCTTTGAGTTCCATATCCAACAATAGACTCGCCACCTTATAGGAGGGCATCTTACAATCTATGGCAATAATATCTAAATGCTCTTTGTGATGTTGTTTTAGGTAATTGTATAGCATCTTTTCTTCATGGTCTAGCTCTACAAATAACTGTTGCTGAACTCCTTGTTTTTTGTCAGATTCTAGTTGCCAATTTAATAAATAAGGAACATCCAAGGGTTCGGTGAGCATATGTGCTTTTTGATATTTAATTAAGTTATTACAACCTACACTCTGCGAATCGTTGATTCGGCCCGGAACAGCAAATACCTCTCTATCATAGGAATGTGCAATATCTGCCGTAACTAAGCTTCCACCTTTTGCGGCAGACTCAATAACAATTGTGGCTTCACTTAGCCCTGCAATAATTCGGTTGCGTTTTAGAAAGTTGTTTCTATCAAAATTATCAGTACTCCAGAAGTCTGTAAAGAATCCACCATGCGCTTTTACCTGATCCACATATTTCTTGTGTTGCTTAGGATAAATTTGATTAAGCCCATGGGCTAAACATCCTATAGTTTGTAAATTGTGTTTCATCGCCGCTTTTTGAGCTGTAATATCAGCGCCATAGGCAAAACCTGAAACAATAATAGGATTATAAGGCGATAAGGTTTCTACAAGTTTTTCACAAAAAGCAATACCATAAGATGTAATTTTTCTTGTACCTACAATACTAATAATAGGTTGCTGTTTTATGTTAATTTTTCCTTTTTGAAATAAAAGAATAGGGCCGTCCACACAATGTTTTAAAGCTTCTGGATAGGTATCACTTTTAAAATAATGAACGGTTATTCCTTCTGATTTTATAAACTTAAGTTCTTCTTCTGCAGCTATCTTATGGGCTTTATTATAAAGTCCTTTTATTTTAAAATCTCCTATTCCGCTTATTTTAGACAAATGCGATTTTTTTTGTTTAAATACCGCTTCTGCAGATCCACAATACTGAATTAATTTCTTTGCACTCATCGCCCCTATTTGTGGCACCTGCTGAAGCGCTAATGTGTATAACAAATCTGTTTCAGTCATAAATCAACTAAAAATGGGTGTGTAGAATTGACAAAATAAGAAATTTACAAATAAAGTAACATCGAAACGACATCTAAATCAAGGATCTATTCAACAATAATAAGTTCGTGTTAATAACTCTAAAGCGCTTTATTTTTTTGAAGCCCAAAAATTTTTACATTTGTTTTACATGAAGCTAGAGACGTACATAAGCGATTTATTATACCGTTATGACTGTGTCGTTGTGCCAGATTTTGGTGCCTTTCTCACACAATCTGTTTCGGCTAAAATTCATGATAGTACGCATACTTTTTATCCGCCTAAAAAAGTCTTGTCGTTTAACGAACAACTTAAAGGTAATGATGGTTTATTAGCAAATTATATTGCTGATGTTGAAAAAATACCTTACCAAATTGCCTTAGAAAAACTAAACAAACAGGTAAAAGCCATTAAGTCTTTTTTAACCGAAGGCGAAACCATTCAATTTAAGCATGTTGGTGAACTGTATATAAACAGTGCCAACAAGATTGAGTTTAATCCGTCTCAGGATGTGAACTATCTTACACAATCTTTTGGTTTAACTCACTTTAACGCCCAAAGCGTTAAACGTGTGCAGTATAAAACGGAAGTTGAAACCTTAGAAGAAAAAACTGAAACCCCTGTTATAGTATCGTCTACCTCATCACCTAAACAACACTGGTTAAAATATGCTGCGGCAGCAGTAATTGTATTAGGTTTAGGGAGCTATTTTTCTGCTAATTACTACATCAACCATATCGAAGAACACAACCAGTTAGCACAAGAAAAAGCCAACGAAAAGCTAGATCACAAAATACAGGAAGCTACCTTTGTAATCAATAATCCTTTACCAGCAGCAACACTTAATTTATCTAAACAAAACGGTAAATTTCATGTGGTTGGTGGCGCATTTAGAATTAAAGCTAACTCGAATAAAAAGGTTAAACAACTGCAAGCATCAGGCTATAAAGCCCGCGTTATAGGCAAAAACAAATACGGACTTTACGAAGTGGTTTATGGCAGTTATGAAACACGTCTCAACGCGCAGAAGGCTTTGTCTAAAATAAGATCTGCTCACAATCCAGATGCCTGGCTACTTATTAAAGACTTAAATAATTAGCAAAACCATTTAAGGCTTGTTGTTTTTCTGAAACTCTTGATCTCATAAAGTTCGAGTTGTTAAATTCCCCTTATCTTTGTCAAAAATTAGTAAGCTATGCAAGCCAAAACAGCATCCTCCTCCAAAACTATTGTCACCGACCTCGTTTTACCCAGCGAAACTAATCCTATAAATAATTTATTTGGTGGTGAACTACTAGCTAGGATGGATAGAGCTGCGAGTATTGCCGCTAGAAGACATTCTAGAAGAATTGTGGTTACGGCTTCTGTAAACCATGTTGCTTTCAATCGGGCCATCCCATTAGGTAGTGTGGTTACTGTAGAAGCAAAAGTATCGCGTGCTTTTTCCTCTTCTATGGAAGTCTTTTTAGACGTATGGGTTGAAGATCGTGAATCTGGCGAATGCATAAAGGCTAACGAAGCCATCTACACTTTTGTTGCGGTAGATGAACTAGGGACACCTACAAAAGTACCTCAGCTAATCCCAGAAACCGATTTAGAAAAGGAACGTTACGAAGCAGCCTTGCGTAGAAAACAGTTAAGTCTAGTTCTTGCGGGTAAATTAAAACCCGCCGAAGCTACAGAATTGAAGGCTATTTTTGAATCCTAAGGCCTTGGTCGGCTTCAAAGGTCATGATAATTAACCTGCTCTGTATTAGTATTCCCCAGATTTTAAACCCATAATTAAAAGAGGCTGCCTCTTCGGCTTGGTAAATTAGTTTTTAGTTAACCAATATTCTGGGTTGGTCACTTTATCGTTGTTATACACTCTAAAACCTAGTAGTGATTCACCCGTATTTGGATTGGAAAACACCTTCCCTATAGTTTGCCCCGTTGTAACCTGATCCCCTTTTTTAACAAGAATCTGAGCTAAATTCATATAGACAGTAAGGTAATTACCATGTTTTACGATGACGGCCGGATTTCCGTTTTTTACGATTAAAATTCCTGAAACCTCACCATTGAAAACAGCTTTAACCTCGGCATTTTTCTCTGTAGCAATATAAATACTCTTGTAATTCTGAGTAACCGAACGGTCTGTTAGCGATCTTTGTCTACCAAATTTAATCTTAATAACCCCTCTAGATACAGGCCACCCTAATTTACCTTTATTAGCTTTAAAATTTGATGCAAGCCTTTTGGCTTCTGGCGTAAGGACAAATTTACCTGTGCTGCTTTTATTGCCAGCTTTTTTATTTGAAGCAGCAATAGCTGCTTTAATAAGTCTATTAATGTCGCGATCTAAACGCTTCACCTCTTGTTGTTTTTTCTTAAGCTGCGACGCAAATTTAGACATGTCATCTCTTATGGAAGCCATTAAAACTTCACGTTGTGCAATCTCTTTTTCTAACTCACGTTTAGCTGCTCTATTTTCTTCAATAAGTTTCTGCTTATTGGCCTTTTGTTGATTTAACTTGATATTTAAGTCTTGAAGAGTGGCTGTTTTCTCCTTAATTACTTCACCTTGTTCTCTTTGGTATTCTGTATATTGGTTGAGGTATTGCAACCTCTTATATGCCTGTTTAAAATTGTCTGATGACAATAAAAACATAATACGACTTTGCGTAGATCTATTTTTGTAAGACTTAACAATCATAGCCGCATAGTCATCTTTTAATTCTTTTAACTGTGCTCTTAGCTGAGTAATCTCATTCTGATTGTTATTGATTTTTCTGGTAAGTAGATTGGCCTGCTCGTTGGTGATATTAATGAGATTTTGGCGTACACTTAATTTGTAATTTAAATCTTCAATCCTTGTAATAATGGATTTTTCTTCCTTTTTATTGGAAAATAATAAGGCATTAATCTTCTTAATTTCTTTTAATTTCTGTTGCCGTTGTAATTCTAGTTGTTCCTGCTTATTTTTTTGGGCACCACTAAAGGAAGGACATAATAATGCCATTAACAAAATAAGATGTAATAGCGGTCTCAATGACATCATTTTAAAACAATTTCTTTATACCCGGATGGTATATTAAAAGGAAATCTAAGGTCTTGATTGATGGATATAGACTTAAATTCCATTTCTATACTCACCTGTTCATCATCCTCAACAGCTACAACTCTGACCTGCTGTGGTAATATTTCGTTTTTGACCTTTTGATAAGCACTGTAATCTACTTGCAACATGCGTTTTTGAAGTTGCTGAGAAAGTTGGAGGCTTTGCATTTTAAAATGCGCAGGATGGATAAGGTAAAATAATTCTAATAACGGTTTTTGATCTGTAGGGTGAAGGGCATAGGTATTATCATTAACAAATACGCTAAAAGCATCAGGATTTAATTGGGTTAAAGATTCCCCTAGTAATATATTTTGAACCTTTTTAAAATCTAAATCTACACCGACAAAATCACTTAATAATTTATAATCTCCATCGAAGTACTCATTATCTAGCTTACTGTAAAATTTTACTTTATCTGGTGTAATCATCATTCTGGCCAATCCGAGTTTTGCACTGAGCCAAATGACTTCGTCTTTTTTAATTCGTATATTAAAAGTAGATCCTTGAGATTTATCGTTATTAATGATGTCTATTCTAACCTTAGCTTGAAGCGTTTTGAACTCTGCCTTTTGCTTTTCGTGTTGTTTAATCACTTGTTTAGCGGATAGCTTTTCTGAAGCAATTCCTTTTTTGGAATAGGATTTTACAGAATTGCAACTCATTAAAAACCCAATACTTATAATGGCAAGCCCCTTGGCTAAACTATAAATCTTAGACGTTCGTTTCATTTATTCTTTCGATTTTAAAGCATGTGCTTTTTTAGCAAACGCTTGAGACTTCTTTATATTATCTAATCCTTTATGGGTTATACTCAATTCTGAATAGAAATCTGCTTCCATTTTAGGGTTGTCTATTAAAAATTCTAATCCCGTTTCTAAACTTTGCTCTGCTTCGTTATATGCTTTAAGTCTGTTTTGTGTAACCCCTTTCATTAAATAAAATATAGGCTGAACAGGATAAAGCTCTAAGGCCTCATTAATAGAGGTCATGGCTGCTTCATAATCTTCTACATCTATTTGCAATAGAACAACATCTTTGATATACTTAAAATTATCGGGTTCTTGTTTTAGAGCTTGCTTAAAGTTGTAAAGTGCTTTTACTTTATCTCCAGCCTTTAAGTAATAAGCACCTAATTCGGCATGAGTTTTTGCACTTTTATCCTCATCGGCTATGGTGGTAATATCTACAAGGTCTTTTTCATATTCTGGATTTTGAGCTACAAATACTACAAAATCTTTAACGACCTTAGTTTTAGCCTCTGCTGAAATTTGTGGATTTTTAAGAACTATTTTCATAGAATTTACAGCCTTACTCACCGCATTATCATCGAGATAAAACTTGTATAAAGCTAAATGTACGAGATACGACTCTGGCTTAATCTTTAACAAATTTTTAGCCGCTTTAAACGCTTTTTTCTTTTCGCCAATTTGACTGTATCTGTATATAAGTTTTAAATGATTGTCTTCTATGTTTGGTTCCTGTTGAATACGCTCTTCTAAATATGCTATGCGATCATCTAAATTACCTGTAATGCTATAAATATCGCTACGCATCTGTTGCCTAGAATCTGTAACTCCAAATTGAGCATCTAATTCGTCTAAAATTTCTAAAGCCTGTTTATAACGCTCTTCTTTTACATATAATGCGGCGAGATCTTCCCTATAGTCGGGGTGATAATCTACCAGTTGCTTCACTGTTTTTAGCGCTTTATTAGTATCGCCTTGCTGATGGTAAACATCGTACAATTCGTCAAGGAACCATTGATTATCTGGTTGCATGTCAATAGCTTTTTTTAAATAGTCTTCTGCGGCCCCAAAATTCTTAAGCTTGTTATAATTTTTACCCAATTCAAAATAAACAATCGCTTCATCACTATTTAAATTAAGACATTTTTGAAGCGCATCTACAGCTTTTTGATAATTCTCAATGCCTTTTTGTTTTAAAGCTTCATAAAAATATTCCTGAAACTCATCTTCCACATTGCCCAAATCGTCGTCTGGCCTTTTATTAAAATTAACTTGTGACCACACCAATTGAGTACTTAAAAAAAGTAAGATTAAAATTCTTAAGATTTTTATATTCTGTAGGACCATTATTGCATGTGTTTATAATAAAGTATTTGCTTCAAATTCTATTCCATTTGTGTGTAGTCGCCAATACTTATCTTTGTAAACTCGCCGTTATAATTAACGTGATTACCTATCATTGCCTCCTTTAAAATAGCATGTTTAATCTGTGTATGGTTTTGGATGAGACTATGCTGTATTTTAGAATTTTCAATATGGCAATCTTTTCCTACAGAAACATAGGGTCCTATAGTGGTGTTTTTTAAAACAGTATTTTCGCCAATGTAACAGGGTTCAACGATTTTAGCATTATCTAAAGTTACCGAGTCGTGTACCATTTGCTCTTCTCCCTCTTCACTTATAAAGCCAAGCATTTTCGCATTGGTATCTAAAGTGACAGTTTTATTACCACAGTCCATCCATTCATCAACAGTTCCCGTTTTAAAGATTTTACCGTCTGCCATCATTCGTTTTATACCATCGTTGATTTGATACTCTCCGCCATGCATCACGTTTTCGTCAAGAACTTCTTGCAACTTATTTTTTAATATCTCAACATCTTTAAAATAATAAATACCAATTACAGCCTGATCGCTAATAAATGTGGTTGGTTTTTCTACCAATTCAATAATCTCATCCTTAGCATTGAGTTTTACCACACCATAAGCTTCTGGGTTATCTACTTTTTTTGTCCAAATAACACTATCGGCATCAGCATCTAAATCAAATTCAGCTTTTATCAGCGTATCTGCATAAGCTATTACTGCTGAACCGCTTAAAGACGGTTCCGCACTCATAATAGCGTGGCCCGTTCCTAAAGGTTGGTCTTGTCTGTAAATAGACGCTTTAGCTCCTAAATCATTGGCCAATTTTTTCAGACTAGTCACTACATCATCACCAAAAAATGCAGGATCTCCCAAAACAAAGGCTACCTCTTCAATAGGTTGTTTTAAGACCTTAGCTATATCTTTTACTAATCGATGAACGATGGGTTGTCCGGCAACAGGTATTAATGGTTTTGGTACAGTTAAACTATGAGGCCTAAGCCGAGAACCGCGACCGGCCATGGGTACTATGATTTTCATGATTGACTTTTTTTATTGACGTTTATATTTTTTAGTTAACACCAGTGCTTCCAAAACCTCCTGAACCTCTTTCGGTTTCTGAAAGTGCTTCTACAACGTCCCACTCGGCACGTTCGTGCTTAGCAATGACTAATTGAGCAATACGCTCACCATTTTTTATAGTAAACGCGTCATTAGAAAGATTTACCAAAATCACTCCTATCTCGCCTCGGTAATCGGCATCAATAGTTCCAGGTGCATTTAAAACTGTTATTCCCTTTTTAGCCGCCAGCCCACTTCTGGGTCTTACCTGAGCTTCATAGCCTAAGGGTAATTCTATAAACAATCCGGTGCCTACAATGGTACGCTCTAATGGCTTAAGTTCCCTTGGCTCTGAAAGGTTGGCTCTTAGATCCATACCTGCCGAGGCCTCAGTTTCATAATTAGGAATATCGTGAGTTGAAGTGTTAATAATTTTTACTTTCATAAAAGGACAGCACTTTAGGGTTTAATTTGTATTCAATGACGAACTATATTACTGCTTTACTAATTGATAAAATTGCTTTTTTTCTAACAGCACTACAATACCCAAAAATACAACTAACATTGTAATACCGAGATAATAATTACCTCTATATTGGTAAAAAAACAAGAATGACATTGTAGTTGATGTCACTAAATAAAAAGCTATTTTCTTTAAATTGTAGGGTATAGGATAGTATTTTCGGCCGTAAAAATACGATATCAGCATCATGGTTAAATAGGCTAATAAAGTAGCTACTGCTGATGCCTTATAGCCGTAATGCTTTATGAATGCCATATTTATTACTAATGTAACTAAAGCACCTACAGAGGATATCACTGCGCCAAATTTGGTGCGATCTGTAATTTTATACCATACCGAAAGATTGTGATATATGCCAAGACATAAATTAGCTAATAAAATTATTGGGACAATCCACATCGCTTCCCAGTAAGCTTCACTTCTTATAATAATGGGTTTTATGAGGTCTGCAAAGACAACGACACTTAATAATATTATCGAGCCTAAAGCCACAAAATATTCTAAAATTAAGGCATAATTTTTCTGTGGGTTAATTGTTTTAGCATGACTAAAAAAGTAAGGTTCTATACCTAACCGAAAAGCTGTACCAAAAAGTGTCATAAATAACGCTAATTTATAACAGGCTGAATACATGCCTATATCTCTTTCGGCAGTGTGGGCTGGAAGAAGTTCCTTCAGTAATATTCTGTCGAAAGTTTCATTAACCGAAAAAGCAACACCTGCTATAAGAACAGGCAATGCATAAATCATCATGCGTTTCCAAAGTATTGTATTGAAACGGTAGTTTAATTTTATATAAAACGAAAACATTAGAAGTAATGTAAGTGCACTAGCCACGACATTGGCAATAAAAATATAACTGATTTCGTAATGGGGTTGATACAGGTATTTAAAGATGCTACCTTCTGAAGCCAAATCTTTAAGCAATAGGAGGAAAAACAAATTTAATCCAATATTTACAGCGACGTTTAAAATTTTTATCACCGCATAACGTGTGGGCTTTTCATTAGCTCTAAGCCAAGCAAACGGGATTATAACTAATGCATCTAGTAACAATATCCATATAACGAGTTTTATATATTTTAACTCAATGTCAATAAAGTTGGCTATTGAAGACTGAAACGTAAGGGCTAAAAAGAAAAATACCAATGACGACACCAGCAGAGAAATGGTGGAAGTACTCACCACCAGTGCTCTATCTTTTTGGGTATTAAAAAACCGGAAAAAAGCAGTTTCCATCCCATAAGCTAAAACCACATTAAACAAAACGAAGTATGAGAAAATCACGGATACTTGCCCGTATTCTGCGGGATTATGTAATACCGCCTCGCTCGTGTACAATGGCACTAATAGAAAACTGAGCATCCTTGGAAGCACAGTTGCTAAACCATATATAAAGGTTTGTTTAAAAAGAGATTTAAACTTACTCAATCAAGGTGATTTAAAAACCTAAAATAGGACATTATACTACTTTAAACAACCTAATTTGTTTTATATTGTTTTATAAGAAAAAAGAAGGCCATTGCTTAAACAATGGCCCTTTTATAATCTTATTTTTCTTAGCGGGCATATCGGCACGCATTTTTACATTTACGCTTAACTCAACCAGTTGGCTTGCGCCTAATTGTTTAAGGCCTCCGTCTTTGGATAAACCATTTGGCTTGCGCCTAATTGTTTAAGGCCTCCGTCTTTGGGTTAACCATTTGGCTTGCGCCTAATTGTTTAAGGCCTCCGTCTTTGGATAAACCATTTGGCTTGCGCCTAATTGTTTAAGGCCTCCGTCTTTGGATAAACCATTTGGCTTGCGCCTAATTGTTTAAGGCCTCCATCTTTGGATAAACCATTTGGCTTGCGCCTAATTGTTTAAGGCCTCCGTCTT
>Ga0207419_1003111_pt1 | contig 10166 bp, 8 predicted proteins | sample ElkSloMetagenome_4_FD_184723 | JGI IMG/M metagenome (GOLD analysis project Ga0207419, IMG submission 184723) | Hot spring microbial communities from Elkhorn Slough, Monterey Bay, USA - MD2A (version 2) | ecosystem: Environmental > Aquatic > Marine > Intertidal zone > Estuary: Microbial mat ... | reverse complement strand
CCGGCGCTCAAGCCCAGGGCCAGGCTGAGTGCGGCCAGGCTGGGGCCAAGGCGTTGGCGAGAGGCCGACAGCATGCCGAGCGCCCGTCCAAATACACCGAAGGGGCGCACCGATCGAATGCGAGCGATCATCGCCAGGGCCAGGCCGGGAACGATCAGGGCGCAGGCGCTCAGCCATAGGAATAGAGCGAGCAGGGCCGTGATCAGGTGGTCGCTTAGCGCTAGGGCCAAAGCACCGAGCCCGACCAGACCCAATGCGAGAGGAAATGTCAATCGTTTGGATACCGCCTGGACCGGTCCCCGGCTGAGCTGGCCTGGCGGTATTTTCAAGGCCGATGCGATTAACCCTGTCACGCTGACTACCGCCAGTGTCAAGGTCAGAATCAGGATGCCAATGTAGAGGCTGCGGCTGGGAATGATCTGCTGGCCGGTGACCATATTGTAGAGCTCGGCACTCGGACTTTGAATTAATAGCAGCAAGCCGCGCGCCAGCTCGGTGCCGAGGGCCAAGCCGATCAAACTACCGAGCAAGGTCAGGATCAACACCTCCGAAAGCAGCCAGGCGCGCAACTGTCCAGGGGTCACCCCGAGTGCTCTAAGCAGGCCGATCTGCTGCTGACGCTGGACCAGCAGGAACGACAGCACCGAGTGGACGACGAACAGACCGACGACGAGTGCCAGCAGGCTCAGTGCGGTCAAATTGATTCGAAGGCCGGATGTCAAGCGCTCAACGTTGGCGCGCCGTGCCTCGGCTTCGACCAGCCGCAGTGACTCGTTTAAATTGGAATTAAGCAATTGTTGTGAAAGCCAGGCACCAGAAGTTGCTGGCGCGCTGATCCACGACAAGCGACCTTTTTTATCGAGTATGTCCTGAGCGCCACTTAAATCCATCAGCAGACGATTGTCCAGCCACCGCTCGCCTTGAATAATCGCGAGCACGTCAAGGTAAACGGCTTGACCCTGAATTCGAAGCGACAGAGCGTCATTTTCTGATAAGGCGAGACGGTCGGCCGTGGCCTGGTTGATTACGATAGAACTCGGGCTGCCCATCAGCGCGGTGGCCGCACCTCGATTAGCGGCCAGCGCCTGCCCGTTGCTGGCGCTGATCGGATCAGTCGCCAGCAGTTCGAGAATGACATTGCCTGATCGAACGCGGGCGGAGAGGAAGGGAATTAGCACTGGACTGCCGGCGGTTTGCACCAGCTCGCTGAAAATTTGCTCGTCCAGATCTTCACCAAGGCGAGATTCAATGCGCAGGCTGTCGTCGCCGGCCAGTGCTCTGGAGGCGGCATCCAGTGAATCAATCATGGCATTGCGCATCAACGCGACGCCGCACACCACCGCCACGCCGGCGGCCATGCCGATCAGCGCTAGCGCAAGCTGCGCTGGCTGGCGCATAAAAAACTGCTGGGAGGCGCGCAATAGCAATTTCACGGCCAGACCGTCATGGCGTGGAATGAAGCTGTCCATGCTTGAGCCAGCATGTGTCGTCCATGCGCGCGGCCGCTGCCTGGTTGTGGGTCACCATCAACACGGCGCAGTCAAAAGTTTTCACCGTTTGATCGAACAGTTCCAGCACCACCTCGGCGCTGTCTGGATCAAGGCTGCCGGTGGGTTCGTCTGCCAGAATCAAAGCGGGTCGGTGAATCAGCGCTCTTGCGATTGCGACGCGCTGTTTCTCGCCGCCGGACAACTGGGATGGAAAGCGCTTGATTAGTTGATCAACGCCGAGCTGGCGGCACAGCGCATGAATAGCGCGACGGTCTGATTTCTGACCGATCAGCCAGGGCACCAGGGCGATGTTATCGAATACGCTCAGGCTGTCGATCAAATTGAAGTCCTGAAAGACCAGACCAATGCGGCGGGCGCGAAATCGAGTGAGCTCTGGCTCATTTAAGTCGGCCAAGCAGCGACCATCGAGCATGATCGACCCGCTATCAGGAAAATCCATGCCGGCGGCGAGATGCAATAAGGTGCTCTTGCCCGAGCCTGAGGCGCCCATCACCGCCAACCTTCGACCTGGATTGAGCGTTAGCGTCACGCCGTCGAGCACTTTGATTGTGTCCTTGCCCGACTCGAAATGTCGGGCGACGTCACTCATTCTCAGCAGTGCCTCAAAATTCATGAACAATCCCTACAAAAGCGGTCAGCAGAAGGATAGATGTGACGGTAATACTCAAGCGGAGCCGAAGCTGACCGTACCAGGCGTGGTCAGCGTTCAAACGCCACGGCGCATCAATAAGCAAGTGAGCTAGAAAAGCCAGCGCGAGCAACAAGGCCGCGAAGTGGATCGGCAAAAGAATCGCAGGCCAAGCAAAAAGCACGATCAAGTTGCTGGCGACCAGCTTGCACGAGCGTGCTTGAGCAGCATTTAACGCTCGCATCCAAAGCGTGCCGCAGAGAAAGGCAAGGATTATCAGGCCGTAGCTGATCAAAAGAGAGTCCAGCCAACCTGGCTGATCGATCAAAAAATTGGTCGGTAGCGCTAGAAATGGTAAGACGCCGGCCCAGCCGAGCCCGCGCGCGGTAAATTCTGTGCTCATGATCTCTGAATTAGTGTTGAAACCGTCTTCAGCGAGATTTTGAAGGTTGTTGCGAGCGATTTCTGACTCATAAGAGTGGTTTGAAACAGTTAACGACGACTCTCAGTGTAGTGTTCAGCGGGGCACGAACGCGTCGATGAGGCCAGAGTCATAGACGACGCCGGAACCATAACCAGAGCCAGAAACGAAAAAGCCCCTGACCGGGAGCCTTGGTCAGGGGCCGTTATACACGTCCGAAGCGGCGGAGGGAGTCAGGGCCTTGGAGGAACCGCTCCGAACGATGTGCCAAGTATCCGGCGAATCGGTGAAACAGCCGTGAAGAAAATTGACTTCTGAAGCGTAGCGGGATTGTTCAGGAATTTACAAGTCATTTACGGCCTGACGTTTCGAGGGGCTGCCGGGAACTAATGTTCATTCAAGGTGCTCTTAATCGGTTTGTATCCATAAATTACCGCTTTCCTGACGATTGGGTTCCATTATTGATGACCCAAATTGATCAATGACTCTTTCGATACACGAGCGGAAAACGGGTCGGTAATTAGCGAAAAGCTTTTGATTGGCACCGAATTTATTTTGTGGTATGCTTACCACCAACTTGGCAAATCTGCAACGAAACGTGCAACGATAAGTCAAGTTCGCAGGGCGCGAAGCGAGGTACATCACTCCGATAACTTGCCCCTCCTCAGACGAGGAGGGGTTTTTTTTGCCTGCAATCTTGCTCGAAATAATTGGCGCAACCTTCGATTATTCGCCGCAAACCATCCAACTTAATGTTCAGGATTGATCATCATCATGCACATAAACATGCTCAAAGCTAAAATCCATCGCGCAACTGTGACTCAAGTCGAGCTCGATTATGAGGGGTCGTGTGCAATCGATGAAGCATTGCTCGAAGCCTCTGATATCAAGGAGTTTGAGCAGATTCATATCTATAACATCACTAGCGGAGAGCGCTTTATCACCTACGCGATTCGCGCTGAGCGCGACAGCGGCGTGATCAGCGTCAATGGTGCGGCCGCGCACAAAGCATCCGTCGGTGATTTGATCATTGTTGCTGCCTACGCCGGCATGAATGCGTCCGAGGTAGAACGCCATGAGCCGCGTCTGGTTTATCCCAACAGCAAGAATCAAATCGAACGAACCGCCGGTCGCATTCCGGTACAGGCCGCCTGAGAACGCCAGATGTTGTAAAAATGCAACACTCGTGATCGATTCATTTGGGCAATAATCTAGGCCAGCATTTAGATTTCCCGGGAAAGGGCGGCTGTTGAATGGTCTCTTGTACATGAATCAAAAGCGTAAGTCGGCTTCATCGCCCTGGGTTCTGGACGACTCGCGCGTGCCATGGACTTCAGCCCATCGCGATAATTGTGAGCGGCAGTTGGTCGGCTGCAAGCTGGGTCAAGCCGTCGAACGTTTGTATTCCGGCGCTGAGGTCAATCCATCTGAGCGTCAGCCCGCCTTGCACATGGCGCTGCGGGCTTCTGATCTCAACGATTGGAACAACGATTGGAACAACGACCAGTGCGGACCTGAATTGCAGGAACAGCGCGAGCGCTTTCTTGCGCTGGCTGAGCATTTTTATCGTGGCGATTCGCATCTCAAGTCCTTGATCCACGTCGGTATCGGTGGCTCTGATCTTGGACCGCGTCTGTTAAGCGACGCGTTGGGCCCGGAAAACGCGGCCGTGCAGGTGCATTTTCTATCCACGCTCGATTACCGCAAACTTAAGCGACTTCTAGTCACACTTGATCCCGCCACGACCGGCGTGATTGTCGCCTCCAAGTCTTTTACAACAGAAGAAACGTTGCTTCAGGCGCGCGAAATTTTTGCCTGGCTCGGTGACCATGCGGCTAAACAAGCCTGGGCTGCGACGGCGCGAGCCGACCGCGCCCTGGCGTTCGGATTCAGCGCTGATTCAATCCTGGAGTTTCCGCACTGGACCGGCGGGCGATTCTCGATGTGGTCATCAGTAGGAACCGCTGCCGCCGCGACCATGGGGCGCGTGCGATTTGAGCAGTTATTGGCTGGCGCTGCGGCGGCTGACCGTGAGTTCTTCGAGGCCAGCATGCAGTCAGTGCCTGATCAACTTGCGCATCGTCTGGCTCTGTTGATTCACGGTCTGCGTCGCGAATTGGCGCTACCGACCCTGGGCGTAGTGGCTTACGAACCGCGGCTGGCTTTGCTGGGCGATTACCTTCAGCAGCTGGTCATGGAGAGCTTGGGTAAACGCGTTGATCTGAGCGGTCAGGCGCTGGCAGCACCGACCGCGCCACTTATTTTTTCCGGACGAGGAACTGACGCCCAGCACGCCATGTTCCAGGCTTTTCATCAGGGCTGCGACAACCATCCATTGCTGCTGGTGGGTTGCTTGAAAGACGATCAAGTCGATCCGCTGTGGCAGCAAACCCAGCTCGCACACTTGCTCGGCCAGGCTGAAGCATTCAGCGCTGGCGTCAAAGGTCGACGCAGCTGTGAGGACTTGCCCGGACAGCGTCCTGTCAGCCTGCTGATGGCTGAAACATTGACGCCGCACCACCTGGGTTATTTGCTAGCCAGTTTTGAGCATGCTGTGTTCACAGTGTCAGTAATGTGGGGCATCAACCCGTTTGACCAATGGGGTGTGGAAGAGGGCAAGCGCTTGGCCCGAGCTCTGAAGGGTAAGCTTGCATCAACATCCTTTGACCTTGAGGATTTGAGTCAAGTCGCAAATCTTTTGAAAGATTCTGAGTAGGGTGGCGGTCTAGTCTTTCGTCCCATCGGAACAACCGATCGGGCCGAGGTTTTGAAGAACGACTGCCTCGACAACGTGTTTTTACCTAAACAAACTGATTGGAGAACATCAAGATGGCTGACAAGAAATTTATTATTCCTGCATTGATTACCGCTTCGGCGATCACCCTCTCTGCTGCCGCTGTTGCGGGCCAGACCTCAACCGACAATCTGTTTCAGGCCGACAGCCTGGAATCGGGCTTCATGCTTGATCAAGCCAATTTTGGCGACGAAGGGTCTTGCGGCGAAGGTTCCTGCGGAGAAGAAGGCGGTAAAGACAAGGACAAAGACGCCGAAGGTTCATGTGGCGAGGGCTCATGCGGTGAAGGCTCGTGTGGTGAAGGTGACGACGACAAGGATGCTGAAGGTTCGTGCGGTGAAGGTTCCTGTGGTGAGGGGTCCTGCGGCGAAGCTTGAGTTGTCGTTTGACGCGCAACGCTGAGATGAATTCCAAGCAGTTTCCTGTTCAAGGTGCTGGTTTGGGCCTGCGGCGGGCTCTTTTGAGCCCGCTTCGGGACAGCAATTCATCCACTCCGGATTTTCTTGAAGTTGCGCCAGAGAATTGGATTGGCGTCGGCGGCAAGCTCGGGCGCCAGTTCCGCTTCTTCAGCGAGCGTTATCCCTTGGTCGCGCACGGCCTTTCGCTATCAATCGGCGCGCCAGAGCCATTGGATGAAAGCTACATTGCACGCTTGCGTCGTTTCCTTGATGAACACGACGCGGTGCTTTATTCCGATCATCTGAGTTACTGCTCAGAGCACGGCCACCTTTACGATTTGATGCCGCTACCGTTTCTGGCCGAGACCGTGGCCTGGGTTGGCGATCGTATTGCACGTGTGCAAGATTTATTGGGTCGGCAGATCGCGGTTGAAAATATTTCGTATTACGCCGATGCAGGGTCGGAAATGAGTGAGCTTGAGTTTATCAACGCGGTGCTCGAGCGCGCCGACTGCAAATTGCTACTCGACGTCAATAACATCCACGTTAACAGCGTTAACCACGGCTATGACCCGGTCAATTTTCTGCACGGTTTACCGAAAGATCGAGTTGCCTACATCCATATCGCGGGCCATCATCACGAAGCCGCAGACTTGATCGTCGACACCCATGGCGCGGCCGTGGCGGATCCTGTGTGGACGCTATTGTCGAAGGCCTATGATCGTCTGGGGCCAGTTCCCACGCTGCTAGAGCGTGATTTCAATTTTCCACCGCTCGCCGAACTCCTGGCAGAAATCGACACCATTCGGGCGTTCCAGAATCGCCCGCTGGCGGCCTGAATCGTCCACAAAACGCTGCGGCAGCAATCTGTTTTGACAAGGGCTTCTCGCGGAGCCGCAGAGGGAAGAGTAAAGAAAAAAATTTTACGAAGCCAGTTAAAACCTTTTCTCTGCGTCTCTGCGTCTCTGCGTCTCGGCGGCTCTGCGAGATATCGCCTTTTAAAATCTTAAAACCTGTAAGGAAACTAATATGCTGGATTATTACGATCAGTTAACAGATCGACTGCGCGCTGCTGGCGATTGGATTGCGCCGTTGGGCTTGCGGTTTTTGCTTGCCGTTACCTTTCTCGATGCCGGCATGAACAAATATGGCGCGGGCTCAGAAGCACCGAATTGGTTTGCCAATCAAGACTTTGTTACGCCATTTGGTTTGTTGTCAGCGAATATGAACTGGTTGATGGTCACTTGGGGCGAAATTATTGCCGGCTTTGCCATCGCGCTCGGTTTATTCACACGGTTTTTTGCGGTCACTTTGATCGTGATTACGGTGGTCGCTATTGCTGCAGTCCATTGGCCTTCGAGTTGGGATAGTCTGGGTCAGCTGTGGGAGGGATATTCGGTTTCTCGCGTGGTTGAAAACGGCGAGTTTAGCGGCAACTATCGTATTCCACTGCTGCTGCTTGCCATGTTGCTGCCGCTGGCGCTGATGGGCGGCGGAAAGCTCAGTCTCGACCAATTGCTATTGAAGCTCACCGACCGCAATGACCTGATCCATGACCGGGTCGAGGACGTTTTGGCCTTCGGCGTGGCAATGCTGCTGTTGGCGCTGATGAGCGTTTATTTGATCTCTAGCTGGGCAGCGGTATTTTTTGTCATTGGGCTGCTGTTGATTGGCTTGTTTGTTAAGAACAATCGGTCAACGATGCATTAAGGATTCTTGAAGACACCGTGCGAATACGTTCGGATTGGGGCATACTCCCTATTGAAATCTAGGCCATGAGCATCTGCATCGGGGGATGGCGGCCCTGGTGCGGGTGGTGGTCTTTTGACTAACCCTACGGAGGGAATGCTGAAAAATGGTGATTCGAATTGTATTGATGGCTTTTATAACGTTGGGTCTGGCGGGCTGTGGCGGTGATTCTGAACCGGCGCAAGACGCAGCTGATCAAGCAGAAAGCACGATGGACCGGGCGGCTGAGCGAGCCTCCGAGATGGCAGATGATGCCTCCGATGCGATGGATGATGCGGCTGACGCAACAGGCGATGCAGTCGAAGACGGCGTCGAACGTATGTCGGAAACTGCGGATGCGGCCGGCGATCGCATGGGCGAGATGACCGACAGTGCCCGGGACGCGATGGGCGATGCGCAGTCACGTGTGGCTGAAGTATGGAGCGATGCCATGGCCAAAACAGAGCAGGCTCGCGATCAAGCGGCTGCGGCCCTCGAAGCGGCGCGAAACGGTGATTCTGAAATGTTGGCCTCCGCGCGTGAGTCAGCCCGTGCCGCCATGGAAGAGGCCGAAGAGGCGATGGATAGAGCTGCTGAATATACTGGTCCGGCCTGGGAGAAGATGCGCGAAACCGCTAATTCGATGTTGGAAGAGACCAAGCGAATTTGGGAGCAAGTCAATAATATGGTCGATGACGGCGACGCTTGATTTGAATTCTGGCTTGATATCGCCTGCGATTATTGGCTTCGCAGGCGATAGCGCTCAAGTCGTCTTGTTCGGCTCGCTTTATCTCGTAAATAACGCCTGAGAAGCACGTCCTCTAACTATTTCCTGCAACTACTTCAGAGGCTTTCTTGCTTCACCCTATACAGAGTTCAATCCACGTGTCCGAAATCTATAATCCTTCCGCGATAGAAGCCGCTATCCAGCAGACCTGGGAGGCGCGTTCTGCCCACAAGGCCGACCACGGTGAGGGCGAGCGATTCTATTGTTTGAGCATGTTCCCGTATCCGTCCGGTAAGCTGCACATGGGCCACATGCGCAACTACACCATTTGCGATGTGATATCGCGCTTTCACAAAATGAACGGCAAGCGCGTATTGCAGCCGATGGGTTGGGATGCGTTTGGACTGCCCGCTGAGAATGCTGCGATGGCCAACGGGGTGCCGCCGGCCAAATGGACTCGCGACAATATTGCCCACATGCGCAAGCAGCTTAAAGCGCTGGGTTTTGCGATTGATTGGGAGCGAGAGATCGCGACCTGCGACCCTGACTACTATCGCTGGAACCAGTGGTTTTTCCTTAAGTTGCTCGAGCGTGGCGTTGCCTATCTGAAAACCGGCACGGTCAACTGGGACCCGGTCGACCAGACCGTCCTGGCCAACGAACAAGTGGTTGACGGGCGCGGCTGGCGCACCGGCGCGCTGGTTGAAAAGCGCGACATTCCAATGTACTACCTGCGCATCACCGACTACGCCGATGAGCTGCTGGCGGGTTTAGACGATTTGCCGGGCTGGCCTGAGCGCGTGCGCACGATGCAGGCCAACTGGATCGGTAAAAGCGTCGGCGCGGAGATTGAATTCGCGTGCGATGAATACACAATAAAAGTCTTCACTACTCGCGCCGATACTTTGCTTGGTGCAACCTATATGGCGGTAGCGGCCGAACACCCGTTGGCGACAGCTGCCGCCGAATCGAATCCAGCGCTAGCTGAGTTCATAGCTGAGTGTCAAAAAGGCGGCGTTTCTGAAGCCGACATTGCCACGCAGGAAAAACGCGGCATGGACACCGGGCTGAAAGCGATTCATCCCCTGACTGGTGACAAGTTGCCGGTCTGGGTCGCCAACTACGTGCTGATGGGCTACGGCGAAGGCGCAGTCATGGCCGTGCCAGCACATGATGAACGAGATTTTGAGTTTGCCAATAAATATGACTTGCCGATTCGCCAGGTCGTAAGCCTGCCGGACAATGTTGAATGGGACCCAACGGTCTGGCATGAGGCCTATGCGGCCAAGGATGGAACACTGGTCAATTCCGGTGAATTCGACGGGATAAGTTGCGACGAAGGTCAACGAGCGATTGTTTCTGCCTTGTCTGAGCGGGATGCTGGTCAGTCCCGTGTGCAGTTTCGCCTGCGCGACTGGGGTATTTCGCGCCAGCGCTACTGGGGTTGTCCGATCCCGATTATTCATTGCGATAAATGTGGTGCAGTGCCCGTTCCTGAACATGACTTGCCGGTACGCCTGCCCGAGGACCTTGTGCCAGATGGTGCTGGCAATCCGCTCCAGCGTTGCGAGGCCTTTGTTAATACGACGTGCCCTAAATGTGGCGGCCCCGCTCGCCGCGAAACCGACACCATGGACACCTTTGTCGACTCGTCCTGGTATTTCCTGCGCTACACCTGCGCCGGCAACGACCAGGCCATGGTCGATCAGCAAACTGCCAGCTGGATGCCGGTTAACCAGTACATTGGCGGCATCGAACATGCCATTCTTCATTTGCTATACGCTCGCTTCTGGACTCGGCTGATGCGCGACGAAGGTTTGATCGAGATTGCCGAGCCGTTCGAGCATCTGCTCACCCAAGGCATGGTGCTGGCTGAAACCTATTACCGTGAAGATGATGCAGGCCGCAAGCAGTGGTTCAACCCGGCCGATGTCGATATCGAGCGCGATGAGAAGGGTG
>Ga0207419_1003110_pt1 | contig 10169 bp, 8 predicted proteins | sample ElkSloMetagenome_4_FD_184723 | JGI IMG/M metagenome (GOLD analysis project Ga0207419, IMG submission 184723) | Hot spring microbial communities from Elkhorn Slough, Monterey Bay, USA - MD2A (version 2) | ecosystem: Environmental > Aquatic > Marine > Intertidal zone > Estuary: Microbial mat ... | reverse complement strand
TACCCATCGGTGTACAACTTATTGGCAAACCCGCCGACGAAGCCACGATTATTGCTCTTGCTGCCCAGTTGGAGGCAGAAATTCGCTTTTTTGAGAATAAACCTGCTTTTGGGGCTTGAGGGCGTAGGGCTGGCGGAACATCTAAGTTTCAGATAGAACCGAAATGACAACTTTGCCTTTCGCTCTGTGACTTTCGCTGCGACGATGAGCCGCGATCGCGTCACTTAAAGCATGATTACTATCAACAATTGAGCGAATTTTACCCACTTCAATTAAGGTTTTAATCTCAGTTAAATTTTGCCCGTTCGGTTGCGCTAAAACCAACTTGGCTTTTTGACCGGGTAATAACAAAGTGACGGTGCTGGCGGCGACATCTTCGAGGCTGGGTAACGTCGAAACATAGATGCCATTAGGCGTTAGCGCTTCTTGACAATCCCAGAAATTGCGCTTGCCCACCGCATCGAAAATGATGTCATATTTGATGCCTTCTTTCGTAAAATCCGTGTCGCGATAATCAAGGACGCGATCGCACCCCAAACTTTCCACTAACTCGAAATTCTCGCGGCTACAAGTCCCGGTAACATGGGTATCCATCGCTTTCGCAACTTGTACCGCATAAGTCCCCACACCCCCAGAAGCCCCATTAATCAACACCTGCTGACCGGATTTTATATCACCTAAATCCCGCAAAGATTGTAACGCCGTTACTGCGGCCACAGGAACCGCCGCCGCCTCTGCGAAACTCATATTACTGGGCTTGAGCGCCGCTTGGGACTCTGAAACCGCCACATATTCGGCATGAGCGCGTCCCATCAGGGGATTCACCGCCCCATACACCGCATCCCCAATGCGAAAGCGAGTTACTTTTGCGCCCACCTCCGCCACAATCCCGGCAAAATCCGACCCCACCCCCCTCGGAAACGATAACCCCGTCACGGCTTGTAAATCCCCCTGACGAATTTTCCAATCTACGGGATTGACGCTGGTGGCGTAAACCTGCACTAAAATCTCGTTGGCTTTGGGACTGGGCTTTTCGGTGTCTCGGTATTGCATTACGTCCGCATCGCCGTGGCGATCGATGAGAATGGCTTTCATGGTCATAATTTTCGTAGAGCTAAAGTTACCGCTAAATTAGCCCAGAAATACGGCTTGTTGCTTATGTCGAAAGATAGAGTTCGTTGGTCATTGGTCATTGGTCATTGGTCATTGGTCATTGGTCATTGGTCATTGGTCATTAGTTGTTGGTTGTTGGTTGTTGGTAATTTCCTCCCACTCCTCCCCCTCCTCCCACTCTTGGACGGGGAAACCCCGCCCCTACAAAACAATTGCCTACTGCCCACTGCCCACTGCCCACTGCCCAAAAAGCCCCCTTTCTGTTATGCTAATGATAGTCATTCTCACGCGCATCGGCTATGTTAGAAGTCCATCATTTAGCGGTCTGCTACCGTAACAACTGGGCAGTCCGCGACCTTTCCTTTTGTCTGCACCCCGGACAACTCACCTGTTTATTAGGCCCCAATGGTGCAGGGAAAAGTACGGTAGTGAAGGCGGTTTTGGGCTTGATTCCGAAAGTGCAAGGGAAAGTTTTGTGGAATGAGCGACCCCTGAAGTCCCAGTTACACCGTATTGCTTATGTGCCGCAGCGCGTCCAGATTGATTGGGATTATCCGGTAACGGTGCAGAATGTGGTGATGATGGGGCGGACTCGTTCAACGGGGTGGTTTCGTACCCCGTCGCGATATTCTCTAGAACTGGCGAAAAATGCCCTAGAACGGGTGGAAATGCTGCAATATGCCAAAAGACCTATCGGGGAGTTGTCCGGGGGGCAGCAGCAACGGGTATTTCTCGCGAGGGCGTTGGCACAAGAGGCGGATTTGTTCTTTTTTGATGAGCCGTTTGTGGGGATTGATAAGAAAACGGAAGATATTATTTTTGATGTTTTTGCTGAGTTGAAACAGTCCAATAAAACTTTATTGGTGATTAGTCACGATCTCAGCGAAACGTTGAGCCACTATGACCGCTTTTTATTATTAAATCAAAGTTTAATTGCCATGGGGCGCGATCGCGAGGTTTTGACTCCAGCAAATCTGCAACAAGCTTATGGCAAAAAGCTCAATCTTTTGGTGGCCTAGGGTAGTATAAAAACCTGTAAATCTATACAAAGGCAAGACATGGCAATTTGGCATTGGTTGTCTGAACCCCTGATGTTTGAATTTATGCGAAATTCGATTACGATTGGGGCGCTTTTGGGGGTATTGTGCGCCGTGGTGGGCAGCTATCTCATTGTGCAACAAATGAGCATGATTGGGGGGGTCATTTCTCATGCGGTGGTTCCGGGTTTGTCCTTGGCTTTTTTCTGGAATATTAATCTCGCGATGGGGGCGTTTATCGCGGGAATATTAAGTGCTTTGGTGGTGGTGGGGATTCAGACGCGATCGCGCATTAAAGTTGATGCAGCGATGGCATTAGTTCTCACCAGTTTTCTCAGTCTGGGGGTTATTTTAATTTCTTTATTGGAAACCAATCAACTTGATTTAAGTTTAATTCTTTTTGGCGACATTTTAAGCGTCGTACCGGGGGATGTTGGGAAAACTCTTGTGATTACGATTGTTATTTTAATTCTGGTTAAATTATTTTATAAAGAGTTACTGTTTTATACCTTCGATCCTTTAGGCGCACAAGCGAGTGGTTTACCCGTCAATGCCCTTTATTTTGGCTTGGTGTGTGCCATTGTTTTAACCATTGTTGCCAGTATGCAAACCGTTGGGGTTTTGTTGGTGATGGCGTTGTTAGTTGGCCCGGCGATTACGGCTTATTTATTAGTAAAAGAACTGCATCAGATTATGATTTTAGGTTCTGTTTTTGGCATCATTTCCAGTATTGGGGGAATGTATGCCAGTTATTATTTAGATTTACCGTCCGGGCCAGCGATTGTGATGGTGATTACGATCTTTTTTAGTTTGGCGTTTCTGTTCAGTCCCAGTCAAGGGATTTTAACGGCAGCTTTGCAAAAAAGAGTGGGTCATATTTATCCCGATTCTGAGTAAGGATTTAAGAACTCCGTTTTCTTATTTGCTTATGCGATTAAGTTGGAATTAAACCCTAGAAACCGGGGTTCTGGGGTAATATTTTGAGTCTAGCCAGTAGTACCATGACACAAGTTTAGTCATTTGGTATCAATTTCCGTACAGTAATCTCCCCATACAGGTATCGTATTATCCTTAAATTGCCCTCACCCCAAACCCCTCTCCCACGGGGAGAGGGGCTGTTGGTTTTTATGGGGAATTACTATTAAATGGTGGGTTACGGCGGATTGCTGTCACAGCCTCAAAACCAATAACCAACAACCAACAACCAACAACAAAAAACCAGTCAATCTTCGGGACAACGCGACCCTTAGATACTATTCCTGCTTGGCTTCTAACGCCGCTAAACGACTCTTGAGGTCTTGATTATCTTGCTTAATTTGTTCTAACTCCTGCCGTAACTTTTTCACCGCTTTGTCTGACCCCAGATTTTTCTGGACTTTCTGCACAGATTCTTCGGCCAAGCGACGGACGCGGCCATCGGGGGTTTGTTCGGCTAAATCGCTTAAAATCGCGATCGCCTCTGGGGTTTGCATCTTTCCTAACGCTACCGAGACGGCAACTTGCGTTAAGAAAAAGCTTTCCGAAGCCAGCATATCGAGGGTTTCGAGAATCGACTCGACGCGATCGGGGGTTTGGCCCGTGGATACTGCCCCTAGCGCCCGAATTGCCGCCAAACGCAGGGCTTGGGGCGTTCCGGCTTGGGTGTATTCGGTAATCATTTCCACGGCAACGGGAACGGTTTTCAGGCGGCTGAGACCACTAATGACACCCCCCCGGATGACCTCATTCCAGCCTGCACGTTCTTTGAGGACTGTTTGGTAAAGTTGCAGCACTTCCTCTTGCTTGTCTTTGAGCGCACCCAAGATCATTCCCCCTAAACTGCTGAGGGCTGCGGCTTCGGTGTAGTAACTCTCGTCTCCCTTTTCAGCCACCTTGTAGACGGCTTTGTAGCTTTCTGGGGTGCGGAAGTTGGAGAGGGCGGTGATGGCCGCGCGGCGCACTTTGGCGTTATCATCTTTGAGTGCCGCAGTCAGGGCTGTTGCGGCTTGGTCGAGTTTGAGTTTACCGAGTTGCTTGGCTACTTCTACCCGCACTCCCCAAAACTCATCTTCAGTAAGGGCAGTTTTCAGGGCTTTGATGGTGTCGAGGTTGCCTTTTTTGCCCAGGGCGATCGCGGCGTAAATGCGCGAAACAGGGTCGGGATCGTGTTGCAGTTGCGCTTTTAATTCCGCAACGGGATATTCTAAAGAAACGGTTTTCAAGAAGTAGTTACCCACATCAAAACTCAAGAAACTGGGCTTTTGGGGTAAGGGGAAATAAAAGCTTTGTTCGGCTTGATTGAGATGTAGTCCAAAGGTTTGTAATTCAACTTTGGTCTTTTTCTTTTTGCCTTTCTTTTCCACATAGCCAAAGGCGACGGGAATTTTGAGATCGAATAATTCGTTTTCGCTGGCGGGTTTATTGGCTTTGGCTTGGGTTTGTTTGACGGTGATTTTGGCTAATTTATTCTCACTGTCCCAACTATAAGATACTTTAAAATCGGGATGACCGCCTCGGAAGACATATTGATCGAATAAAAAGGCTAAGTTGCGTCCGGTTGCGGTTTCGATGGCTCGTAATAAGTCGATGGTTTCGACGGTTTGATGGGCGTTATTCTGCACAAAGGTATGAATGGCTTTGTCGAACAATTCATCTCCTAGAATGCCCCGGATCATGTGGTAAACGCAAGCGCCTTTTTCATACAAGTGGCGATCGTATAATTCGATGGCTTCGCGGTAAATATTGGTAACAATGGGACGACGATAACGGGACTTATCTTCTGATAAATAGCTGCGGGCTTCATTGAGGATATAATAAGCGCCATCATCAGCCCCATATTCATGTTCTGTCCACTGCACTTCTGAATAAGAAGCAGCCCCTTCTTTAATCCAAGCATGAGACCAATGTTTGATGACGACTAAATCCCCAAACCATTGATGGGCTAATTCGTGAACGACTAGGCTTTCGGTACGGCTGTTGTCAATGGCAGCCCGTTCGTCGAGCAAACAGCGATCGGTTAAAAGGGTAGTAGAAGTGTTCTCCATCCCCCCGAAAATAAAGTCATCAACGCAGACTTGGGCGTATTTGGGATAAGGATAATCATAGCCGTATTTCTGGCTGAGAAATTCCATCATTCGCGGCGTTTTGCCCATGCTGCGTTGAGCATCTTCGACGCGATCTTTTTCAATGTAATAAACAACGGGGGTCTTTTGCCATTTGTCTTTTATTTCGGCAAATTCTCCCACTGCTAAGGTCATTAAGTAGGTGGGATGGACTTGTTTTTGATGCCAATGAAAGATGCGATCGCGCTTGCCGGATTTTTCGTTAGAAATGAGTTCCCCATTAGAAATGGCGATATGATCTTTCGGGACTTTAACGCGAATTTCCGAGGTGGCTAATTGACCGGGATAATCGAAGCAGGGAAACCAGAAACGGGAGTCTTCGTCTTCTCCCTGCGTCCAAACTTGCGTCGGTTTGTCGGGATAATCTGCGTTAGGATGAATGAAATATAAGCCCCGTTGCGGTTCAGTTACAGAGTAGGCGATCGCGAGGTCGAAAGTTTTTTCGGTGGTGGGTTCAAGTAACTCAATTTGTAACTGCTGGCCGTCGTATTCAAAGGGTTGGGCTACTTCGTTAATTAATACCGATTCGATGTCTAAATCTACCGCATCGAGGGTTAAATATTTAATCCCTGGGTGAATCGGTTTGATCGTAATGGTACAAGTCCCACTAAAAGAAGACTGGGGAATATCTAACGCTAAATCGAGGAAAATATGCTCAACTTGACCGGGACGATCGGGGTTATAGTGGGGTTTTGCACCCGGTAATTCAAAGGTTTTTTGATTTTGTTCTTCTGTGTCGAAATAAAAATAGTTCAAGCTCATACTCACTCAGGAGAAATGTACTTAGGGATTGCTCAATTCGATGAAACAGGATTTTCCCTATAAGTTACTAGGGTAGCGCGATCGCGCCCCGAACGTGCAACCTCTACATCCCTACTCCATCCCCAAACGTCCGCTTCCCAAGGCAGGAGTCGAGGTTTCTGACCAAAGTTCATCTTTCAGTTGCAGGCGATCGCCCTCGGCAACCTTTTCGTTGTATAACTCAACTAAGCTTAAAAATAGCGTAATATGTTCTTTGACAATGTTACGGATTTCTTGATGAGCTAATGAGTTCATTTTTCCTAAAAATAAAGGCTCATTGTTTTGAGCAGGTAACATGGTTTCAATTTGATACATACGCGCCGATTGTAAAGTTAACCAAATAAAGGGTGAGTTATTGAGTTCTTCCATTAAATCAATAGCATCTGGCTCTAAAAATAACGCATATTTTTCCACAGTTCGATTTAAATTTTCGTGGAGTTGCCAACATTCCCAAGAAATGTAACTACTCCAAGTCATTTCCCCAAACTTGAACATCGAAACCGTTTTCGAGAAATCTAAAAACGCGATCTGCTCGTAATAATCATCATTAAAAAAATCGCTAAACTGCTGATACTCTTTTTCGGGTTTTCCGGGGGCTGCGGCTTTAAACAAACTAAAAAGTAAAAGAAAATGACGGTTGAGAGGGCGGCGCAATTGCTGAAAAGCAACCTTTTCCCGGCGTTGGCGCTCTTTTTCCTGTTCGGCATCTAGAACCGAATCAATCGAGAAGACGACTAATAAAATGCCGATAATCTCTGCTGCTAAATCTAAGGGAAGCTCTTGTATCCACTGTTTACTGCTGTTCAAGAAAAAACCAATGGTCAAACAAAGGGTTAACAATGTAAACAGAATAATATAAGTTGATTTTAAACTACCTTGCATCTGAGTTGTAAATTCGGCTGAGAGATTAATATTTTGATTCAATGCTATTTAGTATTATGGCTCAAGCCACAATTGCGCCCTAAATATAGCAGTAGCACTTCGGGTTAGGGCGTGGTGGGGTTTGCCCTCACCCCAATCCCTCTCCCACCGATCGCTTGGGCTTGTTTTCTAAGAATTGAGGCGGTGTCCTAACTGCTTTGGCGGTTGCTATAAAAAATAAAGAGAGGCTAGTCCATAGCCTCTACAAATTCACGCGATCGCCACCGAGCGAGTATTTTGATATTTTATTTTATTGATGAGCGTATTCAGGATTAGACACTGTATGCACCCGTGGCTTTCTTGCACCCATAGAAGCGCCAATCATCGCTGCAACCCAAGCCAACAACGCGCCAAATAAGAACGACCAAGCGGCCTTAGCAGCATTAGCGGCAAATTGTTCGGCTTCGGCGGCACTCAGGGATTGCTGGGGAATATTCACGCTACCAGGGGGTAATTGTTCGGCGGCTGCACCCGCACCCGCGGCCACAACACCAAAGACACCAGAAACACCCCAAGCCAGCATCAACGAGCTTAACGCTAAAGTGGTTGCCCAGAGGATTGTACTGTTGAGCAGGGCAGTTTTCTTGTTCATCGGGCCGCAAGTACGAGCCATAATCCAACCCGCCACAAACAAAGCAATGAATAAACTAATAATCGACCAAATGCCCACACCCCAGGAAACAGAAGAAGCATCAGCATCTCCGGCACTGAGCATCAAGCCGATCGCACTACCCAAGGCACTTAATATAAGTTGTACCGCGATCGCGACGACGATACCACCAAAAATTGGACCCCAACGCACGCGATCGTGATAATCAACGGGACGATCGACAGCAGAGTTATTAATAACCGTTTCTCGTTCTGTATATGTCATTTTTCCTTCCTTTTTTTAAGAATAAAGCTATTTTGAACGGGTTAATCGTATCAATAACCCTAAGATATCGATATTTAGAAATCGATCAATCTATCTAGGGTGATACGCTTAATATTTCGTATTTATCTTTATTGAATCAAAATGAGGAGGAGCGCGATCGCGACTTCATTCTCTAGAAGGAAGTACAGAGGATTTCAAAGTCCTAGTATAAAAGTAGAGCAAACAGATTGAAAGCAATTAAATCCCTCAGATTTAATATTACTTAATATTTGTTTTTGAGATAAATCTGCTTTTAATTGATGTTCACTGTAGCTAATAATCTAGGAGATTAAATTTAATTTATGGCACTTTACAAAATCAGTAACGTATATCCGAATTACGATAAAAACTTTTTTGAAGGAAAAGATATTAAAGGAATGGATGTCTATGCTGGTGCAAACACCAGTGAAAAAGTCGGCACCATTGAAGACATTTTAGTGGATGAACAAGGTTATTTCCGTTATTTCGTCCTCGATACGGGTTTCTGGATTTTCGGTAAGAAAGTCTTGCTTCCCATCGGTCGCAGTCGCGTAGAAATGGAGCAAAATCGCATCTATGCAACCGGTTTAACCAGTAAAGAACAAGCCGAACGCTTACCCGAATACGATCATGATATGACCGTGGATTATGAATATGAAGAAAGAGTCCGTGGCGTATATCGCACCCCGACCGTAGGAGAATCGGCTCCGGTTGAAGCAAGTGCAGATACCACTGTAGCCACTACTTCGGCTACTTCGACTTACGACCGCGACAGTTATACTTACGATCGCGAACCCGAACTTTATAATACCAACAATCGCGATCACGACAAATTACACTTGTACGAAGAACGCTTGATTACCGACAAAAATCGTCGCGAAACTGGCGAAGTCGTCGTGGGTAAGAAAGTCGAAAAAGAAACAGCTCGCGCTGAAGTTCCGGTCGAAAAAGAAAAGGTCGTTATCGAGGTTTCCACCCCGAATAACGAGCGGAAAGTCGCACCCCATAAGCCTGACTTTGGTGATGCAGAAGTCGCTCGCATGAAAGTGCATGAAGAAACTGCTGACATCCACAAAGAAGCTTACGAACGTGGCGAAGTCGAAGTTCACAAAGAAGTCGAACGAGATACTGTCTCTGCCAAGAAAGAATTACGTCGCGAAGAATTAGACGTAGAACGCAAAGGCAATCCCCGCATCGACCGCAGCTAATTACCTTTAATTAGTCCATAACTCGCAGATGAGTTGAGAAACCCTCAACTCATTTGCTATTAAAACCTTTTTAAATTTTGTAATCGGAGATAGAAAATAAATGTTAAAATCGTGGCGTTGGTTATCAATAAGTATAACGGGTTTTCTGGCTGGAATTGGCATGGGTGCTTTGAGTACTGCTCTCACCCCTCATGCTTCTGTTTCGGCGCAAACCCAATCTGTAAATTATCCCGATGTCGAAGCCGATTATTGGGCGCAACCTTACATTCAAGCCCTCACTTCTCGCGGGGTTTTAGAAGGTTATCCCGATAATTCTTATCGTCCTGAAAAGATTATTGACCGCGACGAATATGCCGCCGTTTTGCGTCAAGCCTTTAACCCGGAAACCGAGCGCATGATTCCCAGTGGTAGTGTTTTCGCAGACGTATCCCAAGATTATTGGGCAAGTCAACCCATCGAAGAAGCCTATGAAAAAGGCTTTATGCAAGACTTTACCCCGGATTCTGAGCGCTTGTTTCGGCCCAAAAACGATGTTTCCCGGTTAGAGGCATTGATGGCGCTGTATCGCGGCTTAGAGCTAGAATACGAAGCCCCGCAACCCCAAGCCAAAGTCGAAACCATGCGTCCGGTAGCGCCGCGACAATTGGCGTTTCCGATGGCGTTTACGGCGTTGATTCCGTCTTTCTTGGTCACGCAACCCGCGCAAGCGACTCCTGCCCAGAATCCTTTATCGGCGCAGGAATATGTGCAACGATATTATGAGGATGCCGAGCAAATTCCTGATAATGCCATGAATGCGATCGCGGCCTTGACTCAAAATAACGTGATTGTTAGCTATCCCAATCCTCAACAACTCAATCTACAAGAGCCATTAGAACGGGGAACCACCGCCGCTTTAATTTATCAAACCTTGGCGGCGCAAGGCAAAGTCGATCCCACTGCTTTAGAAGGTGAAACCCCGGATGTTGTGGCAGAGCAATAAATACAGCATTTCCCCATATCTGGCGTTACTTCTTTCTGCAATGGCGGCGATGAGTGTCATGTTGTTTGGTTTTGCGCCGATTACTTTGTTTTTCCGCTTATCGATTAGCGATTA
>Ga0207419_1003109_pt1 | contig 10170 bp, 6 predicted proteins | sample ElkSloMetagenome_4_FD_184723 | JGI IMG/M metagenome (GOLD analysis project Ga0207419, IMG submission 184723) | Hot spring microbial communities from Elkhorn Slough, Monterey Bay, USA - MD2A (version 2) | ecosystem: Environmental > Aquatic > Marine > Intertidal zone > Estuary: Microbial mat ... | reverse complement strand
ACAGCCGGTTTAGCTCGGGCCATCGCCTCCATGATCACCATGGACAGTCCCTCACTGCGGGACGCCACGACCAGTACATCAATTCCATTATAAATTTTAGCTACCTCGGGCTCTTCTCCGCAGAACTCCGCAAGACCCGGAATTTTTTCTTCTGCAATCTGACGAAGTTCGGACTCTAAAGGACCAGATCCGAAAAACCTGACAGAAAACATTCGCGAGGCTTCGTCTCCGAACTCCTTGGCGAGTATTTCCAAAGCATCAAGAAAGATAGGCTGTCCTTTAAGTTCTACCATTCTTCCAACGGAGCCAAAGCGAAGCGGAAGCTCGTTATTTACATTGACTTCATCAGGTACAAATACGCCATTTTGAATCACCTGCAACTTGTCCGGGTTCCAATGATGATTGACACTAAACACATCGTAGCCCGACTGCGTGACGAACGTTGCCCAGTTAATAAAAGGTTGTATGTACCGATGCAGCAGTTTCCATTTCGCTGCGAGAAGTGGTTCTAATCCATGGCGCGTGTAGATAATGCGCTTGTGCGAGAAAAGTGGAACGATAGGAGCAATGTAGAGAAGCGCGCGGGGACTATGGCAATGGACTACGTCGAAACGTTTAATAATGCTGAGAATCTTTCTGTATCGACTAAGGCGGTTCTTCGGACTGCCCACAACAGAGAAAGGTATGTTTCTTTCCCTGACTGATTCCACTAGAAAATCCTGCTCTGAACCCAAGCTTAAGATCTGAGCATCCAGTCCGTTCTTTCTCTGAGTTTGCGCGAGTTCTATAGTGACTCTTTCGGCACCCCCGGTATTAAGGCTTGATAGAATATGAATGACAGAGAGCATGTGAATTTGGGATCAGGGTCTGCTTAACATCAGTTATAGATACTAACCTAACCCACAGTGGGACGCACAGAACCATTGTAAGCCAAACTAAAGAAATCAGGATTATATTGATTAGCCTTCCTGATTCAGGAAACGATCAATTAATTGGCAGTCTGTCAAGCGCTTGCCGACGCATATAGATAGCGAACTGGAAATCAGGAATTGGATTACCATTCAGACCGCTTGCGTCGCCAACCCGAAAGCCCCACCGAGCCACGGTGACTCGAACAGGCGAGAGGGAATTGCACGCCGAATTGTGCTTGTTAAGTTGGCGCGCTCAGACCAGCTCATGAATTTTAATGTGCTATCCCTGATGCTGACAATCAGCAGGTCGTTTCCAATGAATTCCGCTCTTGCCCTAATGGCATGGAAGTCGCGGTCTACCGGGATCAATCTTCGTGCTCTACTGTGTTAGACACAACTCCAATCTTTATTTGGCTGCCCGGTTCTGCAATCGTTCCGAACTCTCTGATTACAACCCTTTAATTGTCCAAGCGAACCGTAATCCAGTCTGTCACGGAACCACGACTGACTCCGAGTCGTGAGTTTTACCAGCAGAAAATTACCGTTATGTATTGAGCATTCGGCCAAGCATACAGCGCCATTAATAATCAAAGCGCCACTAGTCAATTGAAACAATCGATGCAATTCCCAGTTCTAAATGGAAAATGGAAACAAGGCCACTGATGACTTCTATGTTTGCTTCCAAATTAAAATTGTCGGGAAAGCTGAAGACTCTCGGGTTTTTAATCAATAATCTCCAGAAAACTCGGTCAGCACCCAATTCCAGGTCCTAACTGAATTACTGCGATGCTGCCAATTAAAGACGCGAGGGGGTCTTGTAAGTCTTGAGCAGTCTTCCGGAGTATTCGAGAGCCACTGTCGCTCAAGATGCTTAATCCGGGAATACAATCTGGTTCTGCTGTCAGAGTTGGTCTCGAAGTAGAATGCCAGGGCAAGGGGTAAAATCACTTCAACATTATGCTGATCAGTGTAGGCAAGCGCCGTCTCAGATAAAGCTTCAGCTGAAGCAAATGCTGAGCCAGAGTACAGCATGGAGGTTGGTGCAGGGTCTGCCGCAGAGCATGACAGTGTAATTGTATTTAACCCGTTCTTGTTTTGATAAGTCGACGAAAGCCCGACGCCGGATAGATAGGAAGAGGTAAAACCGTACAGGTCAATGGCGTTGCCCAGTAGCCGCAGCATTTCCGGTATGTCGGATCGTCCAGTGATGTTATAGGCCTGCCATAAGAAATCTGCGATATTCTCGCTCATCCATGGAGAAAACCGGCGGTCATCGGTAGTGCCGTCCCCGGGATACCCAGATGCGCATCCTTCATGACGGCACCAGGAGTGAGTGAATGCCCCACTTTTCGGAATCCAGCCATTTTCTTTTTCCCAGCTCTTTTCCACTTGCTGCATGTCCTTGAGGGAGTCGATACGCTCATTAAGATGCGCCAGAACTCTGGGATTACCTGTGATTTCATAGGCAGCGAGTTCAGCCAGACCGACCAGACCTGCCGCTCGCTCGGTGAAAAGCTCGGATTCTGAGTCGTAAAGGTCTCGAGTGGATGCCTGATAGTCACCTAGATCTGCCTGAAAAGCCATATTGTCGATGAGGCTATTGTCCCATTGACTATTGTCTCCTAGCAGAGCCCAAGCAAGCTTCGCTGGTTCGGTGTAGATGTATTTGCCATCTCTACAGTTTACCGAGCCAAAGGTAAAGCAACCTTCGCCGCCAGTGCGTGCCGGTGAAGCACCATCATCGCGGATGTGGCTGAAATACAGCTGTTTGGTCATGAAGCCTTCTTTCAGGAATTTTATTTCTCCCGTGGCCATATAGGCTTTCATCATTGCCGTTGCCCTGTCGAACAGGTAGCTTGCCTGCGAGCCGGCACCGTTTACGCTAAAGTCCAAGTCACCAAACCCATTGTCAAACTGCTCAGACTGGAGTTGACCCACGCCCTCTCCCGAGGTCCCCGGAGTGTAGGGCGGGATGATGCCAGTGCTGGCTAGATAGTCGAGGTCATGGACGGCAAACACGCGCGGGAAGGGCATATTCGCTTTGTCCGCCGGACCGGTGGCCCAGCCATCGTGGTGGGGAAGAAATGACCGGGTCGGCGCGGCGTTACCAGCATCGGTGATAGAGACTTTCACGTCGCCGTCGGTCATATCAGCGTTCCGAAGCTGAATCGTCACCGAGCGCAGGGAGGAATCGCTCCAGTGCCAGGTCAGACCTGCTTCAATACTGATCATCTGTTCGACTCCGTCGATCAGAACCCGAATGTCATTGAGGTTGTAAACGTCACCCTCTGCCAGGGGCAAGCCGAAAGTCACTATCTCGCTGGCTGTCGGAGTGATCGTGCCATCCGCAGTCAGCGTCACAGTCGTATTGAGGGCGGAGGCTGCCGCCGGGATCGCTGACAGCAAAAGCAGCAGCTTATTTACTGTGTTGCGCGACCTGTTGGACATGTCGAGGTTCCTCCTTTCAGTTTTTTATGGTCAAAGTGAAATTTTGTCACCCACTACAGGATAAGTTAGAAAAGCCAAAGCTAAGCGGTACTGAGTAGGTTTTACCGGACCACCCTGCCACTAGCTCGCTAGCCTCCAGATTCGGTGTGCTGCTTTTGCACAGGGGGTGTTCCCATGCTGTGCTGGTGTGGTTGCAAAAATTCGCATCTGTCATCTTAACCGGTCCCATCCGCAAGAGTTCGAATGTTATGCAGGCGGTTGGGAGAGGAATTATCACTCGCCAACGCTATCGAGGAGTGAGTTGCAATTGCCCGTCATTTTACTCAGAAATTTTAAGGCACTTGCTCTAGAAAGGCCAACGATTGTTCGGTTAGCCTTAACCCTAAATACTGACGGGAATCTGCCGATACCGGTGCAATCGCGGGGAAGTGAAAAGTAAGCGCTGCTTCAATAAAGGCTTGCCAGGTTTAAACAGATGCTCGAGCATTAAATCCGCTAACTTGATGATCTTGAATCGGGCCTGGTGTATAAGGGCTTCCTGACCAAGTGGTCGCACTGTGCAAAGCAAACAAGGCCGCTATTTTTGCCGACCTCATGGTTTTGTCAGTATGCTAAGTCAGCTAAACGAATCAGAGCGCATACTGCTCGTGACTGTCCATATCTTATCGCTAATTGACACACCTCGTAGAATCACATTCTATTGGCGCATAGATGCCTGGTAGTGGTTCAGACATAAAGTTTGGAGTCATTTGTGCTGGCGGCAAACTGGCTGCCTGGCAGGCCAGTTGTGTTCAGCAGGCCGTTGCAATCGCAGGCGTGGATTTGGCCCTGGTGGTAAACGAGTCGTCAGCTCAAGAAGTCGCGAAAGACGATGATTTGACGAGTTCTGCTGCTGAAAAGCGCCATTCGAGGAAGCTTGTGTCGCAGTCCTCGCGGAATGTCGGTAGTGAAACGCTGGTAACGACATCCGGCGGTGAATTGATCAACGACGTCGAGGTCATGGAATGCCGAGTTTTTGATAGGGAAAGTGGCGGATTTGAATTCGCGGCAGCGGATGTGAGGACTATCGCGGACTGTAATCTCGAATTCCTCATCCGCTTTGGTCCGGGTCGGCCGAGTGGAGGAATCTTAGGCGCTGCGACCCATGGTGTCTGGATCTTCCAGTTGGGTGACGACGAGTTTGCCGAAGGTCCGCCGGGTTTTTGGGAAATCTTACTCGGACGCCAAACCAGCACCGTTAGCCTGCGCGGCCTGGGAAGACGGCACGAGGATGACTATTGTGTTCTGCGGGAGGCAAGGTTTCGCACCCTGGATGCCTCTTATCGCGGCCAGACCGAACTGATGCTGAATGAAGGCTCACGCTTGCTGGCCCAGGCCTGCAAAGATCTGCTTGTTGGCGAGCTGCGGCTCAGAACCGCGGTGGCCAAAGGTCAGGCCTCGAAGCGAGGGGCGCCGGGTTATCTGCTTGGCTTGTGGTTTTCGCTGCTTTTAAAGCGCAACAAGATAAGAAATCTTTACCAGCGCTTTATCACCCACAGACATTGGGGGCTCGCTATAGCCTTTTCTCCAGTGGAGGAACTCTGGCAGCAGCCGCGTCAATCCCGTGTGGTTTTCTTGCCAAGCCCCGCGAGAAACTCCTTCCATGCTGATCCTTTTGGTCTCGAAGACGACAACGGCCTGTCTATTCTTCATGAACAATGGTCGAACGCAAGCATGTCCGGCGGCATAGCGGGCTTCTTCATTGACCGGGCGACACTGGAAAGGTTTAAGTCTGCCAAGCAGCCGCAAGCTGCTGTCAAAATGCCGGCTGAGTCGATTCCGGTCAACATAAATTATTCCCACCACTGCTCCTACCCCTACCTTTTTCAGTATGAGGGTGAGAATTACTGTATCCCGGAAACCTCCGAGGGAGCCAGAGTTTCACTCTACAAACAGTCTGGTGGGCCGGGTGAATGGCAATATTTAGCTGACATCATTTCCGATATTGCAGCGGTCGATAGTACAGTGATTCGCTTTCAAGGCAGGTGGTGGTTATTCTGTACTAATTTGAACGACAGCCCCGACAGCCATCTTTATCTGTGGCATGCAGAGGACCTGCTGGGACCCTGGCGAGAGCACCAAAACAATCCCGTTAAGATGGATGTCTGTTCCGCTCGCCCAGCAGGAACGCCTTTCGAATACAAGGGATCGCTTTATCGGCCGACACAGGATTGCAGTGCGAATTACGGCGGCGCGATCTCAGTTCAAAGAATCATTGAGCTGACTCCGGAGCGATTTCATGAGGAATTCTGTGGTGATTTAAACGGCCTCGCTGAAACGATTGGAGTAGACGGAATGCACACCCTCTCGGTGGTAGGTGACCTGACTCTGCTTGACTACTACCGGCGGGCTTTTCTACCGGGTATCTTCCTGTATCGATTGAAGTTATACCTTAAGGCTCGACGCAAGCGATAAGGTATACCCCGTCAGGGTGCTCGAAATGACGAAGACAGGCCTTTGACTTTGAGTCGGCACCCCAGACAAGGCGCTTGGGCCGGTGTGCCAATAGCCAGGCAAGGAATGACAGCGCGGGCCGACTGCAAGCCCCAACTGCCGAGTTGCTCCCACTAGCAATTGAGCCCGCTATTCCCTGTGGGACGCGCCTTGCTGGGGAGGGGCTTACAGACTTCCGCAGAGACTTGTCCGCATTATTCCGAACATCCTTGGCTTCTGACTCACGCGTCGGCACTTCCGAGATTGCCGCTTTAGAGACTAGTTGATACGATAGCGCGGCTAACAAACCCGCGCCTGTTCGCCTCACTGTGTCAGCAATTGATTTAGTTCTAGGTCAAGGTGTGGATACCAAGATTCGGGTAGCGGTGACTAGAACAGAGCGGAGTAGAAGTGGAGAAGACTAGCCCCATGCCGGATTCAGAGGCGACTGCGCCCAAGACCAGAGCGGGCAATACAGTTACTGTGATCATATCGCCTCGTGACCGTTACACGGGTGTCGTGGAATGCATAGAGGAATTGTATCGCTGTACACCAGTGCAAGCCTTCGAGCTGGTTGCACTAGACCTGGGTTACCCAGCCGCTATTCGCAAGGCGTTGGAAAAGGCCCTCAGTGACAAAGACAATGCCAAGATCGTTTCCTATGGCCGCATCATTCCGATTGAAGGCGTACGTCGATATCGAGAATTCATCGACTCTCCCTTTACCGTTCTTCTAGACAATGACTCCCGCGTAACTCCGGGCTGGCTGCAGCCCTTGCTGGAAACGGCAGACAATACTAATGCCGCGGTGATCAATCCCCTGACTCTGGAAAAATCAGGAGTAGATGAGGGGGCCGAGTTACGCAATCATCTCTACATCAATGAAATCAGGGTGGTCGAGGCGGAAGGTCAGGCCCGACTGATTGAACACAAACCCTATCGACGCGCCTCACCGGAAGAAATTCCGATGGAAGTCCGCCCCACCCAGGCATTCGAATTGCACTGTGTCCTGTTCAGGACTAGCGTGTTGAAGGACATCGAACTTCCCCAGATGACCATTAGGGAGCATCTGGATATCGGCATGCAGCTGAAAGCGAGGGGGGAGACACTGTATGCCGATCCTAGGTCGGTCATTCATTTCGATAATCTGGGCACACGCGCAGCACTGTCGGACCTGCTCTATTTCAATTTACGCTGGAACGGCAAAGTGACTCATCAATCCAGCCGATTGTTTGAAAAACGCTGGGGATATCGATTTTATTCCGAAGAATCCATCTATAACTGGGCTATTCGCCGGCGCCTGTTTCTTCTTCTGCGCTGGCTTCATCTACCCATATTTCTAGCCAACAAGGTTGATCGGGTTTTCTTCGCAGTGCGTCGGCGGTTGTTTCCGATCTGGGATCCTCTCAAGGATCCGATCGGCAGCTCGGAATTGCTTTACGAAACCCTGAGCAACAGCAAGCCTGATCAGCTAAGTCACGATATCTTCTGATATCTACTAAGGGAAACTCTGAATAATTAAGACATGCCTATGGCTTTCAGTCGGCCTTTTGACCAGGCAGCGTTGCGCCGGCGCGCCGACTAGCCCGTGAGAGTGGCAGCGCTTGCCAACCGGGAGCCCCGCAAAGATCTGTCTGCATTATTCAGAGCAATCCCTTGGAAATTAGCTGCGCGCCCATTCAAGTCCCGTCGCTCTGGAGTCCGCGGCCTTTTCCGGATCCGCCAGTAATCGCAGTCAGTGCATCCCCAAGTTGCCTGTAACCGGCGCCGGAATGGCCATGCACAAGAGAGCCAAGCTCAGCTGGGTGAATACTCGGTTTCGGATCGCTCGGTTTGGTGGGCACTGGATATTCGGATCACATACACGGAAATTGCAAGGAATAGGGTAAGCACCGCCAGCACAGTCATTTCCGCGAGGAAAGCCTGGAATTGCGGACTCTCAAAATCCATCACCGAGGCATGCTCGGCAGTGATTACCAGCATTCGACGCACGCAGGCGATGATGGCGATAAACAGAAAGGAGGTAACTTCAAGTTGGCGAGTATGCGCGATGCGCCGAACCGTGAAGGTGAGTTCAGCGAGCATGAGCACGAGAAGCAGCCGATCCAGAAGATGGACAACAGCGCCGGCGAAGTCACGGTTTTGCAGAATAGGAATCATGCCCAGCAGGGCGCTGAGCAGCAGGCCTGCGGCCGCAAGCATCAGGAGGTAGCCGGCAAGCAGATAGGTGCCGCTCTCTGCAACTTCGAGGACCTTGGCTCCTCGCTTCATGCCGATTTCAATTGGCCTCGGTTCTGCGGTCTGGTTTTTTGACTGCAAGTCATCGAATCTGTCATAGGCTTTATCGACGCATCAAACGCATGAAATTCGTATGAGTTCCGCAATAAGATGTCCGCATAATCGCAACACTTCTGTAAATAGCAAACACCAGAGACAGGCGCTTTCAGAAATAATTTCCAGGTTACTGGTCGCAAAGCGGAGAATGAGCCTGACTGCAAGACAATCAGCGTGAATGAGGCTTTGCAAAGCGTCTGCGCAAGGGGCGAAACATAGCCTGGCAATTACCGCGGCAAGGGAATTCCGCCGACAACAGTTTTTGGGTAGTCGTGGGAACGACTAGGCACTGGGCTGACTCGATCAGTCGAAAAGGCCTGGCAGGGCAGACTAAGCATCCGCCGGAATCGAAATACGGGAGTCAGGGAAGCCACCGTATTTCGAACCCAGGCAGCAACTCAATAGGCAGGTTCGAGCCGGGTCTTGGCCGGAACCTTGTTCTTGATTGATGGAATCGTCAGTAAGGAGACAAAGGCAAGTCCCGCGCGCGCCGAGGCGATCAGGCGTTTGAAAAGTCGACCATTTTTCTTGGCGTCGGCGAGATCGACATTGGCCCTATGCAGCGCTCGTAGATTCTTCATCCAGCGCGGATTTTCGATGTCCAGTGTCAGCGGAAACACCTGCCTGGAAATCTCGCTGGTTTTCGTGAACACGGAGTGGGCGAACCAGTCCGGATCGACACCCAGGGCCTTATGAAAAGCTGGACGTTGATGGTCGCGAACATACATGGTCGCATAGACCGCTGTCAGGAAAAACTTGATCCAGAACACATTGATGCCACTGGTAAGCTTGGGGTCGGTCTTCATCAGGAGGGCAAAAGCCTCCCCATGACCGAATTCGTCATTGCACCACTCCTCGAACCATTTGAAGATCGGATGAAACCGGTGCTGGGGGTTCTTCTGTAGATGGCGGAAAATCGTGATGTATCTCGCATAACCGATTTTTTCCGACAGATAGGTGGCATAGAAAATGAATTTCGGTTTGAAATAAGTATACTTCTTCTTTTCAGTGAGGAAAGTGAGGTTGACCGAAATACCGGCCTCCCGCAGCGCGTCATTGATAAATCCCGCATGCCGGGCCTCGTCACGCGCCATCAACTGGAAAAGCGTGGTGATGTCCTTGTTGGTGCCGCGCCGCTTCATTTCCTTATAGAGTACACAGCCTGAAAATTCGGCGGTGCAGGACGAAATCAGAAAGTCGGTAAATTCCGATCTGAGTTCAGGCTCCATGGCATCCCAATCCGTGTGATCCCAGTTCTCGTTTTTCTTGAAATGACCTTTGTTCTTATCGGACTGCAGGCGCTCGATGAGCTTATCCCATTCTTCGCGCACCGGAGTCACATCGATCGCGTCAAGGGCGTCGAAATCAGTTGTGTAAAACCGCGGTGTTAATAAAGTGTTTTGCATCGCCACATTCGTGGCTGATTCGCTGTCGATCACGGCCTGACGATAGTTGCCTGCATCGAAGGCTTCTTCGACGTTGCGTGCGTCGGCCGAATGTTCAAGGGGGGCGTCCTCTACTCGGTTCATACTGACACCTCTTTTCCGGAAAATGAAAATTCGCAAAGCTCCATGAATTCGAAATCCCCGGTCATTCTGGTCCAGATCTGTTCGATTTTGGAGGCCCGCGTGATTGTGGCCGTGCGTTGTTCGCGCACAACCTCACCATAGGGGGCCATGACCGGTGCACCGTGCACTAGCACCTCGTCGCCGGGATTAATTATGGCGCCGTTCAGGAATTTAACGTGGGCATGCAGACTTTCGAAGCAGTGACTTACCTCGACTTCGCAGGGCGCTGTCTCGGTGGCTCTTGTGAACATTCCCATGGAATTCCTCCGGTGGGGCGATCCAGAGTCTGGTGGTATCCAACTCCGACGGCAGGGAACGCAGGGTTCCTAGTGTGGCTGTGATACTCAGATCGGGACTGGGTTTGCGGTTGTAATACTTACGATACAGTACAAGTGTAAGTAAATGTTGACAGATGTCAAATAATTGTTTTGCGGCGGG
>Ga0207419_1003106_pt1 | contig 10175 bp, 5 predicted proteins | sample ElkSloMetagenome_4_FD_184723 | JGI IMG/M metagenome (GOLD analysis project Ga0207419, IMG submission 184723) | Hot spring microbial communities from Elkhorn Slough, Monterey Bay, USA - MD2A (version 2) | ecosystem: Environmental > Aquatic > Marine > Intertidal zone > Estuary: Microbial mat ... | reverse complement strand
TGAGACATCTCTGTGTCATAATCTTCTTTAAGCTTTTGGTAGTATTCATACTCCTTTTTCTCTTTTTTAGAGAGGTCATCAGGATTTGCCCCTTCGTACTTGGGCTCTAGTCTTACCAGCTCTCGAGTAAGCTCATAAGTATCGTGATGCACATTTTCACCATCAGGACCACCTAGAAAATTCCATCCATAAATGTCATCTATGTATCCATTACCGTCGTCATCTTTGCCATTGCCTGGGATTTCATCTTCATTGATCCAGATTTTTCCCTGTAGGTCTTCGTGTTCTACGTCTACACCACCGTCAATTACAGCTACTACCACAGTACGAGACTCCTTTTCGCCAAGCAATTCTTGATAGGTTTTTTCAGTGCTCACACCTTGAACATTATCGGTTTCTCTATCCAAATTAAACCAGTTCTCGGGGGCTTCTTTCTTAGTTGAATCGTTCTCAGGCCAGTTATTGGTTGCATAGGCCTGCATCGCTGAACTTGATACAAGTATGTTTGTCGCGAGTAATAATAAAATGTGTCGTATTTTCATTCAGTATCTATTTAAATGAACTTTGTATTAAATTTCCTTAAAGTTAAGCGGAAATCTTCATAGGAACACCCAATTAATTGATAGAATTCCCATGTTTTTTTTAAGCGGGTTATTAGAATGACAGAATGCCATTTGTCGCTGCTCAATAGGGAAAACAAGCATTTACTCCTCCATTCCTTTGTTTAAATATTGAAATTTGCTTTTATTGGCCCTTCGTAATCGAGCCATAGAAAATCTAACCTTATCTAAAATGAAAAATATTTTTTTGCTTTGCCTGCTTTTGGTTCTACTCTCTAATTGTGGAGGTAAAAAGACAGCCGAAACTACTACCACCGAACAAAAAGAAATGCTTAAGGCATTGATTATAGATGGACAAAACAACCACGTAATGTGGCCAATGACCACTGTAATGATGAAGCAGTACTTAGAGGAAACAGGTTTGTTTGAGGTAGATGTGCAACGCACGGCCTATACTTGGCAGGGCGATAGTTTAAAACAGGCATATCCTATCGAGGGCGTACCCGCAACAGAATCTAAAGACGAACCCATACCTGATCCTAATTTTAAGCCCGACTTTAGCCAGTATGATGTGGTAATTTCTAACTTTGGTTGGAAGGCAGCACCCTTTCCAGAACAAACACAATTAAATCTTGAGAGCTTTGTAGCTAATGGCGGCGGCTTTTTTGTAATACATGCCGCAGATAACTCTTGGCCTGAGTGGCTAGAGTTTAATAAAATGATAGCATTAGGCGGTTGGGGAGGCAGAACTGAAAAAGATGGCCCTTACGTGTACTATAACGATGACAACGAGTTGGTTAGAGATACCACTGCAGGTAGGGGTGGCTCACATGGCCCTCAGCACGAGTATTTGATTACCATCAGAGATGAAAACCACCCTATAACCCAAGGTATGCCAGAAAAATGGCTACACGCCCAAGACGAGCTTTATGATCGTTTAAGAGGCCCTGCAGAAAATTTAGAAGTTTTGGCAACGGCCTATTCTGATGCAGCAACTAAAAAAGGCACCGATCGCCATGAACCTATGATCATGACCATTGATTACGGCAAGGGCAGGGTTTTCCATACGCCTATGGGCCATGCAGATTACTCTTTTGAATGCGTTGGCTTGATCACCCTGATCAAGCGCGGTGCCGAGTGGGCTGCTACAGGTAAGGTGACCCAAACTGAACTCCCTGCTGATTTTCCATCAGAGAATAAAGTTAGCCAAAGAAAGTTTGTGAGGAATACGCAGTAGTTTTAACCCTTATGAGGGTTTTGAATGCTCATAAGGGTTAAAATAATTTCTTTCTTAAAGCAACCAAATCAACTAAGTAGGCATAGTTATAGTATTATTTACATGCTTATTTACTGGTTGATTTTTTTATCTAATGAAATACCTACTCGTTTCACTTTTTACTCTGTGCTTATTTGTACAACTAAAAGCACAACAAATTAGTGGGTATGTTTACGATAGCCAGAAAGAGCCTGTCCCCTATGTAAATATTTACTTTCAAGAACTACAAACCGGCACTACTACCGACCTAAACGGCAAGTATTTTTTCCGTCTTTTTCCGGGTAATTATCGTATAGTAGTTTCTGCCGTTGGCTACAAAAGCCAACAAATCAATGTTGAAATGGGCGATGGGTCTATTATCAAAGACATACAATTAGAAATCTCTGATACAGAACTTGAAGAGATTACAATTAAGGCCAACAAAAAAGACCCTGCGTACGAAATCATCAAAAAAGTAATTGAAAACAAGAAGAAGTACTTAGAGAAAATAGCCAGCTACAAAACCAATATTTATGTAAAAGCAGTGGAAGAAGTAGAGATACTCGAGGCAAAAAAAGAAAAAACCGAAGTTGTCTCACTAGAAGGAGAAGCCCTAGATCCTTTTGAAGAAGCAGAGAAAAATAAGGCTGCCCCTAATAATTTGAACATGGTAGAAATGCAGCTTACCTTAAATTACCAAGCGCCCAACAATGTAAAAGAAGAAAGAACTGCCTTAAAGCGATATGGTAGCCAAGCAGGTTTGTATTTGCCTAAGTTTAGCCAAGCGGATTTTAACTTTTACGAAAACCTGCTTTACATACAAGATGTGGCGCAAAACCCGATCATTTCTCCTGTGAGCCGAACAGCCATTTTATCCTATAAATTCAAATTAGAGTCGGCGAAAATGGAAGATGGCATATTGGTATATGAAATAAAAGTAAGTCCGAGAAAAAAGGGCAATGCCACTGTTGAAGGCTACCTCTTTATCAATGATAATAGCTGGACCATAAACAGGCTCGATTTAGATTTCTCGAAAGGCAGCCTTAAATTTTACGATCAATTCAATATTACCCAAAATTACACAGCCATTACCGATAGTTTGTGGCTGGCTACAAGGCAAGCATTTACTTACGAAACCAAACAAGGTAGAAAGAAAAAATTTAAGGGCAGCACGGTTTTGAGCTACTCAAACTATCAAGTGAACTACCCTTTTCCACCAAAATTTTTTGGTAATGAGGTGGCCATAACCACGCAAGAAGCTTATGACAAAGACTCTACTTTTTGGAACCAAAACCGACCCGAGCCACTTACCACCAAGCAACAAGAAATGGTGCAGTATCGTGATAGCATAGAAGCTGCGCACAATGACCCTGCCTATCTAGACTCTTTAGATGAGGCTTTTAACAAGGTAACTTTAGGAGAGGTATTTTTACATGGCGTGGCCTTCCGCAATTACAAGAAAAAGAAACGAGTGTACATAGGCTCTTTGCCAGACCTAATCAATTTTGAGGTAATTGGTGGCTTTAGGTTTGGCCCTTATGCCAACTATTTTAAGAGGTGGGAAAATGAAAAATTTTTAAGTGTAAGCGGTAGTAGCAGCTTTGGGGTCAGGAATAAAGATATAATCGGAAACGGCTATCTTATGCACCGTTACAATCCTTTTAAGCAAGGTGATATTTATTTAAGAGGTGGTCGCTCTTTTTTCTCCATCAATAGTTTTGATGCTTACCTGAACCAACTCAGGGCTTCTAACTACATCTTAAATGATAACTTGGGCCTAACACATCGCATAGAGTTGTTCAATGGCTTTTTTATTTCTAACGCATTTGATTGGCGGAATAGAAAATCGGTAGAAAATCTGAATACCAGTTCTATTTTAAATGAGGTGATTGATGAGGTACCGCCCTTGGCTTTTGAAGATTACCAAGCATTCATTACCCAAACTTCTATTTCTTATACTCCCAAACAACGCTACATGCGAGAACCCAAGCGAAAGGTAATATTAGGAAGTACTTGGCCCACATTTTCATTTATACACCGCAAAGGATGGGATGGACCATTCTCTAGCGATATAGATTTTGATTATTTGAGTTTTACCATTAACCAAGATGTTATTTTAGGTACGCTAGGTAGCGCCAAATACAATGTGGAAGTGGGTAAATTCGTAAATGCCAAAGACTTGCGTTTGGTGGATATTAAACGCTTTAGGCAATCTGACCCTATTTTATACTCTGATCCTTTGCGGTCTTTCCAGTTGTTGGATACGGCCCTTGCTACTAGTGATTTTTTTTTTGAAGCCCACTTTATCCATCATTTTAATGGCGCATTGATCAATAATATTCCATTGATAAAAAAAACACGCATTAGTTTGGTAGCCGGCGCTGGTGCTATGTGGATAAGGGAAAACAACTTTAACTATGCAGAGATTTTTGGCGGAGTGGAACGCATTTTTAAACTGGGTGCCAGAAGGCGTTTGCGTTTAGGAGTTTACGGGGTTTTGGCCACTACCAACATCGCCCCAGTGCTCCCCAGCCTCAAAATCTCTTTCGATATTATAGATACTTGGAAAAGGGACTGGAGTTATTGAAAAGGTGTTTAGGGTTTTGATAGGCTGAAAACGTAGATTTATATTTGTTCAGAACCAAGGCAGCAATAAAAAAAGCCTTAGCCATAGGCTAAGACTTGTAAATATTTTGAAGTTACTATCTCTTTAAAACTACTTGCGCTGCGACTTTTGCTTTCTAATAAAATGATCATTATCCCAATTACCATCTAGCAGTACATCACCGTTCTTGGCATAAACGGTTCCATGCCCGTCGCGTACATCGTGGTCCCACTCGCCTACATATTTTTCTTTAGAAGCAAAAGTGTAAACACCGTATCCTTCTCTTTTACCATTTACAAAGTTGCCTTCATAGGTATCGCCATTGGCCCAAATATATTTGCCCTTTCCGTGTCTTATGTTGTCTTTCCAATAACCCGCATAAATTCCCTTAGACTCAAAAAATGCAATACCATAGCCATTGGCTTTACCTGCTTTTATTTCACCAAAGTATTTTACGTGTTGCCCATCCTCGTTATCAAACTCCATTTTGGCATAGGCATTTTTAAGTTCCTCAATCTCTTGAGACAATTGTACCTGTGTGCTAAAAGCTTCTCTCAATCTATTTTCTTTGAGTAAAGATTCTTTATATAGAGAGTCAAAAGTACACTGTTCTTCTTGCACCACAAACATCAATGAATCCATGGCGAGTTCTTTTTCTTTATTGATGCTATATAGAAAACCAACTACTTTGCGCAAGCTATCGATGCTATTTCTGTATTTATCTTGAGAAGCTATGAAAGCCTTGGCCAAACCAGCCCACTGCTTGTCATTGTAAGGTTGCGCTTCAAGCTCGTGGTAAACTTCTAGGGCCTCACTATAATTGTTTTGTAATAGTGAGTAATTGGCCTGTACAATTTTATCGTAATATTGGTTCTTTTCATTTTGGGGGAGTTTAGATTCATCGCCATTTCTTGTTTTTAAAAAGGCCGTTCCGAGTAAAGCAATCAATAAAACGTTAAGCGTGATAGAACTCCAAATAATGTATTTCTTTTTAAACAACTTCATGATCTCTGTGTAGAATAAATAGTACCTTAAATTAATTGTATGTTAATCAGTAACCCATGTTAATTTGAGGCAATGTATTTTCTGTCTTTCTAAAATCTAGACCAATCAATACATTTAGCCTTATTACATGGCTTGTTCTATAATTATATCCTGTGGCAGCTTGGCCAATGGTCCACATGTGCCCAGCAAAAAATGACACTTGCCTGTTAAGCACGTAGCCTATACCGTTGTAAATCCTAAAATCTTCTAGCGGGTTGTACACCACAGATTTTCCCGATTGCATAAAAAGTTCGGCACTGGGCGATACGTACAAAGTTTTTTCTTCAATTTTATGCTTATTAATCGGAATGTAAGCAAAGAGTTTGTAGCGGTACCTGTTGGTGTATTTGAAAGGGTCGGTTTTTTCATACCCTTTTTTCCAGCGGTGCTCAAACCTAAACTGATGGTAAACCTTTACCCTTCCCATAGCGGGCATCTTAAAGATGTATTGATGCCAAATACGTTTTTCTAGCGAAACTTTATCGTATTTTGGGTCGTCTGAGGGAGCGTATCTTAAAATAAATGCAGGACCAACGGTGGCTTCAAAATAGGGATTGAACATTATGTTCAGACCCATACGGTTATAGATTTTATTGTTTCTCCCATAGAAACCGTACAAATTGTCAGCGTTGTTTCGCAAACGCAAATGATGCTCGCCATAGTAAGCAAACTTTTTACTGAACTGCGCTTTAACGTACATGCCATTCCAAAGGCCGGTAGACTCTAAGTTGGTTTGCGCTCTATATGGCGGATCTTCTTGGGCAAAAACCGAGAACCCAATCAAAATAGCTCCAATAAATAGTATTATCGATTTTTTAGACAATCTTATAGACATTTTGCTCTGAAAAAATTGCTCAACCTCTGCAAAAAAATTTGATACCTCTCGGCTTTAGTCTATACCACTTCTTTTACTTATTCTTTAAAATTCCACAACTTGTGGAGTTTTGCCTCAACTTGAGCACCACATTGTGTTTCATTTTCAATTTCAAAAATGGTATTTAATGTTTTTTTAAGCTGTTAGTTGAGTCGCCTATTAAAAATTGCTGGTAAAAAATTAAATAAATACAGCCAAAAATTAATTGAAAAGTTGGATTCTGTGAGTTTAAAGCGACTTTTATATATTATTGCATTAAAAAATTATTTTGCTTCAGTTGTCTTATCTGTTTAATTAAAATTGATAGTCAGTTATTTAAGTTAATTCTGATAATAGAATTTACAAGAAGTATGCATTATTGTGTGAACAGAGCAAATTTTAACGAAATTTAATATTGCCACTAAAAAAGCCTCCATCTATTAAATGAAAGCTTTCAGTATTGCCATTTCCCGTTTTGTCGATATATTTAATCATTGACCGCTCAAAAATACCGCATTGGCCAAGAGCAGTTTTCCGCTGTGCCAAAAACCCCTGATGATGGGCGAGTCGCTCATGTAAATAAGTTGCCCAGTGCCGCGTCTTTCAATGCCAATAGCTAAGGTGTTTTTCACTTTTTCCCTTAATTTATAACCCGCAAACCCACTTGTGTAGCTATCTTCTTTAAATACCCCTACATTCCAACCTCCATCGCCTAAATACGGCATCGTGCTAGAGTTACGCTTCATTAAAAAAGTGGAAGTACCTGCACCAAAAGCAATAGGGTGTGTCTCGTCTAAATATACTTTATAAATACTGCCTTCAACGCTTTCCGATAATGCCTCCCTCCTACGCTCTCCGTACTTCTTCAATAAATCTTCTTGCTTTTCCTCCCCTTTGCTGTCCTCTTTACCTGCGTTTGCTTGTCCTAGCAGTGTATTTCCCTCACTATTAAACAAATTAATGGCCCTTTCAATAGCTATGACCTTACCACCATCTCTAGCGAAATCATCAATATAACGGCTGTACTTGTAGTAAGCACCCGAAACTAAGATTAGTACATCAAATTCTTCAAGGTCTGCTCTATCCAACTCTATGGTATTGATCACCGTAACCGGGTATTGCAATTGCTCCTCGAAGTAGTGCCATACTTCTCCAAAAGCAGTAGGATACACTCCCTCGCCATTAACGATAGCTACCTCTGGTCGCTCAATAAAACGTACCGAAGAAGAACCCAAATCTTTCCCATTTGCTATAAAACCTGTAGAAGCCGGAAACAAGGGTTGTTCTAATTCATTGGCCATATCAGCGATTTTTACATCTAAACCATCGATGTATCTGTTGTCGTGACGGAGTACGATCATAGTTCCACGATCAAAGCGCTTGCCCTCGACAGTAAAAGGCTCCATAGCAAAACGTACCTTAAAACCATGCTTGTAGAGTGTGGCCAATAGTTTCGCATCGCTAAAATCTTTCCATTCAAAATAATAGGCATAAGGAGGTTCTTCGGGTATCTCATTCTTAGCAAAAGGCATTTTTGCCTCAGCAGAAGCAGCTACGTTTTCTCTATAGGCAAAAGCTGTTAAGTTGTATACATGAGGCAATGCCCATGAGGTAAGATCATAGGTCATAGAATCTACCAACACGGGTTTTGGCTCAAAAAGTACTCTTACCATTTTACCTTGCGGCTGGTAGGTACTCACAACGATATCTCCTGCAGTAGGATTTTTAGCAGCTTCTGAGTTGTTCTTAAAATCATAGGCCAAATTGCTACTGAGCCGAACATTAGAACCCACCTTCCCATATTTTATATGGTGGTTATCGAGCAACTCGAGCAGTGCTTTAATAGCACTCGGATCATTGTCCTGACTGATCACAAAAGACTTGTATTCGCCACTTCCGTTGTTCTCAGCATCTGAAAAGAATTTTTTAAACTCATCTATTAATCTACCTTTTTGGGAATAGGCCGCTTCAATCGTTCCGAAACTTGAGGTGTAGTGGTGGTCTATTCGATCTTTTAATGTAAGGGTATCTCCGGTATCGGTAACGATGCCCAAACCAGCTCTACCACCACCGCCTTGTTCATAGGTAAAGCCTATTGCCCCTTGGTAAGTAGGCCAAGTATCACCATAACTCGGATAGAACAGGTCAAAAACCTCTTTGGTAAAGTACAACCAATTCTCTTTATCAAAAGCAGTAGAATTGTATTCCCCGATAATGTTGTGAAATTCCCTTTGCCAATCGGTAATTACCTTATGGAAAGGCTCTGCTGAAGGCCCAAAAAAATAAGGAGAATTGGGTCCCATCTCATGCAGGTCTACATGCACATGTGGCATAAATTGGTAGTACATATCTTTTCGCTGTTGGCTCTCAACCTGCGTTTGCCAAGCCCAATCGCGGTTTAAGTCAAAAAGATAATGATTGTATCTACCACCTGGCCACGGCTCGTGGTGCTCCCAAGCATCGGGCCTTACATTGTTGGTGCGGCCTTGGGTCTGCTTGTACCAATTTACATAGCGATCGCGGCCATCGGGGTTCTCGCATGGATCAATAACAATGAGCATATCGTTAAACCAATCGTCGGTAGCGGTTTTTTCCTTGCTCAACAAGGTATAAAGCACCGACATGGCCGCCTCTGTACTTACCGACTCATTGCCATGTATGTTATAGCTCAACCAAACTATGGGCAAATGCTTTCCGTTGATTTCTCCACTCTCTAAGCCTGCTGCAATAAGGTTGTTCTTTTTGATTTGGTCCAAGTTTTCAAGATTCTCCTCAGATGAAACCACCATTAACTGTAGCACACGCCCTTCGTTGGTTTCACCATAAACAAACCTTTTTACATTGGCAGAAGCTTCTTCGAGATGCTTCATGTAATCTACTACCTTGTGGTGTGGTGTAAAAGCCGTTCCGGGTTCATAACCTAAAAAATTTTTAGGGGATTGAAGGTCTTGAGCAATAAGATTGAATGAGACCTGTAGCAGGGCAATCAATACCAAATATATTTTTTTCATTTTGTTATTTTGATGAATAATTAGAAGTCAATGGCTGATAATATCTAACAATATTTGGCAAAGCTATCAAAATCCATCTATTTAAGAATATGAACCCTAAAAAATGTGACTATTCTGTGCTAAAACATAATTTTAATTAGCCGTAAACTTCAATCTTTCTCATCTTTCCTTTAACTTTCAACAGACTATGCAATCACACTAATTTTTTATGAAATATTTTTTTTATGTAACTTTCTTTTTCTTACTTTTTCAATGCGAAGCACCAAAAGAAAATAGAAAGGCTTTAACAATTACAGGTCTACAAGATGAAGTAGAAATCGTTCGAGACCCTTGGGGCATCAATCATATTTATGCCAAAAACCAGCGCGATTTGTTCTTTGCCCAAGGCTATGCCGCTGCACGAGACAGACTTTTCCAATTTGAGATTTGGCGCAGGCAAGCCACCGGTACAGTAGCCGAGCTTTTGGGCGAACGCGAACTACAAAGAGACATCGGTACGCGTTTATTTAAGTTTAGAGGCGACATGACAGAAGAGATGAACTACTACCACAAAGATGGCGAGGAGATCATTACCGCCTATGTAAATGGCGTAAATGCCTATATCGAAGAAGCACTAAAAACCCCAGAAAATTTACCACTTCCTTTTAAAGTGTTGGGAACCACCCCTCAAAAATGGACACCTGAAGTGGTCATCTCAAGGCATCAAGGCCTTTTGGGCAACATTACACAAGAGTTAGACATCGGAAGGGCTGTAGCGAGCATTGGCCCCGAAAAGGTGAAAGAGTTGATGTGGTTCCACCCCAAAGAGCCGAACATTGAGTTGGATGACAAAATCAATGGACAATTA
>Ga0207419_1003103_pt1 | contig 10182 bp, 9 predicted proteins | sample ElkSloMetagenome_4_FD_184723 | JGI IMG/M metagenome (GOLD analysis project Ga0207419, IMG submission 184723) | Hot spring microbial communities from Elkhorn Slough, Monterey Bay, USA - MD2A (version 2) | ecosystem: Environmental > Aquatic > Marine > Intertidal zone > Estuary: Microbial mat ... | reverse complement strand
CAGTATATGTACAGAGCAATATACCTCTTTTTAGAAGGAATGCTAGAAGAGATTAACTATGCCTTGTCGCAAGAAGCAGGGGTCTCGGTTTATAATCTTCTTGAGACATATCAAAATATTTCAGAACAGCATCTAACAGAAGAATCAAGGATAAAGGCACAAGGACTCCTGAAGAGATATTCTTATTTACAAAGATATGCGAAGAAAAGGGAATAATATGAGACGCTTCCTCAAAACAAATCTCGAATGAGCTCTCAACACAAAAAAATTCAATAGTACCTCATCATCGAGGATTGGAAAGAATAATTCCCTCCCTTTGCGAGGCTCTGCGTGGCCAGCCTCGACGGCCCGCTTCGACTCAGCGAGGCGAGCTAGGCGGGCAATCCATCTTGATTACTTTGCGAGGCTCTGCGAAGCAATCCATCTTGATGTAAGATCTCGGATGGACCGCCACGTCGGAAGCCTCCTCGCGGAGTAGGAGAGAGGAGAGAAAGAAATATTGAGAAAGGATAATCTTCTTCATAAGCTCATTTTGAGAGATCTCAGAAACAATCCTGATTAATTATTGGAGAAAATGCAATAAAAAATGAAATTATTGGTGGGAAATGCTATACTTATCTCTATGAATAGAAAGATTATTTTTTTGTTTATGTTTATTGGCAGTGCTCTCGGAGGGTACATTCCTCTTTTGTGGGGAGGGAGTGCTTTTTCATTTTCTTCTGTTCTTCTCAGTGGCGTCGGAGGTTTCATGGGTATTTACATGGGATACCGCTTGAGTCGATAAGTCTTTTTTGATACCTAAAAAATAGCTTTATGACAATCGATGTTGATTATAGACTTATTCTTGGTGGATTTTTTCTTGCGATGAATTTGGCGTCGTTTTTGATTATGCTGTGGGACAAGTTAATTTCACGAAAAAGAGGTACGCAGAGGATTTCGGAAGGTTTGTTGTTTTTTATGGCAACTCTTTTTGGAAGCGTGGGCGTACTAACAGGAATGATTGTTTGTCGACACAAAACACGAAAATGGTATTTTATGATAGGTATACCACTCCTTATCTTGCAAAATAGCGCATTCCTTTTCGTGATATATCTTTTTATGCAAGGTGATTTGTAAAGTAGAGGTGAAAAGAAGAATTTAACAAAGGAAATAAGATCAGAATAAAAAAATAAGTATGTTTTCCGAAAAAGAACTATTAGACATGAACGCTCAGTATGCAAAAGAACTTGAAAAGAATACTAAGCAGTACGAATCCGAATACAGAGAGTGGGCAGAGCGTGAAAAGGCACTTGAAGAGGGTGGGGTTTTTCCTCATCAAACACAAGAAGAGTGGGAGAGAGAATATGAAGAATGGAATACGCGAGATCGGGTCGCACGAGAAAAACTCCCTTACGATGTCCTATTGCTCAAAAGATTTGTTCGTCGATATGCTGGCGTGGAATTGGACATAAGAGAGCATAGTGAATATCTGGAAACGCTCTCGATTCCTTTTTCTGAGAAACCATTTTTACCAGATCTTCCTGCGGGGTATGTATTTAGTGGAGGGTGTGCACGTTCGGCGCTTGAACGAACATTGCATATAGATGTGTACAGCGAACCACGTGATATAGATATTATATATATGGGGGAAGATCCTATTGACCGAAGAGTCGCTAGGGATCTAGAGATGAGATACATGCCCGAAGACAGTTTTCATGGACATGGAATTTCTTCTTCTTCAGATAAACGATACTTCTCAGATCGTGATTTTACTATAAATGAAGTTTCTTTTGATGGTAATACTCTTATTTGTACGAAACGATGTTTGCTTGATACCGTTCGCGGTATCGTTCGTCTGACCGAATTTGAGAAGGGAAGATCTGATAAATTACTTGCAAAAGCACTTCGTTTCATAACCAAGAAGAAAGGTAATGGATATGAATATACTTTTGCGGATGAAGAAGATGTTCATTTACATGGTATTCAGCCGTTTCACATGGCACTTCACCTTGATCGCGCTATGGGAGAGGGGAGGGAGTATGCACAAAAATATGTAGATCACCTAAAAAGACTTGGTCAAATACAAGAAAGCATACAAACTCCAGAAGATCTGTACAGGTATTTTCGCGAGGGAGACTTTTTTTGTTTTCAGTATTTTGATGATGAAAGAAAAGAAAAAGAGCAAATATTTGATTCTTCTGAAGCATTCCAACAATGGGAAAGTCAAGATCCAGAAATGCCAATGCGAGAAAGTATGCATAAACCTCTGTAAGTGAAAAGAAATTTAATGTATATATAAAAGGATTACAATCTTTCTTTAATAAATTATCAACACAAAAAAGAGCAAAGAGAAATCTATGGACCGCCACGTCGGAAGCCTCCTTGCGGAGTCGGATGGGGAGAGCTGGGCCGCGTCGTCGTAGACTCCTCGCGGAGGGAAAAAGAAAATGAACCATCACGCCACCTTTCGACATTAAGCTCAGGGCCAAAATGCTCAGTACTCTTCGCGGAGTAACTTTTTTTCTTTGCGAGGCTTTGCGTGGCCAGCCTCGACGACTCGTTTCGACTCAGCGAGGCGAGCTAGGCGGGCAGGGCAATGCATCTTGATTACTTTGTGAGGCTTTGCACGAAAATTCATTCGTATAAGAAATTATACCTTTTTTGAAATATCAGCAACAAATGCACAATGATCAGAAACATGGCATTGTTGTCTGATTGATTTGCAAGTGTAGTCATCTGTAGACCAGATATAGTCGACCATAAAAGAAATATTGGGTATACGATGGAGTTTGGCATCGAGAGAGTTTGTGTGGGATTGAGGTATATGATCTTTATAACGTTTCTTTATTTCATAGTACAGTTCTGTACCTCGAGGGATATTAAAATCCCCACCAAAGAGAATGCTTTCATAGGAGCTGAGGAGTTTCATAAGTCGTGGAAGTATAGATCGTTGATAGGCATCGGGTTTGCCACGCCAACTTTTCCCAAAATGGAGCGTTCCGATATTCCATTCATTTCCCTGCTCATCTTTTAGGGTAACGGCAAGAAAGGGCTGACTCACTGTTTCTCTTTTTATGGGGAGATATCGTTGGATATTTTCATCTCCAAAATAGTATTCCTTAGAAACACGTTGGGGTTCTTGTTTGGTAAAAATAGCAACACCTTGAACTCTTTCTTTTTGCTCTATTGGGTAAAGCGTCATGGGAGCAAAGGCATAGGAATAACCGAGTGGATGAGCTATGTTCTCAGCATCTTCTTGGAGCACTTCTTGGAGCATGATAACATCAGCATTTTCTTTTTGTAAAAAAGGAAGCACTCGATGCAAGTGATTATTGCGTTCGATATTAAGCTGAATAATTTTCATAACTATTTCCCTCGTTTTTTTACGGTAAGTGATTTCGTTTCGCGCTTGAGTTCTTTGGCATCTTCAATTTCTTTTCGAAGAGGGGAGGGGAGGGTACCAAGAACTTTTTTAAGCGCTACCCCATCAACTTTGATAACATCCTCCCATCGGTCTATGGGATCGAGAAGTGTCTTGAGCTTCTTTTCATCATAACCATAGGTTTTGCGAAGAGATTCTTCTACGATAGCATCTTTTGCAAATACACGACCTATCTTTTCTTGCTCCATGAATTTTTGTATGGTTTTTTGGAGCTCGACGATGTGGCGACGATCAACAAGGAGTTTACGTTTGAGGGTGACATAGTCTTCAATAGCCTCTTGGGCATCTTTATGCTCTACTTTTTCACTTTCAAACTTGTGTCGCCACATAGGACATGACTCTTGAAAACCGCACCAATCACAAAGAGGGGAGACATGGGGTTCGAAATGCTCCGCTTCAATATTAGAGATGACTTCAAGGAAGAGTTCCTTTGTTTTGTCAAGGTCTTCGAGCGTCCTTGTAGCACTAAGCTTTTGGCCGTGTTTAAGGTAATAAAGACTTACTTGGAGATTTTCAAGGTTATCTTTTTCTTTGGGATACATTTGGAGGAATGCCAAGAGATAAATGGAAAGCTGGATACTGGTATCAACATTATCTTGTGTGGGCATTTTGCGAGCCGTTTTGTAGTCAATAATTTCATAGCCATGTTCTGTCCGATCAATACGGTCAATGATACCGGAGATAACATGGGATTGCTCGGGATTATTGGGATCTACGAGGTCGATTTGGAAACGTTTTTCAAGAGCGACAATATTGGCTCTCGCAACATCGTTATCTTGATAGTATCGCTGAATAATGGTGACTGCCTGAGAAAAAGCATTTCTATTGTCCATTTCGTTTTCGAAGAGACTATCATCCCAGTGAGAAGAAAGATATTCGAGAGCATCTTCGAGTGTTGGTGAGGTAAATTCTGGTGTATGAATGTATTGGAGAACTTGATGAAGCAAGGTTCCAAAAAATTGCACCGCAGTACGAGGCTCCTTGAGCTTGTCAATTTCTTTGTACTTATATTTGAGCGGACAGTTTTGATAACTCTCCATAGATGAATACGAAAGTCGCATAGAATTTTACTTTATAAAAAAATTTAAAATAAAAAAGACAAAAAACATCTACTCAAACTATACCGCAGATGCGAGAGAAAGAGAAATGAAAATCCTTAGCAAGAGAAGGGTAGATAGAACGAAGCAGAATATAAAAAGAGAAATAAAAAATAACCTTAGTGAAAATGAATTTGCTTTAAAGGCCTTTCTTTTTGTTATGTAGTGTCGCAGAATGTATATTTTGCGACACTGGGCATTCTAGAAAAATCATGACATTTTTTATACCAATATATATCAACTTTTTCTCCCTTTTTCTTCTATTCATTTCTTTCGTCTCACTGCATTCTCTTGCTACCTTATTCATTATCCTATTGAAGCATTTCTTATTATGGATCAATTTGTATTTTTAGTAAAAAATAAAAGTTTTTATATTTTTTGGACTTGGATATGTATAAGTATATCACAAAAGAAATTCATGAGAACTTATTATGATGAAATATTTCTTATTCTAAGCATTGTTCTCTGTATGCGTTTTAAAGCATACCAGAAAGAATTTTAGTCTTTTCTCTCTCTACTGTCTATTTCTTTTTGAAAATATAATAAATGAACACTACTCTCTCCCCTGGAAAAATACATTTTGCGTAGGGGAGGATTATCTATTTTTCTCGTCTTTTAGCATGAATGAAAAATAAAAGAATTTTACACCTAAAGAGCATCCTACAAGAGCGCATTCCGAATCTGAAGTAGAAATGGATCTATCTTCTTCTATTATTTTTTGAGGATGTAATGTAAAGGCTTTCTTTGCTGTTCCTTCGCAACACCCACAACCACATGTGGTATATGAATCTATCAATAATATCCCTCCAAGAATAATGCCAATTATTACAAAAGTAGTAAGGGTAATGATTCTGGTAACATGCATAAATCAAAATAATCTAAGATTGCTTCTCACCTTTCATGAACTCCTCCCCTCCCCTTTTTATGGAATAGTGAAAGGGGATAATGATGTCTCCTATTTTTCAATACAAATTCAAAACAGAGTGATTCATCCCTCCACAATCATCCCCTCTTCGAAATTTCATTCATTTTATTTTTGAGGGCGGTGTCCATATCGATATTTGCGGTTTTTGCCAAAAGTGAACATACAATGATTACGTCAGCGAGTTCTGCTCCGAGATCAGTACTCTTATCATCATAATATTTTTCTTCTCTTTGTTCATTGAGGGATTTTAGAACGGCATCAGCCACTTCTCCAGTTTCTTCTGTGAGTTTTACTATTTGAGCAAGGAGAATTTCACGACAAGAGTGCTCGTATTCACGTTGTTTTGTGAGTAAAATATCTTGTTTCTCTATGAATGCAGTGTACTCTTTTTGAAAAATAGTCATAAGTCACATTTCAGATTCAGATTATTTGTTTATCCTCTTACCCAAAAATTATCCAGTAATATGATATATCATTTCTTTCTTATTACCCACTCTTTTTTACTAATGCCTCCCCTACCCTCCACACATCGCCAGCGCCCATGGTTATAATGATAGTATCTTTGTCGGCACTTTTTTTCAAAAGATCAATCGCACGTTCTTTGGTATGAACATTTGCCGCTTTTTCGGGAGAACTTTCATTGATCTTTTTTGCCAGATCATCACTTGATATCGCCCCCTCTTTTTCTCGAGAACTTGCATAAATATCGAGGAGAAGGACAGCATCAGCCTCTTGAAAACTTTTTCCAAAATCATCGAGAAACATCTCCGTTCGTGAGAAAGTATGTGGCTGAAAGACAACTATTTTTTCTTTATTGGGATAGTGTTCTTTGAGCGCATCGAGGGTTACTTCGATTTCTTCTGGATGATGAGCATAATCATCGAGGACAAGACTCCCTTTGTACGTACCTTTTTTCTCCATGCGACGGGTAGTTCCATGGAATGATTGAAGTCCTTTGCTCACCGCTTTCATATCAAGGCCCATCGTATCACAAAAAGCTATAACACCAGAAGCATTTTGTATGTTGTGGCGCCCAAAAAGGCGAAGGGAAAATTCTCCTATTACTTCATTGTCTTTTTGAATGGTAAATGTCTGAGCAAATCCTCTTTTAGGATTTTCTTCTCTGATTTGATAGAGCGCGTCTTTGGCATATCCATACGTTATTCTCTGCGAGACATTGCTTACACGCATAGCCCCTTCATTATCAGCACAAACAACCACCCATCCATGAGGAGGGATTTTGCGCACAAATGACTCGAAAACTTCTTCGTAGCTTTGTGATGTTGGGAAATAATCTGGATGATCATAGCCAACGTTCGTGAGAATTAAGGACCATGGATGGTAATGCTTAAGCTTATTTTGATATTCATCGGCTTCAAAAACAAAATTTACCCCTGTTCCCATAAGAGCGTCGTTTTTCCAATCCAAAACTTCACTTCCCACAAGAGCGCTGGGATCTTTCCCCATAGAAAAAAGGACATGAGCTAAAAGAGCGGTTGTTGTCGTTTTTCCATGCGCCCCACACACAGCAATAGAAAGCTTCTGCTTCGTAAGTATTCCTAAGAACTCGGGATAAGAAAATACGGGTATTCCTCGACTTTGAGCGAATACAAGTTCTTCATGCACTTCTGGATGATAAGCGGTAGAATGAATAATAGCTTGTGTGTCAGCAGGAACATTGTCTTGAGAAAAACGCTCAAAAAAATGAATACCTGACTGTCGTAAAAGAGCGTCTGTAAAAAACGTTTCTTTTGTATCAGATCCTGTAACATGAACTTTATGACTAGCAAGTATCTGCGCGAGAGCGGTCATTCCAGCTCCTTTGATACCTACAAGATAGACTTTCGTAAAAGGAAGTTCAGATCGCATACAACAAAAATTATTTTGAAAAATCGATAATAAGAGAGGCTACTTTTTCTGCTGAATCAGGATGATCAAAAAGAGCTATATTTTTTTTCATATTTTCTCTGAGATCTTCTTCAAAAAGAAGCCTTTTTACTTTTCCAAGGAGAATACCTCGTGAAAGATTACCCCCTTCTAAAACAAGAGCTCCATCTTTTTCTGCTACCAAAAAAGCATTCATTCTTTGGTGATCATTGGCACTACTTGCAAGAGGTATAAGAAGACTTACTTTTCGACAGGCTGCTAGTTCGGCAATGGAAGTTGCTCCTGATCGACTAATGACAAGATTAGCAACGGAAAGAGCGTCTCTCATCTCCTCTTGACTTAAAAAACCAACTGGATGATACCCTCTGCGCCCTGGTTTTACCCCTTCTCGGGTAATAACACGTTTTTTGGTTTCTTCGAGTTTACTCTCACCTGTTTGATGAAGAACCTGTGCAAATGGAAGGATTTCTTCCAAAATTTCTGTAATATTTTCATTTACCTCTTGAGAGCCTTGACTTCCTCCGAGAACAAGAATGACAGGCTTTGATTCTGAGAGGGAGAAGCGATCTCGTGCACGATTTGGATCACCCTGAGTAATATCGGGTTGTGTTATATTTCCTGTTACCACAATTTTTGTTTCCATGAAGTACTCTCTCGCATGGTCAAATCCGACAGCAATTTTCTTTGATAATTTTCCTAACATTCGATTGGTTATTCCAGGAATAGCATCTGATTCATGAATAACTACGGGAATTCTATAAACAAGTGCTGCAAAAGCTACAGGAAAAGACACATATCCTCCTTTTGAGAAAACCACATCAGGCATTTCGCGTACAAGGAACATAAGTGATTGAAACCATCCCCATAAAGTTTTAAAAGGCATGAAGATATTCTGAATTGAAAAATATCTTCTCCACTTCCCCACTACGATTGTGTAGGAGCGATCACTTATTTCATAGAGGGGCTGCTCGAGTTTTGAGCCAGATCCAATATAAATAATTTCTACTTTTTCCTGGGAAAGTTCTCGAATTTTTTTTATGATGGAAAGTGAGGGGAAAATATGCCCCCCCGTTCCACCACCTGCAATAACAATGCGCTTCATAAGAGTATGTGGTGCTTTCAAATTATACTGCTCTTTCTAGTATAGCAAAAAAGTTCTTTCTTTGCACTGCGCAGCACCCTAAAAAGCATCTTTAAGAAGATCACTTTTTTACTGCTTGTGAACTAATATTAAGAAGAATACCCATAGCAGCAAGAGAAAAAGCAAGTGATGTTCCTCCGTAGCTAATAAAAGGCAAGGGCATTCCCGTAAGAGGCATGAGTCCCGTAATAGCCCCCATATTAAGAATAGCCTGAAGTCCTATCCAAGAAACAATTCCTATGGCGAGAAGACGACCAAATTCATCAGGGGCTTGCACGGCTATTCTCATCCCCCTCCAAATAATAAAACAAAAAAGCATTATGGTTAAAAATGCTCCAATAAGACCCAATTCCTCTCCTATAATAGCAAAAATAGAGTCCCCGACAGGTTCAGGAAGATAATTGAATTTTTGTCGAGATTGCCCTAGCCCAACACCCCAGAGACCGCCAGAGCCCAGAGCAATTAAGGCTTGGTTTATCTGATATCCCTTTCCTTGAGGATCAAGTTCAGGATTAAGAAATACCATAAATCGATCCCATCGATACGAAGCACTCCGTATGAGAATAATAAAGGCAACAAAGCCCGCTCCTATCATGGCTAAGAGATGGGAAAGCTGTGCTCCAGCTGAGAAAAATATTACAAAAGAAACCATAATAATAAGTCCTAGGGTTCCTACATCAGGCTGCTTGAGTATAAAAAAGCCAATACAAGAAAGGATGGCAATAAAGGGTATGAGTCCTTCGAGGACGTTCCCTACCCTTTTTTGTCCCCTGCTTGAGAGCCACGCGGCGAGATACACAATAACGGCAAGCTTGGCCATTTCTGAAGGCTGGAATGAAATGGGACCAAGATTAAGCCACCTAGTAGCTCCGTAAGCACTCGTTCCCAATCCAGGTATAAAAACAAGTCCAAGGGCTATAAGCGATACAATGAATCCAACAATTGACCATTTCTTCCAATGGTGGTAGTCAACGCGCATAAAAAAGAGAAAAGCCAATCCTCCTGGTAAGACTCCTGCTACAAGTTGTCGTTTCAAGAAAAAGTATTGATCGTCAAATCGTGTCGTTGCATAGACAGCAGAGGCACTTGCAATCATAAAAAGGCCAAAAACAACAGCAATGCCGATGGCTATGAGAAGTTTTGAATCGTAAGAGAAATCCTTCTTAATGCGCATAATGAAAGAAGGTTTACTATAAGTTATTTATTTTTCGCATTCTCCTCCCTCCATTTTTGTATCTCGGCATGATTGCCACGCAATAAAACATCAGGAACTCTATGATCTTCAAATGACTCTGGTCTTGTATATTGCGGATAAGAGGATTGAAAACGAGTGCCATAGCTTTCATCTTGGAGAGACGCTTCGTTTCCTAAAACACCAGGAATAAGTCTTGTGAGAGCATCACAAAGAATCATGGCGGGCAATTCTCCTCCTGTGAGAACATATTCCCCAATAGAAAGCTCTTCATCGATGACTGTTTTCATGAGTCGTTCATCAACGCCCTCATACCTTCCACAAACCAAAATGATTTGATCATAGGACATGAGCCGAGCAGACTGACCTTGTTTAAAAATTTTTCCTTTTGCGGAAAGAAGAATGGTCCTTGAAGAGCCTTCTTTTAGACGTAGAGCTCGAACAGCCCTTGCAATAGGCTCTATCTTCATGACCATTCCCGCCCCTCCCCCATAAGGAGTGTCATCAACCGTCTTATGG
>Ga0207419_1003097_pt1 | contig 10202 bp, 5 predicted proteins | sample ElkSloMetagenome_4_FD_184723 | JGI IMG/M metagenome (GOLD analysis project Ga0207419, IMG submission 184723) | Hot spring microbial communities from Elkhorn Slough, Monterey Bay, USA - MD2A (version 2) | ecosystem: Environmental > Aquatic > Marine > Intertidal zone > Estuary: Microbial mat ... | reverse complement strand
TGGGCATTTGCGTTGGTGCATATTATAAAAAGTAAGGATAAAAGCAGATGTGTCTTATTCATTATTAAATGAGTTTAAACTTCCATTAATCAATTTTACTTGTTTTTGGGGCCTTCCGGTTCGTTGCTATTAGGCAGATAACTTTTTAATCGATCCTTAATCTCAGCATAATCAGAAATATCTGCCAGATTATTCCATTCCATGGGGTCATTAGCATGATCGTACAGTTCCTCAACTCCATTTCGCTCCACAGATATATAACTGTATCTGCCATCGTAAATTCGGTGGCTCATATATTTATCAGTAGTTAATGTTGGCTCATTCCATTCCATGCCGGGGTTTTCAATTAATTCGGCAAAGCTTCGCCCATCATTTTTCTGATTCGGAGGCAAGCCACATAATTCAATTAGTGTGGGATACATATCAATCAGGTTTACCACGCCATCACATTTTATATTACCCTCAGTAACCCCTGGAACTTTTACCATTAATGGAACTCTTGAAGATTCTTGCCATAAATAGGTTTTTCCATATTTTTGCTTTTCACCCAAATGCCATCCATGGTCTCCCCAAAGCATTATGATTGTGTTATCTGCATATTTACTGTTGGCTAAGCCATCTAAAAGTACACCAATGCAATCATCTACGAATGTAATAGTTGCCAGGTAGGCTTGAACAGCCTCTTTGTGTTTTCCGTATTTTTCAGCTCGCTGCCAACTGGCATGCGGTTTATATGCTTGCTTACCATATTTGTTGATTATATCGCTGAGGTCATTTTCCTTCACTTCCGGTAGGATTATATGTTCTAAAGGGTACATATCAAAATACTTTTGCGGAACGTACCAGGATAAGTGAGGCTTGCTTATTCCCACTGCCATGAAAAATGGTTTTCCTTTAAAATCATTTGTTCTTAGCTGTTCAATGCCCCATTGTACTGTTTTATAATCCTTCATTCTCTTTTCATCATTACCCTTTGTTGGCCCCCAGTCAAAAGCTTTATAGTGATAGGACATTTTCTCATCTGGCAAATTGGGTAAACCATTTACCGGACGATCTTTACTAACAGGCCCAACACCCGGAAGTGTTTTGTACCATTCTTCAAATGCCCATTCGCCATGATCCTTTCCCTTTTGCCCGGTTATAGGATGCTTATGGAAAATTTTTCCCATAGATATTGTATGGTAGCCGTGTCTGCTAAAGTATTCTGGCAACGTAACCAGATCTTTTGCTTTGGGTGCATTTTTTAAATTGTTTCTATTGCCATACACACCGGTTTTATGGGCATGAGCACCGGTTAATAAGGCACTGCGTGATGGACAGCAAACGGTGGCGGGAGCCTGGGCTTTTGTGAAAACGATACCGCCATCGGCATGCAACTTATCAATGTTAGGGGTTCTTATCTGTGTATTTCCTCCAAAGCATCCCACCCAATCATTTAAATCATCTATTGAGATGAAAAGCACATTAGGTTTTTCCTGCGCTGTAACTGACGTGATAACAGCAGCTTTTACAGCTAATAGTAGAAATTTTTTAAGTTTCATTAAATATATTAATTTATTTCTGATCAATCACCATAATACCTTATTACCAATGAAGAACTCATAAACAATATAGGAAAGCAAATACAAAAACATTAATATCAAGATTAATGTTAATAGTTTTTTAGTCTTGCCTGTTGTAATCATTTGCCATTATTTTTTTTTCAAATGTATTATTTTGAAAGATATTATATGATTAAAACTGTGTCATTATGGGCAAATTTTTGTTCTAAAAAAGCCTTTTATATGTACAGCCCCATTTCTCCACTAAAATTAGCTGTCAATTGTTAGTCCTACCATTTTTTTGATTTAACAACTTATTAATATATTTTTACAAGTAACCAAAATATCCGGATAAATAAGCTCCGATTATGATTGTTTTTCTTTATCATACATAAATTCAATTCTGATGAAGATATTTATATACTCAATGTTATTGATACTTCAGCTGGCCACTGTAAAGGCAATAAATCCCCGGTTTAAGCATATAACTTCCAAAGATGGAATTTCACAAAGTGAAATCTATGCATTTTGTGAGGATAGCCGCGGGTATATGTGGATTGGAACACTTGATGGTTTGAACCGGTATGATGGTTATGAAATTTCAGTTTTCAATATTGAAAGTAACAACCCGAATTCATTACCAAATAATACCATAAGAAGTATTACAGAGGATGCATATGGACGTGTGTGGATTGGCACTGACAATGGTATTTGCTATTATGATCCTGAAGATGAATTAATTTACCCTATTCACTTTTCAGGTGACAGGGCACAAACAAATTTTACAATTCATTCATTATCTAGCCAAAAAGAATATCTGCTTTTAGGGACAAATGAGGGCTTATTTCAAATAGAAATTATAGAAGAAGATATGTCGCAGGTAAAAATTTCTAAAAAGAATAAAGTTACTATAAATGCACTTCCCCATCTTGATGGTATTATTGGTGAAAATATTCCCATACTTAAAATATTAGACAATGAAGATGGGAGTTACTGGTTACTAAACTATTTAAATATTTTTAGAATAAAGTATTCACAATCAGGAAAACAAGGAACTATTATCGAAGTTCCCACAAACGGGATGTTGGGTGAGTTTCGTTCAATGATAAAAGATGAAAATAATCACCTGTGGGCAATCAGCAGATTACAGGTTTTTAGATACAATTATATAAATAAAAAAATGGATACCATTGTGGTAGCCGGGAAAGAAATAAACCAAAGATTTTCATCTATAGCTATTGACAAGAATAGTAATATTTGGATTGGAACCCTTGATAACGGTTTATTTTATATGCAAAATAAACAAATTAAAAAAAATGAACCAAGCTTTCAGCACATTCATCATAACCTAATCAATGAAAGAAGTTTAAATTCAAATTTAATTTACAGTCTTTACGTTTCAAGGAACAATCTTTTATGGGTAGGCACAATTGGTTCAGGAGTAAACATCTTCAATCCGGAACAAAAAGAATTTAATCATTATAATGTTCAAAGTGTTAAACTGAAAAACACAAATTTTGTCCGCTCGGTGTATGCTGATGATAATAATACAATTTATGCCGGGCTTCATGGCAGCGGGCTGCATAAAATAAATCGTAAAACAGGCGAAATAACGAAAATTGGATTCGGCACCGAAAATGTTTATCACATAACCAAATTTAGAGAAAATAAGCTTTTTATTGGATCAACACAAGGAATATCAATCTATGATATTGATGAGAATAGTGTAACTCCATTAAATATTAATACACAAGGTGGAGTTTTCTATATTGAAAAAAGCAATGAGAATATATTTTGGGTAGCTACATTTAGCGGCGTGGTGCGCCTTGAAATTAATGATGGAGAAATAATTAATACTAAACATTATAACGACAAAAGTAATCCTGCCCTATCTCATAACAACTGCCGTGTATTTCTATACGATGCATCTACAAATGAACTTTTAATTGGAACCGAAGGTGGAGGCTTAAATGTAATGCAACTCAATAATGAAGATTTACCAATAAGTGTTGAGGCTTATCAGAAAAAAGAAAATCAAAATTCAATAAGCAACAATTACGTACGTGCTTTATATAAAACAAGAAATAACACAATTTGGGTGGGCACCTTTGGAGGATTAAACCAAATGAAAAAGGATAGCCTTACAGGTGAAATTCATTTTAAGGCATATACTCAGAACAATGGATTACCCAACAATATGATCCAGTTTATAACTGAAGATGAAATGGGCTATATCTGGCTTGGGACAAATAATGGCTTGGTGAAATTTAATCCGGAAAATGATCAAATTCTTTTATTTACCCAGGATGACGGCTTGCAAAGCAATGAGTTCTCAGAGCACACGGTATATAAATCTCCACAAGGAGAAATAATTATTGGAGGAATTAATGGAATTAATACTTTTTATCCTCAAAATATTGCACTCAGCAAATTGATTCCGAACATCCTTATTACAAATTTTTATTTGCAAAATGAGCAAATTAAGGCTAACAAAAAGGTAGGTAGAAACATACCGCTAAAGAAAAGCATCTCTTTAACCGATTCCATTTTTCTTCTACCTGATCAAAATAATATTCGATTTGATTTCTCGGCGATGTTGTTTTCAAACCCGCTAAAAGTAAAATACAAATATAAGCTTGAAGGATTTGATGAGAATTGGAATGTTACAGACGCCACTATGAGAAATGCAAAATACACCAATCTGCCACACGGCAGATATATTTTTAAAGTAACCGCAAGCAATTCAGATGGCACATGGAGCGATGAAACCCGTGAGATTGCTATACGGATAAAAACACCTTTTGCGCTCACGTGGTTTGCTTTTATTCTTTATGCGGTCATATTAATTCTTGTATTTCTTTATTTCTCCTATTTCTCAATAATCAGGCAGACTACAAAAAATAAGCTTTTTCTGGAACATGAGCACAATCACAAAATTCAAGAGTTGAATCAAATGCGCACCCGCTTTTTTATTAATGTTTCACATGATTTGCGCACCCCTTTAACACTTATTAGCGACCCCGTAAATAACATATTGGAAAATAATAATATTTCCAGGGACACCAGGGAAAAACTAAACCTGATAAAACGTAATGTAAAAAGGCTTAATTATTTGGTGGAGCAAGTGCTTGATGTAAGAAAGGCAGAGAGCGGCACGCTGAAACCAAAGTTAAAACAACAAGACATTGTGGCTTTTATCAGGAATGAGTTGCTTCATTTTGAGTACGCCATTAAGAAAAAAGGCCTAAAATTTAACCTTAACTGCCCGGAGGATAGATTAATTGTTTCTTTTGATGAGGGAATGATGTCGAAAGTAATATTTAATTTAATTTCTAATTCCATTAAGTTCACCTCCGTTGGCAGTATTAGTTTAAGCATTGGTAAAATCACAAATCCTGGCAATGGTATGAATAAAGGACAAGACGTCATTCAGATAGAGGTAAAAGACACCGGAAAAGGTATTCCGGATGATTATCAATCAAAGATTTTTGATCGGTTTTATCAGGATGCAAATACAGTTGGTAAAGGCTATGGTATAGGGCTTTCGCACTGTAAAGATCTCATTGAGGCTCATTCCGGGAAAATTGAGGTTGAATCAACGTTAGGTGAAGACACTTGCTTTAGAATTACGCTTCCAATAGCGCAAAATGTTTTAAATAATAGCAATACACCATCTCTAACTGAAACGAGCCATGAAGACATACATGTAATTGTTGACCAGGAAGAAAATATTTCCAGCAACCTGGCAACATTAGAAAATGCTAACAAAGTATTGATTGTTGAAGATAATTTAGATATGCGTAACTATATAAAAATAAATCTTCAGCAAGAATATCATATCATTGAAGCAGAAGATGGCGCTGATGGTTTGAAAAAAGCCGAAGAACATATCCCTGATCTGATTGTAAGCGATATAATGATGCCAAATATGGATGGGATTGAATTTTGCAAAAACATAAAAACAAGCATAAGCACAAGCCATATTCCGGTAATCTTGCTGACAGCCAAAGTAAGTCAGGAATCAAAATATGAAGGGATAGAAACAGGGGCAGATGATTATATTCCTAAACCTTTTGAGATGGAATATTTAGTTATACGCATCCGGAACCTTTTGCAAATAAGGGAAACTTTAAGGAAAAAATTTCAAAAGAGTTTAAGTTTTGAACCAAAGGCTGTATCTGTAACCTCTATTGACGAAAAATTCTTAACCAAACTTATTGAAATACTTGAAGCGGCTATTCCAGATTTTGATTTTCCGGTGAATGCAATAGAAGAACAATTAGGAATGAGCCATTCTACATTCTATAGAAAGGTTAAGAGTTTAACCGGAAACTCAGCTAAAGAAATACTTCAGGAAATGCGTATGAAAAGAGCGTACCAGATTTCATCAGAAAATAAAGGCCTTCGTATAAACGAATTGGCATATATGGTAGGGTTTTCAAATGCCAAATATTTTAGTAAATGTTTTAAGGAAAGATTTGGAATTCTACCCTCTGAGATGAAAGGTTAATCGCCTATATGTTTGTTTAGCGCAACACCAAAGTTTTATCTCTTATGCATTAACTTAGTTTGGCAAAACTAATAAATTCAAAGCTGTGCAAAATAAAACCAGAAAAACAGATTCTACAGGCAAGAACATTTATAGAAGTACTATAACTTATCAGTTGTATAGATCATTATACGATCATTCAAATTTGTAATGAGTGCCAGATAAATTTTTTAAACGTGCAGCACTTTGTTCCGCAGTAATATCCCGTTGTGCATTGGCGAGCATTTCATAGCCCACCATAAATTTTTTGACACTGGCAGAGCGCAATAACGGCGGGTAAAAATGCATATGCATGCACCACTCCGGGTGTTCATTACCATCGGTAGGTGCCTGATGAATACCTGCCGAATAAGGAAAGGAAACTTTGAATAAATTATCATAACGGGTAGTAAGATCCTTGTAAATCTCTGCAAAGTCAGTTCTTTCAGAGGATGTAAGACCAGCTATGTTTGCTATTTTACGCCTGGGAATAATCATAGTTTCAAAAGGCCAAACAGCCCAAAATGGAACCAATGCCACAAAAGATTTATTCTCAAGTACTATCCTTTCCTTTTCCATCAATTCAGTTTCAAGGTAGTTTTCCAACAAAGTAGTACCATGTTGTTTATAATACATTTCTTGCCTTAAACTCTCTTTCTCAACCTCAACCGGAATTGATGATTGTGCCCATATCTGGCCATGTGGATGTGGGTTACTGCACCCCATTACACTGCCTTTATTTTCAAAAATCTGCACATAATTAATATAATCTAATCTGCCCAGTTCGGTAAATTCCTTCATCCAAAGCTCTATTACAGGCACAATATCTTCTATTTTCATTTCCGGTATTGTTAAATCATGCCTTGGTGAAAAACAAATAACTTTGCAGATGCCTTGTTCAGATTTGGCCAGAAGCAATCCCTTATTCAATTCCCCCACGGGAGTTCCCGGCAATAAAGCGCTAAAATCATTGGTAAAAACAAAAGTGTTTTGGTATTTTTCATTTACAGGTCCTGATGCCCTCTTATTTCCAGGGCATAAATAGCATTCAGGGTCATAGGAAGGCCTGTTTTCACTCCCGGATTTTTCAGTTTGTCCCTGCCAGGGTCGCTTTGCCCGGTGGGGTGAAACCAAAACCCATTCACCCGTTAAAGGATTAAATCTTCTGTGGGGTTGTTCTGTAAATTTCATCATCAATTATTGTATTTCTTTTGTTCCATCTTCTATTACAACTTCATATATCTCAGGTGCTTTTTGATCAGGAGTTTGATACTTCTGCCTCACAGTCTCTTTGAACAATTCTACCTGTGCTTTTCTCACAAGGTTAATTGTACATCCACCAAATCCTCCGCCCATCATTCTAGCTCCTAATACACCATCTATAGATTTCGCAATTTCTACAAGCTTATCCAGCTCATGGCAACTAACTTCGTATTTATGGCGCAGCCCTTGATGAGATCCATACATAAACTCTCCAAATGCTTCTACATTACCTGCATACAGTTGTTCACATGCCTGTTTCAATCGTGAATTCTCTTCAACCACATAGCTGCATCGATTGCAAACTTCTTCTGACAATTCACTTTTATATTCTTCAATGAGATTTATTGTTACATCCCGCAATGAATGAACTGAATTATCATACTTCTTTAGTACAGAAACACCTGCATTACATTCTTCTCTACGTTTATTATATTCAGATGAAGCTAAAGAATGCTTAACACCGGTATTCACCAGAACCAATTCGTAATCATTCATTTGTAATGGAAAATACTTGAAGTCGAGACTTCGGCAGTCAAGCATCATTACCTGATCTTTTTTACCATGCATAACAGCAAACTGATCCATTATGCCACATTGCACTCCAGCATATTCATGCTCAGCAAGTTGGGCAAATTTAGTAAGCTCATTGGCGGAAAATCCAAAATTAAACGCCTTGTTTATGGCATAAGCCAAACCGCATGCTATAGAGGCTGATGAAGACATGCCCGCACCTACCGGGATATCGCCACCGAATACACAATCAAACCCTGGAACGTAAGCCCCCCTTTTTACAAATTGCTTAATAATTCCTAACAAATAGTTCGCCCATTCTATTTTTTGTGCAGAAATTTCACTCAGAGTTGTAGAATACTCCCCTTTAAAGTCGTACGCATAAAACCTGTATTGGCTCTCTTCATTAGGCCGAAAAGCAAAATAGGTGTACCTGTTAATAGAGGCAGGCAAAACAAAGCCTTCATTATAATCGGTATGTTCTCCAATTAAATTAACCCTTCCGGGGGATTGAAACATAAACGGTTTCCTGTGGAATAAATCTATAAAATGATTTCTGATTTTCTCTTTCATTGATTATAACTTTCAATAGCGAGTACCAACTTTAGCTTAAATTTGAAAAAAGGGGAACTGTCCTTACAAATATTCAGGACAGCTCCGACCTCATTCACGATAACTAACTATTAACTAACTTTCTGTATTTTCTGCAGCGGCCTCTTTCTCTTTTTATTAATTAAACGTATAATTTAAAAATATCACTCCATTGCCATTGATATCAAAATCGAGTGACTCAATATCTTTTTCATTCCAAATATCATAGAGTTCTGGTTGATTTTTGTTTGCTAATTTCAGATCATTTGTTGCGATTGAGATGGATTGCGCTGACTCTGATCGGTTAAAAATTCCAATCCAACCACCTTTGCCTTCTTTTTTTGGTGTTTTCCAAATTTCAATATCATCATTTTCATAAACTAAGCTTCCCATAACTCCATTCTGATTACATTTAAGTATTTCCGGGTGGGTGATTAATTTTAAAGAAAAATCATCCAAACTTGGCAAGTCACCTCCCATCATCAGGGGAGATGCGGCTAAGGCTCTCATAGTTATAAATGTAAACATTTGGTCATTTGAAAAATTGCTCCAGCGTGTCCAACCCACTCCGGCCAATAATTCAACATTAGAGTATAATCCATCACTCTTTCCTTGTTCAATTTCCTTTTTATCTTCATCCCCGGTTAACCCCTCAGGCAATGGATTCATTAGCTGCAACTGGCCGAATGGAATCATGTCCATATCAATCCAAAATCCGGGTTCTTCATGTCCCTGCCATTTTCGCCATGCATCAAAGCACTGGTCTATACCTTTTTGCTCGTCCCAGATATCGTGGGTTACCCGCAGCATATTCCCTTTTTTATAAAAGTCAACGGCATCTTCCTTAACGTTGCCACCAGGGCTCAAGCTTAGTACCATAGGACGGCCACATTGTGCAATAGCATTTGCTACAGCCTCAACTTCTTTTGGAAAGGGGACTATATCATCGTACTTTAAAAAATCAACGCCCCACGCTGCCATTTGATTAATCAGGCTGTTATAAAACTCCTGCGCCCCGGGCTTATCCATATCTACACCATAATTCTGATAATTCCATACACAAATGCTTGTGGTGTCAGCTATATCTGAGGCAAAATAATTTGTTCCTTTAACAGGAGTGTTGGCCATTACTGCTGCTCTTGGAATTCCACGCATTAAGTGTATGCCGAACTTTAGTCCCAGTTCATGGCAGCGATCAATAATGGGTTGCAACCCATTTGGAAAGTAAGTTTCAGAGGGCTGAAGCAAACCATACTCATTAAAGTTTAGGTCTTTTGCATGTTTTTCAGCCGGGTAGATTGTACCCTCCTGTAATTCAAATTCACCAAACCATCCGGCATCGATTACAAAATACTCATACCCATGCGGGGCTAATTTTTCTGCAAAAGCTTCTAAGTTAGCCATAGCTGCCTCTTCATGAAGGTAAACACCATAACTGTCGAAACTATTCCATCCAAGCGGGGGCGTTTGAGCTAACTCAGCTTCCTCCTGTTTAAAAGAGCATGAAGAAACGAAATACGCTAATAAAACCATAAATAAAAGCCTTGCATCTCTCACCCAAATTGTTTTCCTGTTAATAATAATCAGTTTCATAATTATTTAATTTATTTTGCTTTAGTTACAATTGCTATATGTTCTGCTACTGTCTCACCCTTTGGTGTTTTACCAGAAATTGTATTTCCACCGATGTTTACCTGATTTTGCATTCGCAATAAATTAATTAGAGCAGTTACTATTTGATTTTGGTATAGTAGGGCAAACGATTTAGG
>Ga0207419_1003096_pt1 | contig 10208 bp, 7 predicted proteins | sample ElkSloMetagenome_4_FD_184723 | JGI IMG/M metagenome (GOLD analysis project Ga0207419, IMG submission 184723) | Hot spring microbial communities from Elkhorn Slough, Monterey Bay, USA - MD2A (version 2) | ecosystem: Environmental > Aquatic > Marine > Intertidal zone > Estuary: Microbial mat ... | reverse complement strand
CCTCTCCCCATTCTCAACAGGTAATGCGTTTAACTGATTGAATAAAGCCGTGCGATCGCGTGAACTTTCTTCGCCAGTGGTTTCGAGACTCTCAAAGTGATCGCGGATGGCGTCGATCACTTGTAATAACGCATTGGTAATACCTGGTGTTACCGGAATACTCGCTTCCCGTAAACGACTGAGTAAATTTTCTCCCCCATGGGTAATTTCCTGTAATTTCTCCAAACCGAGAAAACCACTGTTTCCTTTGATCGTGTGCAGATGGCGGTAAATCCGGTTGATCACCTCTGGATCTGAGGTGCTTTGTTCCAAGGCGACTAAATCCCCTTCGAGTTGATTCAGGTGTTCGTAGCCTTCCACTAAGAATTCCTTGAGATCCTCATCGATTTCCATTCAACTCTCTCAAGATTGCTGCTGTATGATTGCGAAACTAACTTTGCCTATTATATTCTAATTACAAAATTTAGCAAACCTTAACATTTGTACTAATGTGACACCTGGATTAAACTCTAGCCAAAAAAAATAACCCGTTTCCAGGAGTCCAACTGCCTCTTTTTTATCGGATAAGAGAAAAATAACCATCGTACACCGAGTACAATGCGATCGGCATCAACCATCAACCCTGAACGATGAACCATCACCCATCAACTATCACCCATCACCCATCACCCATCAACCCTGAACTAGAAACCATTACCCAACACTTTAATATCCTTGACCGAATTCCTATCGGATTGTGTATTATCCGACAAGATTTTGTGGTTTTATTTTGGAACCATATCTTAGAAAACTGGACAAAACTGCCCAAATCTGAAATCGTTGGTACATCCTTAGCGACCCATTTTCCGCAAGTGAATCAACCGCGATATAAAACTCGCTTAAAGCAAGTATTCAAGAGTCGCTTACCTGCGGTATTTTCATCACAACTGCACGGATCTCTGATTAGTCAAGATCAACCGCAGACTAAGAAACGAATTCAAGAAACCAGTGTTACGCCAATTCCGGCACTTATTGGCGATGGGGTTTATGCTTTAATCGCAATTCAAGATGTCACCGAACTCACTCAGCGGATTCAAAACTATCAGGATGAACTGCAACGACGTAAGCAAGTCGAAGCTAAATTAAAACAAGCCAAAGTCGAAGCCGAATCTGCCAACAAAGCTAAAAGTGAATTTGTGGCAACAATGAGCCATGAAATTCGCACACCCATGAATGGTATTATCGGCATGACCGAATTGTTATTAGATAGTCGGTTATCTCCGAATCAGCGAAATTTTGTGAATACGATTCGCACCAGTGGGGATGCGTTACTTGCCATTATTAATGATATTCTGGACTTTTCTAAGATTGAAGCCAACCGACTGGAGTTAGAAGCAGAAGCCTTTAACTTAAGAACTTGTATTGAAGATACCTTAGATTTAGTCGCACCCAAGGGGGCGGAAAAACATATTGATATTGCCTATCAATTAGACTCGACAACCCCGACGACAATTCTAGGGGATGTCACGCGACTGCGGCAAATCTTGCTGAATTTACTCAGTAATGCGATTAAGTTTACTGAACAAGGAGAAGTGGTTCTCTCTGTTTGTGCTAATAAATACCCAGAGATCAATGAGGAATATCGTAGAGATGTGACGGTGGAATGTCTAGACGTTTCCCATCAATACGAAATTCAATTTACGGTGAGAGATACAGGAATTGGAATTCCCCCTGAACGGATGAATCGACTCTTTAAACCCTTTAGCCAGGTGGATAGTTCCACAACCCGGAAATATGGGGGAACGGGGTTAGGATTGGTGATTAGTAAACGTTTAAGTGAAATGATGGGCGGTACGATGTGGGTCGAAAGTGAAGTGGGCAAAGGATCTCAATTTTCTTTTACCATCCAGACACAATCAATCCTCTCATCAATCCCTCAACAGTTGGATGTTCCCCAACCTGAGTTAACAGGTTTACGGGTATTAGTTGTGGATGATAATGCGACGCATCGCCAAATTCTGACCCTACAAGCAAAGTCTTGGGGAATGGTGGTTCGTTGTGCGAAGTCAGGATTCCAAGCGCTAAAACTATTGCGTCGTGAATCTAAATTTGACCTGGCAATCCTAGACTACCACATGCCTAAATTAGATGGTGTGGCGCTAGCGGAACGAATTCAGGCTTTACCCCAAGGAAAAAATCTACCGTTATTAATTCTGAGTTCTGGCGGGAAACCGAGTCGTCATGAATACCAAGGGCGAGTAGAATTTGCTGCCTTTATTTATAAGCCAATTAAGCAAGCTCAACTGCATCAGGTTTTGCTACAAATTGCCGAAAAAAAACCCACACCGATAAAACCCAGCGTCTCGCCGCCTCAATTTAACCCTGAACTGGCGAAAAAACTACCCTTAAAGATTTTGTTGGTAGATGATGTAGAAATTAATCATCAAGTTGCCTGTGAAATGTTGCAACGGTTAGGATATGGCGCCGATATTGCTAATAGTGGACAAGAAGCGCTGGTGGCGGTGAGTCGTTGTGATTACGATATCATCTTTATGGATATGCAAATGCCGGGGATGGATGGGCTGGAAACGACTCGGCGAATTCGTCAGCAATTCTCCGAAGAGATGGGGAACCATGAAGCAACTTGTCGAGAGGTTTCGGTGGAACGTCTGGAAGCTGGGGGACAAATGACGAAGGACAAATCCTACCGCCCTTGGATTATTGCGATGACGGCTAATGCGATGAAAGGCGATCGCGAAACCTGTATTGAGGCGGGTATGAATGACTATATGAGTAAGCCTGTGCGAGTGAAAGCGCTGGTGCAAGCATTGCAGCATTACGCCAAGGAGATGGAAAGTAGAAAGGGTATTGAGAAAACTGAGAACTTGACTAAACCCGCCCTTATCGAGGACAAGGGAGATTGTCCTTCAACTGAAACACCCGATCCTCCAACCAACCCACCTACGATGAATAGACAGGCTATTGAAGAATTAAAGCAACTCATAACTCGTGCGAGTACGCTGATAGCTGAACTTGAAGCCGAGTATCAGCAGGAACCGGATCAGGGACAAACCAACTCCCCTGGAATCACACCAATTCATGAAAATGGGCAAAACAGCGAATCACAAAGCGCGATCGCATCCACGGTAGCAGAGATTTCACCCCTTGATCCAGAAACCTTTGAGGAGTTAAAAGACTTAATGGGAGAGGATGCAGAGGACTTTTGGCTAGAAATTGTGAATACATTCCGCCAAGCTGCACCCCTGCACCTGCAAGGGATTCGAGAGGCGATTACCCAACAAGACACCGCCGCGATTCAAGCCACCGCCCATAGGTTACGGGGTGCTTGTATGACGGTTGGGGCAATGCCATTATCTCAATTATGCAGTGAATTGGAACAGATAGGACAGGCCGGAACAACTGAAGGAATCGAGGTAATACTGTCTCGCATCGAGGCTGAATATCAACGGGTCAAGACAGCTTTACCTAAAATTAATTATATCCAGAAACCGTAGGGGCGCATGGCGTGCGCCCGATTCCATGGTTAAAACAGTCATTTCAATTCCTGATCCGCTTTTTGACGCAGCGGAACAATTCGCAAAACGTATGGGGTTATCTCGGAGTCAGCTTTATGCGGTGGCACTTCAAGACTACTTGCAAGCGCATAAACAGGATCAGATTACTCAACAGTTAGATGCCTTATATGCCAATGAAAGCAGCAGTCTTGATCCTCTATTTGTCCAGCTACAAACTCATACGTTATCTGAGGAAAATTGGTGATACAGCGAGGTAAAATTTTCGTCTAGAACAGATCTATTAGAAAAGTTACGACATTTGGCGTAGGCTCAACCTTTTGACCTAGAGAGAAAATTTGATAATATTTAACATAAGCGCAAAAACAGGGCATAGACTGAATCGCTAACTCATCCAGGGAGTGCATCAAACCTTACAAGCGGTGCGTCAACGTCTACGTGTATCAGTCTAAATCTGCCATTTTATTATTCCCTATTGAAAAAAAATAAATAGTGCATTCCATTCTGGTAACGGATGGGAGAATTTAGCTAAGGTGGTTCTTCATTATCAGTACCAGGACTTACGCAGGTACATCATATATGGTGGGTTTATACTTCGCTCAACCTCAATAATTTTATGCTGATTTCTGATTTCAATAACAATCAAAAACAATCCCTCCAAGTCCTCATCGTTGATGATGAAGAAACTCAGCGACTGTTGATGCGACGAGTGATAGAAAAAGAAGGATATCAAATCCTGGAAGCATCCGACGGTTTAGACTGTATCAGACTCTGTAAACATACCTCTCCCAATATTATTTTACTGGATGCGATGATGCCAGTGATGGATGGTTTTACCTGCTGTAAACAGCTCAAAAAAAATCCGAAAACCAGTCAAATTCCGGTGCTAATGATTACAGCATTGGAGGACAAAAAATCTGTAAATCAAGCCTTTGAAGCCGGAGCCAATGACTATGTAACCAAACCCATTCATTGGCCCGTCCTGCTGCAACGGGTGCGTCGCTTAATTCTACAATCTCAACTGTATATCAAACTGATTCAGAGTCAAGAGCGAACGGAACGGTTATTGCTAAATATCTTACCGGAACCCATTGCTCAACGGCTGCAACAGTCAGAAGGTGTGATTGCCGATTACTTTGAAAATGTCAGCGTTTTATTTGCGGATATGGTGGGATTTACTCAACTTTCTGCCCAAATTAGCCCCAGAGATTTAGTCGTGAAACTGAATTCCATTTTTTCGGAGTTTGATCAATTAACTGAACAGTATGGATTGGAAAAAATTAAAACCATTGGTGATGGGTATATGGTTGCTGCTGGACTCCCCATCCCCCGCGATGACCACGCTGATGTAATGGTCAAAATGGCACTGGCGATGCAGGAAGCCATGACTCAGTTAATGCAAAAAACAGGAGATCCGCTCAGTTTAAGAATTGGTATTCATACGGGTTCAGTTGTAGCGGGTGTGATTGGCACTAAAAAGTTTAGCTATGACCTGTGGGGGGATACCGTTAATACCGCCAGCCGGATGGAACAACAGGGTTTAGCAAACTGTATTCAGATTACAGAAGCGACGTACCAGCAGTTATCGAGTCAACATTTGTTTCGTGAACGAGGTTTTATTGATATCAAAGGAAAAGGTCAGATGAAAACCTACATATTGGATTGCCAAACCTGCTTAAAGAATCATGGCTATTTAGCTCAAACTCCAATTGGATCATGTTGATCCGCTTAAATTTCCCCAATCATCAGTAAATAAGGACTAGACCATCATGGGATTAATTTTAATTACAGACGACGCTGCCTTTTCTCGGCGGATGATTAAGAAAGCTATCCAACAAAGTGGACATGAAACTCTAGAAGCGGCTAACGGGCGTGAATGTCTGAATCTGCTAGCAAATACGACACCCGATTGTATTATTTCTGACTTGTTAATGCCAGAAATGGATGGATTTGGTCTGCTCAAAGAACTGCGCGATCGCGGCTCAAAAATTCCGGTGATTGTCCTCACTGCCGATATCCAGGACAGTGCGCGTCAGCATTGTGAAAGTTTAGGCGCATTTATGCTGCTAAAAAAACCTCCCAAAGCACCAGAAATTATCGAGGCAGTCACCCAAGCCCTGAGCATAAAAATAAACTAGGAGAACCTCAGCGTGGACTTAACTCATGACCAATTAGATGCCTTGAAAGAGTTGATTAATATTGGAGTGGGTCAGGCAGCGGGAATGTTGAGCGAAATGATTGACTATAATATCCGGTTGCAAATTCCAGAAGTGGAACTTTTACCCCTTGTGGAAATGCAAAATCAACAAAAAGAACGCTTAGGATCTGATCCCCTTTCTGCTGTAAAGTTACCGTTTAGTGGCTCATTTATGGGGAATGCCCAGCTTATTTTTCCCACGGAAAGTGCCGCGATGTTAGTCTCAATTCTCACGGGCGAAGATGTAAAAAGTCCGGATCTGGATTCTCTAAAAATTAGCACCCTGAGTGAAGTGGGAAATATTCTCCTCAATGGCGTTATGGGTTCAATTAGTAATATACTGGAGCAACAACTGGACTATGCGATCCCTTGCTACGAAGAGGAAGATATTGAGCATATTCTGTCCTTTAAAATGGGCTACAACGAGGCTCATGTGCTGTTAGCACGGACTCATTTTGATATTGAAGAACTCCAAGTTAAGGGTGATATTGTCCTGTTTTTTGATGTCAATTCATTTCAATTATTACTCGACGCGATCGCGGCGGTTGCTTAATCGGCTAGGGATGCACGAAGTACAAATGACGAATGACAAATAACAAATGACGAATAACAAACTCGTGAAAAATCGTAAACCTGGACGTGCTGTTTTTTTTGAAGATCCGGAGGGTGTCGAAAATCAGGAAACCGAAAAAACTGTTACCACTGAATCCAATCATTTATCAGCCAATGACCCTGATCCTGTCGAGCCGCCAAGTCAACCATCGCAATCCGAAACCTCTCTAGAGTCTGAACTCAGTTCCCAATCCTTACAAGAACTCAAAAACGCCCTAGCAGCCGTAAGAGATGGTGACTTTTCTGTTCGTCTTTCTGCTGATAACGGCTTCGGAGAATTGGCGACTGTTTTTAATGAAATGGTGACTGTGAACCAAACCTTTACCACCGAACTGGTTGGTATTGGCAAAACGATTGCCCAAGAGGGTAAAGTGAGTAAGCAGTATTCCCATCCAGAGTTTAAAGGTTCGTGGCGAACGAACGTAGATACAGTTAATGACGTTATTAATAGTTTAGTTACCCCCACGATCGAGATTGCCCGAGTAATTAATGCCGTTGCTAAAGGCGATTTATCTCAAAAAATTGATTTAGAAATTGAAGGTAAACCCTTAAAAGGACTCTTTCGCCGGATTAGCACGACGGTAAATAAGATGGTTGATCAACTGAATACCTTTGCCGTGGAAGTCACCCAGGTTGCCCGTGATGTAGGACTCGAAGGAAAACTGGGCGGACAAGCTAAGGTGCAAGGAGTTTCGGGGATCTGGAAAGAACTCACCGATAACGTAAATCTGATGGCGCAAAATCTCACTGATCAGGTACGCAGTATTACCACCGTTGCTACGGCAATTAGTGAGGGTAATTTTAGTGAAAAAATCACCGTTGAGGCACAGGGAGAAATCTTAGTCTTAAAAGATACCTTGAACAAAATGGTGGATCGCTTGAATACGATTGTTACAGAGATCACGCAAGTCAGCCAAGACGTTGGCGTCGAGGGAAAATTGGGCGGACAAGCCACAGTTGACGGCTTATCCGGTAGCTGGCTAAGTTTAACCCAGACTGTGAATTTTATGGCGGCGCATCTAACCGAACAAGTCCGCAATATTGCCGCTATTTCTACGGCTGTAGCCCAGGGAGATTTGTCCCAAAAAATTACCGTAGAGGCAAAGGGAGAAATTTTAGCCCTGAAAACAACGCTGAATACAATGGTGGATCAACTCAATACCTTTGCCCATGAAGTCACCCAATTAACTCAAGACGTTATCAATGGACAACTTGGGAGTCAAGCCGTTGTAGAAGGGGTTGACGGGACATGGAAAGAATTAACCGATAATGTTAACCTGATGGCAGTCAATCTGACCGATCAAGTTAAACAAATTGCCCAAGTTGCGATCGCACTCAGTAATGCTTCCGAACATCTGACGCTAGAAAGCCAAACCATGGGGGCGACAGCCGAGGAAACCTCCGTTCAAGCCGCTACCGTTTCCACCGCTGCTGAACAAGTGAGTACCAATACCCAATCCGTCGCCATTGGTATGGAACAAATGCACGCCAGTATCAAAGAAATTGCCAAAAGTGCCGCTGAAGCCACCACCGTCGCCACCTCCGCCGTCACCACCGCTGAAACCACCAATCAAACCATTGCCCAGTTAGGGGTAAGCAGTGCAGAAATTGGCAAAATTGTCAAGTTAATTACCTCAATTGCCCAACAAACCAACCTCCTCGCCCTCAACGCCACCATAGAAGCCGCCCGCGCCGGAGAAGCAGGGAAAGGGTTTGCCGTGGTTGCCAACGAGGTGAAAGAATTGGCAAAACAAACCGCCAATGCCACAGAAGACATTAGCCAGAAAGTCGAAGCCATTCAAGGAGACACCAAACATTCGGTAGATGCGATCGCCCAGATTACTACCATTATTCATCAAATCAACGATTTTCAGACCACAATTGCCAGTGCGGTGGAGGAACAAACCGCCACGACGAATGAAATCGCCCGTAACATCAACCAAGTCTCCCTCGGTTCTAAAGAAATTGCCCGCAACATTACAGGCGTCGCGGATGCGGCTCAAAACACCGCCCAAAGTGCCAGCAACACTCAAAATTCAGCCCTAGAACTCTCAAAAACGGCGCATGAACTTGAACAACTTGTCGGGCAATTTAAATATTAACGGACAAATGACAAATGACAAATGACAAATGACAAATGACCATTAATATCCTTGTTGTTGATGACTCTGTGCTAGCGCGGCGTATGATTAGTAACGTACTCGATGCTGATCCCGCCCTTTGCGTCATCGGTGTCGCAGCGAATGGTAAAATTGCCCTGGCTAAACTGGCTCAAGTGAAGCCAGATGTGGTGATATTAGATATTGCCATGCCAGAAATGGATGGCTTAGAAGCATTAGCCGCAATTCGCCAGCAGGATCATCAGTTACCTGTGATTATGTATAGTGTCCTAACCGAACGCGGGGCGGAGGCTACGCTAGATGCACTGTCTCTAGGGGCGACGGATTATGTCACCAAGCCACAAACGAAAAGTAAAGAGGAAGCCCTCCAGCATATTCAGGAACACCTGATTCCCAAAATTAAGGCATTTTGTACAGATTCGCCCTCGACTCCGGTTAAACCTGGTGTAGAACCATTTCCAGCAACATCTCTACAGCGTCAAACGGTTACACTTTCTGATGTAAAGTCTCAGATTGAAATTTTAGCGATCGGCGTATCGACTGGAGGACCCAAAGCATTAGAGGCAATTTTACCCCAGTTTCCCGCTAATTTTCCCATCCCTATTGTTATCGTACAGCACATGCCGCCTGTGTTTACCACCCGTTTAGCTGAACGATTAGCGCAAAAGTGCCAAATTAAAGTGGCTGAGGGTTATACGTTGGGTCAATTAAAACCGGGGTTAGCGTGGATAGCACCAGGAGATTATCATCTGATTATCGAGAGAAATGGTAAAGGTGTGCATCTTCGCACCCATCAAGACGCGCCAGAAAACTCCTGTCGTCCGGCTGTTGATGTGTTATTTCGTTCTGTGGCTAAACTGTATGGGGCAAATACCTTAGCTATTATCTTAACGGGAATGGGGCAAGATGGACGTTTAGGTTGTGAATGTATTCGCCAAGTTGGGGGTCAGGTTTGGGTGCAGGATGAAGCTACAAGTGTTGTTTGGGGAATGCCAGGAATGGTGGCAAATTCGGGGTTAGCGGATAGGGTGATTCCGTTACCCAATATTGCGACTGAGATTATCCGTTGCGTTTAATTATTTAGAGGATGAGAATTACGCCCAGAAACCGTAGGGGCGCACCGACGTGCGCCCGATTTCATTGTCAGGTTTATTCCTGGATAAAATACGATGATAAGGCTAAGGTTCCTTTACTACAAACTCTGAGATTGGACTAAAATGATTGATTAATAAGCCTTGAATGTCAAGGTTAACTTATCTTTCGGATTAGCCTTCAAATCTGGAGATTCAGGATTCGGGAGAGTAGCAAAATTATTTTGGTACATTGTACGAATTTGCCAAGGCACATCAGCCGCAGATAAACGTTGCTGCAAGTCAGAGGGTAAGACACCACCGAGTTTGGCTAAGGCATCTAACAGACACTGAATTAAGATTTGAATGGGTCATTATCGAATCCTCGTTACTAAAAATGTGCCATTCTGAATCAGGTAAATTCCTACTTGAGAGGATGATAATTACACCAAGAAAACGTAGGGGCGCACGGCGTGCGCCCGATTTTATTGTACGGTTTATCCTGGGGTATGATACGATGAGAGGGCTAAAGCCCTTACTACGAACTACGGGTTATTCTCTGGCATGGAGGACAAATCTAAAGGAATCGGTTCATCCGTTGATTTAACCTGAACACTCCCATTCCTTTCAACCTTATTGCCCTGCTCTAATACCTCTGTCCATTGCTTGGCTAAGGTAATAAAATCAGATGGCATCA
>Ga0207419_1003095_pt1 | contig 10208 bp, 6 predicted proteins | sample ElkSloMetagenome_4_FD_184723 | JGI IMG/M metagenome (GOLD analysis project Ga0207419, IMG submission 184723) | Hot spring microbial communities from Elkhorn Slough, Monterey Bay, USA - MD2A (version 2) | ecosystem: Environmental > Aquatic > Marine > Intertidal zone > Estuary: Microbial mat ... | reverse complement strand
TGGAATGTGACAGGTTGTTTGAGTGCTATTGCTTTTGGTTACATAGCTTCATCCTTAACGCCATTGCCTTTAGCTGTCTCTGTAAAAGGTTTGGTGCATGAGGGCAGCTTCGCATCAGCTTTTAGCTTTAAAGGAGATTGGGGTAAGTACTATTTGCTACTAGCAGTATATGGAATTTTGATGTTGGTTTTGCTGGGGGCTTTTTGAAGCTTACTATTATCTTTACGTAAAAACTATAGCTCGATAAAAATGAATGTTAAAGATTACATTAAGATCAGACAGATTGGAAAAGAATTGAACAACAAAATAATTCAATCTGACAAGAAGGCATTGGTATATGCAGCGAAAAAATTAGGGTTTTGGTATAACGATACGTTAGTAACCGAAGATGAATACGATACAGATATACTAATGAACTTTATAGTATTTGAAAAAGGTAAAAATGGTTATTCTCAATTAGAGAGGTTTTACGATAGTGATATAGAGTTAAGCGATACCGAAGAGGAAATTATAGAGGCAAGAATGGATTCTTTTCCTTCTTTATTTAGGTTAATAGGTATTGATGGCAAAAAAAGCCTATGCACCTTTCAAGATTTATTTGATGAGCATAGAACTGAATACCAAGTAATGGATTTAGGCTTTGCTAAATCTGCCAAAGAAGATATTTTAATATATAGTAGATTGATACCCATACGAGACATTTATATTACTTCGGGAGTATCTTTCGGATTTATGGATTATGACGAACAGCGAATCAGAAAAGACATCTCTTCATATCAATTTAAAAAGAGAAAAAAGTTAAGCCATACCGATATTTATATATTGATGAACACCAAACACAAGCAATACGGTATACAAATAGGTGGGATTGATTTATAGTTTTTAGAAGATTTTGTTTTTGAACTTGGATATGTTTAATCGTGAATTCTTACACAAGTCGCAGTATTCTTTTAAGCAACAATGCTTTAACAAAAGCATGGCTTAATTAAATATCAACCCCATTTTTAATATCTGAGTAGTTACAATTGTAATGTAATCCTATGAAATCGACCAAACCGCTAAATGTTTTTTACCTATTCACAATATTCATTTTTTCTACTTGCCAACAACAAGCAAAAAGCCCGTTGCCTGCTTTTGAGGTATTTTGCGAAATGGTTGCAAACAATGCCAAACCTATTGCCTTAAGCCAGCCAATGGAAGCTGCAGCAGTAGATAAATGGTGGAAAGATTTTGAGAAAGTTGCTGAGAAATACGGAGTAGAGTTGTATAAAGAAGAAAACCTTCCAGTTTCTATGCTTTTTCCTGCTGATGTGGCACAGGGTAAAATGGTAATAATCATTTATAAGGGGCAACGATTGGTGCAGTATGAGCAGTGGAAAGAAGATTTAGAAAAAGCGAACAATGATAAAAAAGAGAAAGAAGCATTGGCTAGGCGCTTTGGTAGATTGTTAGGCTATAGTCCGCAGGGCATCAACCAATTATTGACTAAAAACTCAGATTACCGCACTTTGGCCTCTTTTGGTGTTGGGCAACAAATCACCCATTTGTACTACAAAGATTTAGAAGTTGCAATTACTTTTTACAGTGAGAAACTAGGTTTGCAAAAAATGAATGATAGTACCTTCTACATTAGTGAGGATGCTTTTATTCAATTACATCCTTTGAGCGAAACACATCCCGAAGGGCAAGCAAAATCTACAGCTATCGCTTTGTTAACTGACCAATTACCTCAGTGGTATGAGTATGTACAAGCGCAAAACATCCCAATAAAATACACCTACAAACCAAAAGAAGGTGGCCCGCATGATGGTTTTGTGGCCATTGATCCAGAAGGCTACTTATTAGAGTTTGAGCAGTTTAAACAACACCCCGAAAACGAATTGTTTATGGCGGTGCTTTCTAAATCCAATCCTATTGATACTAAGGTAAATGCTCTTAACTTTTACGCCTCCATTACTTGGACTTACCATAAGGACATGCTCAAAATGCAGGCTTTTTATGAGGAAGTATTGGGCTATCAATTAGTAGCAGACCAAGGTTGGACAAAAATCTATCAAACCAGCTCTACAGGTTTTATCGGTTTGGTAGATGAATGCCGTGGAATGGAAGATTATGCCGATGCCAAAGCGGTAGAGTTAGAATGGAAAGTAAAAAATAGGACTGACCTAGATAATTACGCCCAACAAAATTGGGCTGATTATGAATACAATGAAGGCAGAATGAAGGGGCCAGAACTGTATTTTTATAGTATCCAATAAGTTGATCAATCTAAAATGGCCAAAACGGAAAACTTTGAGAAGATAGAGGTACAATCTACTAAAGAATTAAGGAATTGGTTGCTTAAAAACTATTCCCAAAAAGAAAGTGTATGGTTGGTGACATTTAAAAAAAGTGTGGCTGCTAGATACATTGCTACCGCTCAAGTGCTGGACGAGTTGTTGTGTTTTGGTTGGATTGATGGTATCAGAAGAAAACTAGATGCCGATAGAACCATGCAACTCATTAGCCCAAGAAAAGCGCAACATTGGGCAAAAACCTATAAACTTAGGGCGGCAAAACTGATTGAAGCAGGTAAAATGCATGAAGCAGGTTTAAAAGCCATAGAAACATCCAAACAAAATGGCCTATGGGATTTTATGGACGATGTGGATAACCTCATTTTTCCTGATGACTTGCAAAAAGCACTAGCGAAAACCCCTAATGCCGAGCCATTTTTTAATGCCATTAATGACTCAAGCAAACGATTTGTATTGCGTTGGATTAAACTGGCTAAAACCGAAAAAACCAGAAAGCAACGCATAGAAAAAATTGCCTTGCTTTCTGCTAGAGGAGAGAAATTAAATGGAAGTTAGGCTTTTATCTCATTCAACACATCTACCAACCTTTCAAAAATCTCTTTAGAGTGTGTAGGAAAGTTGGCAATACGAATTTGGCTTGCTTTATTCTTGCCATAGCCACTGCCTATCGTCATTCCTTTGGCTTTTACCTTTTCGATCAGTTCGGCAGCAGCTATTCCTTTCACGTCACCCACCAATACCGTTTTAGAGCGATGCTTTTCCTCTTGCACAAAATGAGAAAACAAAGGATGCTCATTGTACAAAAAGTTGATCAAAGCAGCTTTGTAATTGGTTTCCTGCCTTATGTTGGCAATGCCTCGGCGGTTCATGTCCTCGCAGACTTTGCCCAATAAATAAATGCCGAGCATGTTGGGCGTTTCGGGTGTTTGGTTTTTGGCCGCTTTTTCTAACAAAGAAGGCAAACTGTGATAAGTACCTGCACTCTCTCCATTTTCAAGGCGTTTATAAGCTTTGGCCACACATCTTTCGCTTACGATCCAAACACCTAAGCCTGCAGGCAAGCCCATGCCTTTTTGCACCGAAAAAAACAAAGAGTCGATTTTGCTGTAGTCTAAATCCACATAGGGGATTGAAGAAACCGCATCTACAGCGATGAGGGTATCGGGATTCTTTTCTCTGAATTTATAAATATCCTCAATAGGTAATTGTACACCTGTACTGGTTTCATTTTGGGTAAGGCATAGCATTTCTGTGCTGCTGTTCAACTCAATTTCATCTGCATTAAAGCCTTGGCCTAAAGGCTTTTCGTGCAAAATGGCTTTTCTGCCCAGCTTATTCGCAAAATCGTAAAAGCGACGCGAAAAAGAACCATTTACTAAGTGGCAGGTTTGATGGTCAACACAATTTTGGATCAGCCTCTCCCAAACTTCCGTGGCTGAGGCAGTGAATAAAACGTAGTAATCTTCGGGGACGTTTAATAAGGCCTTCAGCTCATCAACGGCTTTTTTATAAATGCCCTCAAAGGCTTTGCTTCTATGAGAAATAGAGCAAACCTGCTCGCGCATGGCTTGCCTTATGTGGTCTTCTGTTGTAAAATACAACTCACTGGGTCCGGGTGTCAGAAAAACTGATTTCATATCTAAAAAAGGTATTGTCTTATCTTATATATTGAGTTAATGTGGCAAAAAAGTTAGCTTGTCACATCAGTTTTAAAAAATTTATCAAAACTACATAAATTAGCCAGCTCGAACATACATTTCTTGAGCAGAGTGCTAAAACTTTTATGAAGGATTTTTAATTGTCTTCTTTTTGTTGGGGCTATGAGTTTTAAAAATAAAGGTTTAACTTAAAGTTTGCTTTAATTACAGTTTAGATGGTGGATAATAAGCGCGTATTTATTTCTTATGGCAGAAAAGAAAGCCTAGATTTTGCCAATCGTTTATACCGTGCGCTAGAAGAAGAAGGCATTGATGCATGGTTTGATTTCGTGAACATACCAAAAGGCGACGATTTTCAGAAAAGGATAGACGATGGCATAGAAAGCGCCGACAATTTTATTTTTGTAATGTCACCACACGCCTTGCAGTCCAATTACTGTAAAAAAGAGCTTAAAACCGCAGCTAGACTCAATAAGCGAATCATTCCCATTGTGCATGTGGAAGTTCCCGATCAGGCTCCCAATTGGGAAGACATCCACAAAACAACCATAAAAAAACTCAATTGGATCAACTTTAGGGAAAAGCATGAGATAGGTGTGCCTCAGCAAGATTGGACTGCCATAGATGATTTTGATGTGGCATTTAAAGAGTTGCTTAAGGTGTTGGGTAGAGAAGCCACCTATGTGAGCAAGCATACCCATATTTTAAAGGCGGCACTACATTGGGACCGAAAGCGCCGAATGCAACGCCATCTTTTGGCCGGGCCAGAACTTTTTGAGGCATCTGAATGGCTTTCAATAGAATTTAAAGCACCGGAGCAGCCTCCCTGCATCCCAACAGATCTGCAGTGCGAGTTTATCTGCGAATCTATTAAGAATGCCCATAACCTCATGACAGATGTTTTTATGATATCTGATTCTTGGAAGGGCACCAACAGAGATTTTATCCGCATCGCTTTATCTAGAAATAAAATTACCACTTGGCGCTATGCCTCAGATGTGCAAGCGGGCATGGAAGAGCACCAACTGATCAAAGAAGGGATAGAAGGCGCAGACAATATTCTCTTTTTAGTTACGGATAAAAGCGTAAAGTCAGAAAAATGCCTAGAAGATTTGCGTTTGGCCATCTCTTACAACAAGCGCATCATTCCTGTAATCATTGATAAAAGCGCGCTAGCCAGCTTACCCGAAGAGCTCAATCATCTTAGCTACATCGATTTTTCAGATATTTTTTTGGGTGAAGAGAAAAGCCTTAGAGATGCTGAAGTGCTCAAAAAAGTGGGCCTATTGGTAAAAGAAATAGAATACGATAGAGACTACCTTCTCAAACACAAGCAATTGTTAACGCGTGCCTTAAAGTGGCGCCGAATGGATAAAAATGACAGTTTTTTAATAAGAGGTTACAATTTATCCGAAGCACAGACCTGGTTGCAAGAAGGCTTGACCCGCAAAAGATACCAACCCAATACCTTTCATAAAGAGTTTTTAACGGCGAGCCAAGCCAAGGTAGGTATGCTGCAATCAGAGGTTTTTATCAGCTACTCCCAAAAAAATGCTGACTTTGCCAGAAAACTCAATCTCAAGTTACAGACCTTTGGAAAAAATACTTGGTTCGATCAAGAAAGTTTGGTAGGTGCAAGCAATTTTGAGGAAGAGATTTTAAAAGGTATCTCCGCATCTGAAAACTTTGTTTTTGTCATTTCGCCTCAGTCGGTGGCTTCTGACTTTTGTGCCAAAGAGGTGGCGCATGCCAATAGGCACAACAAGCGGTTTATCCCTATTTTATTAGAAGAAACCCCTGTGGAGCAGATTCCTTTAGAACTTAAAAGTGTTCAATGGATAGACTTTAAAAATAAGACCTTTGAAACCGCATTTGGCAGGCTCATACAGGCAATTAATATTGATAGGGCCTACGTAAAACAGCACACCAGATTATTACAGGCTGCCCTTGAGTGGGAAGAAAAAGGGAAAAGCGAAGACCGTTTGATCAGAGGTGAAGAACTGAAAACAGCAGAGATTTGGCTAGACGATGCCCTTGAAAATAAAAGAGAACCCGCAGTTACTGCGTCACAGAGAGGTTTTATTGAGGCGAGCGAGCGGTTGCGCATACAGGAAGAGAAAAAAGAGGTCAGTGTGCGCAACCTCAGAAGGGTTTTGCGTATCTCGGCTTTTGCTGTTTTGGCTGTTATTATTTTGGTCTTGGGCTATCAATTTAGGCAGTCGAGGCTAAAAGAGCTAGAGGCTAGTGAAAAAGCAGCTTTAAACTATGCTTTTGCCGCCAGAGAAGTGCTCAACAACGAACATGCTCCCAAACGGGCCCTCAGTATCATCAAAGAAGCGGTGGATATTATAAATGAAGAAGCACTTTTTAAATTACTTCCATTTTTTAGGGATATTTCCATGTCGCTCAACTTTGTAGAAATGGGGCACGATGCGCCTGTAAAAGGCGTAGACCTTTCTAAAGATATTACCAATAGGCAACTGCTGAGCTTTTCTGTATCAGAAGTGAAAGTATGGGATTTGGCCGGAAATTTATTGCATGTAATCGGGCCATACGACTTAATTACACAAGCCGGTTTTTCTCCTGATCAAGAAAACATCTTTATAGTAACAGAGAATGCAAAAGTAGAATTGGTAGATATTATCGGTTTAAAGCAGAATAAAAAGGTTTTCGTTAAAGCAAGTACAGGATTTGGCACATCGGAAAATACAATATTGACTGCAAACGATCAGCTTGTAGACTTACAGTTTTTTGATAACGGCTCAAAGATTCTTACCATTTACGAATCAATAGCAGCTAGGGTGTGGACCTCAAAGGGAGGATGGCCCTATACCTTCAATCATACTGGTGCTAAGATAAATGGTGCTAGCATAAGTCAAAACGAAAAGTATGTTCTTACTTACTCTACCGATAGAACTGCCAAACTTTGGGATACACAGCTACCCTCTGACGAAAGTTACCAATCTACATTGAGAGGGCACAGGCTTGCCATTATCAGTGCTGAAATCTCAGCGAACGCAAAAAAGGCCATTACTTTAGATGAAGGTGGAAATGCGAAAGTATGGGATATTTCAAATCCCAAAAGCCCCGAGGTACTCAAGTCTTATGAAGATATTGCCCAAATGCAATTTACCAAAGCGCCGGATGTATTGGTCATTAGCAAAAGAGACGATGATACACGAAAAATTCAGTTGGAGGATTTGGATGGAGACTTCTTTAGCGAATTAATGACTTATAAGCAGTTCAGTACGGGTGTAGATTCTATGCAAATGAATGCGGCAAAAGATAGAGTGCTTACCTATTCTAAAAAAGGTACCGCTGCTTTATGGAAACTCAATGGGCAATTGCTTTTTGAGGTTGATCTACACGAAAGCGATGAGACCGCCGATTTACTACTAGCTAATGATTTGGCCTTGCAAAGGGTTATGCTCTCTCCAAGTGGCGATTACATATTGCTCGCCGATAAAGAAGGAGCACTCAAAATGTGGAGTGCAAGTACGGGCAATGAGTTGGCAAGCTTTAAAGCATTTAAAGAGAAAATTGAGGATGTAGTCTTTTTTCCTGATGGTAAACAATTGGCTGCTGCCTCAGGCGATATGACAGCAAAGCGTTGGAGATTTAAAGACAATCTTTTCGATAACATGATTGCCAACAAGTCAGCCGAGCCCAATTTTCTTAAAAAGGGAATCACAAGCTGGTTAGACAGTTTAAATGCAGACTCACTAAAAATGGCGGCCAAAGATAAAATAAGAATTGGCCTGATGGATGACTTCGAAAAAATCATGACCTCTTCAGACTCTAGTGAACTGTACACGTATGCTGCATACTATAAAACAGAGGCAGAAAATACCCCTGACGAAAACATAAAAGAAGAAAATTACGAAAATGCCTTAGTGCTCTATAAAAAAATCAACGATACGTTGGCATATAGATCCATTTACTCTGAAGTAGCGGAAGCCGATATACTTTTTGAGCTAGATGCTGTAGACACACTTGACTTTGAAGCCTATTTTTCGCCTATTGGGCTCAATGAACAACTATATTTGGCACAATACATTACTCAAAAGTGGGCAAAATTACCCCCCATAGAACGCATACCTGCTTATAAATTTACCTTTGAGCTTTATCAAAAGATATTGAAAGCCCTTGAAAACGGTACTTATGAAAATGTTTCTGAAGAGAGAGAATTATTTATTAAGCGAAGGGCCTCAGACAACTGTAACTCCTTGGCTTATTACTATTTATTGAATAGGGAATTGAAGCTTGCCAAGCATTATGCAGAAAAAGGGATGATGATAGACAGTTCTTATGAATGGATTACCACTAAATTAGCCTTGGCATACCTTTATGATGCAGATTTTGATCGGGCACTGCCGCTCTTAGAAAATATGAAAGGGCAGAAGTTTGGCGTAGATAAGTACGAGGTAGAAATGAAAAGGTATATTCAGAAGGTGGATAGTGCCTTTCAGGTCGGAAATACAGAAGAAGATAGGGTGTTGCCATCCACTTTGTCAGAACTTATTGATATGCATAAAAGCCAGCTAGATACTGGGCAAATCAGCTTATTGAAAACTTTTATGCTAAATCAATAGATTATTAGAAAAAGAAATATGTTAGTATCACGTTGAACAACTATCTTTTAAAGATTTTTTTAAACATTGGAATTATACCCGCAATTATTTTTATGAGGTTTTTCAAAGAAAAATTCTGATATATATATTTGCTTCAGTTTATTTAAAACTTAACAAAACTAAAACTATCTAATGGGAACAATTGTAGTTTCTTCCATAATAGCATTTACGGTCATCATTTTACTCTTGGTAGTGGTACTGTTATTTGCTCAATCAAAATTGGTTCAAAGTGGTGATGTAAAAATCGTCATTAACGGTGATGAAAGTAACCCTGTAACTACTTCAGCAGGTAGTACGCTTCTTTCTACACTTTCCGGTCAAAAATTATTCTTGCCTTCTGCATGTGGTGGAGGCGGTACTTGTGCCATGTGTAAGTGTGTAGTCGAAGAGGGCGGCGGAGAAGTGTTGCCTACAGAGGTGGGACACTTAAGCCGTACAGAGCAGAAAGAAAACGTACGCTTGTCTTGCCAGGTTAAGGTTAAGCAAGATATGCGTATTAAAATTCCTGAAGAAGTGTTTGGGATTAAAAAGTGGGATTGCGAAGTGGTTTCTAACTACAACGTGGCCACTTTCATTAAGGAATTTGTAGTAAGATTGCCAGAAGGTGAAACCCTTGATTTTGAGTCTGGTGGTTATATCCAAATAGATGTACCCGAGTGCGAGGTAGATTTTAAAGATATGGATATCTCACCTAGCCCAGAAGACCCTGATGGTAAAGATAAATTTAAGCCAGATTGGGATAAGTTTGATTTATGGTCATTAAGAATGAAAAACGATGAGCCTATATTTAGAGCTTACTCAATGGCCAACCATCCTGCTGAGGGTAACATCATTATGTTGAACATTAGGATTGCTACCCCACCTTGGGACAGAGCCAACAACAAATGGATGGATGTTAATCCTGGTATTTGCTCTTCTTATGTGTTTAGCAGAAAACCTGGTGATAAGGTAACCATATCAGGTCCTTATGGTGAATTCTTCATCAAAGAGACCGAGAAAGAAATGATTTATGTAGGTGGTGGTGCAGGTATGGCTCCTTTGCGTTCTCACATATTCCACTTGTTCCATACGCTTAAGACTGGTAGAAAAGTAAGCTATTGGTATGGTGGTCGTTCTAAAAGAGAGCTTTTCTACACAGAACACTTCAGAAAAATTGAGAAGGAGTTCCCTAACTTTAGCTATCATATAGCACTTTCTGAGCCTCTTCCTGAAGATAATTGGAAGGTGAAAAAAGACTTGAACGATAAGGAAGGTGATGGCTTTGTTGGTTTTATCCACAATGTGTTGATAGACAATTATCTATCTAAGCATGAAGAACCGGATGAGATAGAGTTCTATTTCTGTGGTCCTCCTTTAATGAATGCCGCTGTAATAAAAATGTGCGATGATTTTGGTGTTCCGCCTGAGCATGTAGCATTTGACGATTTTGGTGGTTAATCCATTACCTTAAAATATTAAAGCCCTCTTGTTAGCGCAAGAGGGCTTTTTCTTTGTAAAGTACTTTTTCTCTTTGCCACCAAGGCGTACCGTTCACTTTTTTTGCTATAGAGCGGAAGAGTTTATACAAAATAGAGCGGAGAAGTTTTTTAGGAGAATAAAAACTAATAGCAACGATGCTCTCT
>Ga0207419_1003094_pt1 | contig 10211 bp, 5 predicted proteins | sample ElkSloMetagenome_4_FD_184723 | JGI IMG/M metagenome (GOLD analysis project Ga0207419, IMG submission 184723) | Hot spring microbial communities from Elkhorn Slough, Monterey Bay, USA - MD2A (version 2) | ecosystem: Environmental > Aquatic > Marine > Intertidal zone > Estuary: Microbial mat ... | reverse complement strand
CGAATGTCCGTGCCCCGGTGTCGGCGGAGAAAAGCCCCTGTTCCCCGAAATGCACGGCCTCGGACGAAGGATCGTCGGCCAGCATTGTAATGACCACATCGGCCTCGCGGGCCAGTTTGGCCGGCGTCTCGGCAAAACCGCAGCCGACCTCCTCGGCAAGCGCTTCGGCTTTGTCGGTCGTGCGGTTCCAGAGGATCAGTTCGTGTCCGGCTGCGGCGATGTTCCGCGCCATGCAGGCGCCCATGCGTCCAAGTCCAGAAAAGCCGACGCGCATCATGATATGCGCCGTGAGGAATTGTTGGAATTCGTTTGCTGCATGTCTTTCCTGCTCACCCTCGTAAACCTCCGGGGTCAGGGCGCACTACCATATCCCCGAGTGCATGGGCTCGAGCCACATCCCCGTTTTGAACCTCAGACTGTCCGTTTTGGATAAGGCAGTTCAGTTCATCTTTCAAAAACAGATTAGCACGCTTTTCTGTGCGGCAGAAGTTGGTGCACTTGGAAAAGCTGTCGGTGTTCGTTTGTTGTGTGGGTGCGCTGGCTTTGGTCAGGCGCGCGCGCTTTCGACTGTGCGACCATGCCTTTGTCGGATGATTTATCAGCAACCTTCTTTGGATCCTGAGTGAAAACGGTCCGGGTGCCGCAGTATGTGGTTGTACGGCTGAGCCGGTATCTCCGGTCGTATCACGCCGTTGCGGAAATCATGGAAATGCAGTAGAACAAAACGGGAACAAATAACGGATTCGGTGTCAGGTGAATGGGTGTGCTTCGCATGCAGCAAAAGATGGCAGGGCAGGGCGAACGCCCTGCCGGGATGCCCCATACGCTGGCCGAGGTGTTTCCGGCCAACCCGTCCGATGCCAGTGCGACGGGCTTCATGCTCTCGCGGTTGCCCAGGACGAACGCCCCGATCCTCTGGGTGCAGGACCGGTTGTCGCGCAAGGAGGCGGGGCGTCCCGCCCTGGCGGGCATCGGGCTGCGGCATCCGATCATCATGGTGGACCTGTCACGCGCGGCGGATGTGCTCTGGGCGATGGAGGACGGCCTGCGTTGCCGCGCCCTGGCCGCCGTCGTGGGCGAGGTCTGGGGCGATCCGCCAGCCTTGGATTTCACCGCGACCAAACGGCTGGCCATGCGGTCCGAGGCGGCGGATGTGTCCTGTTGGCTGATCCGCCGCGCGGCCTCGCCCGACCTGAGTGCTGCCCGCGACCGCTGGCGCATCGCCAGCCTGCCGTCCGAAACGCATCCGCACGACGCGCAATCCCCCGGCGATCCGCGCTGGGCGCTCGACCTGTTCCGCTCGCGGCGCAGCAAGCCCGGCCAGTGGGTGGCCACCCATGAGCGGGCGGCGGATCGTCTCCATCTCGCTGCCGCAACTGGCGATCGAACGCTGGACGAAAGTGATGGAGCGGCAAGGGAACGCGCCGCCGGATGATATTCCCGTGGTGCTGGCCCGCGAGGGGCATCATGGCCCCGTGATCCACGCCGCCAACCGCAAGGCGCGGATGGACGGGGTGCACCCCGGCGCGCGTGTGGTGGATATGCGGGCGATCTGTCCCGAGTTGCAGGTGGAATATGCCGATCCCGCAGGGGATCGCGCGGCGCTCGACAGGCTGGTCCTCTGGGCGCGGCGGTTCTGTCCGTGGACCGCGCGGGATGGCGAGGACGGGATCATCCTCGACACGACCGGATCGGATCACCTCTTCGGGGGCGAGGCCGCGATGCTGGTCGAGATGGAAACCCAACTCAGCCTACTCGGCCTGACCGCACGGCTGGCCGTGGCGCCTACATGGGGGGCGGCGTGGGCGCTGGCGCGGTTCGGGCCGGTGCGCAGTATCTGCAAGGCAGACGAAGCCTATTTCAAACTCGGCCCGCTACCGGTGGCGGGGTTGCGGCTGAACAGCGATACCGTGCTGCTGCTGCGTCGGCTCGGGCTGAAGACCATCGGCGCGGTCATGGATGTGCCGCGCCTGTCGCTGACCCGCCGCTTCGTCAAGGCGGGGCTGGATGCGAACCCGCTGATGCGCCTCGATCAGGCGCTGGGCAAGCTGGCCGAACCTGTGTCCAGCCGCGATGCGCCCCCCGTGATCCGCGCGACAGCAAGACTGGCCGAACCGATCTTCGATCCGACCCCGCATCTGCCGGATCTGTGCGAGGACCTGTGCGATCAGTTGAAAGCCGCCGGTCTGGGCTGCCGTGCGTTGCATCTGGTGGTCTACCGCACCGACGGTGATGTGGCCGAAGTCACGGTCCGCACCTCGGCCCCGACCCGTGATCCCGCCCACCTGCACAGCCTTTTTCGCGACAAGGTGGACCGGATCAATCCCGGGTTTGGCTTTGACCTGATCACCCTTGCGGCAGGCGGGGTCGAAGAGATCGCCGCGCGCCAGACGCGGCTGGATGGCGACAGCGATGATGACCTGCATCTGACGCGGCTGATCGACCGTCTCAGCGCGAAATTCGGGGCGCGGTCGGTGACGCGGCCTATGCTGCACCAGAGCCATGTGCCTGAACGTGCCGAAGCTGCGCTGGCCGCACTGGCCGAAGCACCCGAGGGTCAGGCGGTGGTGGTCAAGGAACGCCCCCTGCGGCTGCTCGATCATCCCGAGGAGGTGCGCGTGCTTTATGCCGTCCCCGAGGGCCCGCCCGCACAGTTCGTCTGGCGGCGGCAGACCCACCGCGTCGCGCGGTATGCAGGCCCCGAAAGGATCGCGCCCGAGTGGTGGAAAGACCGCCCCGGCACGCGGCTGCGGGATTATTTCAAGGTCGAGGATGCCTCCGGTCGCAGGCTCTGGCTTTATCGTGAGGGGATCTTGGGCGACGGGCGCGGGCAGGAGCCACGCTGGTTCGTACACGGGTTTTTCGGATGAGGGGGGCAAAGCGCAACAGAGGGCATCGCCCGACCTGGAGTGCGTTTGAGGCGCTTGTGCTGTTCACCTGCCCGCCAATGGCACAACGTCTTGCTGTTTGCAGCACTACTGCAATATCGCCCTCCCGGGGGAGGTCGGGGGATGCCCGGGCAAGCCGGGCGCGGCATTCGATCATCTCTCTGAAGCGGATTGAGAGTTGGGGAGCCTCCGGCGGGAGTATTTTCGGCAAGATGATGAGCCGTGGTGGAGGGCATCATGCCTGAAAACGACCACCAGCACCCCCGCCGCACGCTGGAGGACGAAGACTTCGCACAGAACCCCCGCGCGCCCTTCGTCGAACTTGGGATCACCACCTGCTTTTCCTTCCTGCGCGGGGCGTCCGATGCCGTCGATCTTGCCGCGACCGCCTGGGCGCTGGGTTATGACGCGTTGGGCTGTGCTGACCTCAACACCATGGCCGGTGTCGTCCGCATCCATAGCGAGGCGACCAAGACCAAGATGCGTCCCGTCATCGGCTGCCGGTTGCAACTGGTCACGGGCGAGGCGTTCCTCGCCTACCCCCGCGACCGCGCGGCTTACGGGCGGCTTTGCACGCTGCTGTCGAAGGGCAAGATGCATGATGTGGACGGACAATGGCAGGCCAAGGGCGCTTGCGACATCACGCTCGACGATCTGGCCCGCCACAGTACCGGCGTGCAGCTGATCGCCGTGCCGGGCGATGACCTTGCGCATTTCGAGGCCGGTTTCCGTCGCTTGCGCCGCGCGCTGCCCGGCATGAAGCATATCGCCGCCAGCTATCGCTATCGCGGCGACGACCGGGCGCGGATCAACCGGCTTGATGCACTCGCCAAGGCGCATGGCCTGTCGATCCTCGCCACCAATGATGTGCACTATCACGCCCCCGACCGGCGTCCTCTGCAGGATGTCATGACCTGCATCCTGCACAAGACGACGATCCACAAGGCGGGCTATCTTCTGGACGCCAATGCCGAGCGGTATCTTAAATCGCCTGCCCAGATGGTGCAGCTTTTCGCCGAATGGCCGCATGCGATCCGCGCCACCCGTACGGTGGCGGATGCCTGTGATTTCACACTCACCGAACTGGCCTATGAATACCCCAGGGAAACCGTGCCGGACGGCTACAGCCCGCAGGATTACCTTGAGTTGCTCACCTGGAAAGGGGCCGCGAACCGCTATCCCGGGGGTGTGCCGGGCGAGATCAAGATAGTGCTGGGCAAGGAACTGGCGCTGATCGAAAAGCTGGATATCGCGCAGTATTTCCTGACCATCCACCAGATCGTCAACTTTGCACGGCATCAGGCCAAGCCGGAAATCCTGTGTCAGGGGCGCGGGTCGGCGGCGAATTCCGCCGTCTGTTATGTGCTGGGGATCACATCGGTCGATCCCAACAAGAATGACCTGCTGTTCGAGCGCTTCATCAGCGAGGAACGCAAGGAACCCCCCGATATCGACGTCGATTTCGAACATGAGCGCCGCGAAGAGGTGATCCAGCATATCTACGACAAATACGGCCGCGACCGTGCCGCCCTTTGCGCCACCGTCATCCATTACCGCCCGCGTATGGCCGTGCGCGAGGTTGGCCGTGTCATGGGGCTGTCCGAGGATATTACCAGCGCCCTTGCCAAGACCATCTGGGGGTCTTTCGGGCGCGAGTTGGGGGCGAAAGAGGCGGCGGAGGCAGGGCTGGACCTGTCCGATCCGCTGATGGCGCGGACGATCAAGCTGGCCGACCAGATGATCGGGATGCCGCGGCATCTGGGCCAGCATGTGGGCGGCTTCATCCTGACCGAGAAGAAACTGATCGAGACCGTGCCCGTGGGCAACGGTGCCATGCCCGAGCGCAGTTTCATCGAATGGGACAAGGACGACATCGACGCGCTGCGCATCCTCAAGGTCGATGTGCTGGCGCTGGGGATGCTGACCTGTATCCGCAAGGCATTCGATCTGATCGACGCGCATTACGGCAAACGCTTTACGCTCGCCAATATCCCGCAAGAGGACGCGGCGGTCTACGACATGCTCTGCCGTGGTGACAGCCTTGGCACCTTTCAGGTCGAAAGCCGCGCGCAGATGAACATGCTGCCGCGCATGAAGCCGCGCGAATTCTACGATCTGGTCATTCAGGTCGCCATCGTCCGTCCCGGGCCCATTCAGGGCGATATGGTGCATCCCTATCTGCGCAGGCGCAGTGGGGTCGAGAAGACGGAATACCCGTCCCCCGCACCACCCCATGATCCTGACGAGTTGCGTAAGGTTCTGGGCCGCACGTTAGGCGTGCCGATCTTTCAGGAACAGGCGATGAAGATCGCCATGGTCGCGGCGGAATTTTCGACCAAGGAGGCCAACCAGCTGCGCAAGGCGATGGCCACTTTCCGGTCGCGCGGCGGGATCGAGAAACTGCAGGACAAGATGGTCGGTCGCATGATCGACCGCGGCTATGAGGCGGAGTTCGCGCAGCGCTGTTTCGACCAGATCAAGGGCTTCGGCAGCTACGGTTTTCCCGAAAGCCATGCGGCGAGTTTCGCGCATCTGGTCTATGTCTCGAGCTGGATCAAATGCCATTATCCGGATGTCTTCTGTGCGGCACTGCTCAACTCGCAGCCGATGGGGTTCTATGCCCCCGCCCAGATCGTGCGTGATGCCCGCGAACACCAGGTGATCGTGCGCGGGGTGGATGTGAATTATTCCGACTGGGACAACACGCTGGAACCGGTGGGGCGGGGTGTTTTCGCCGTCCGGCTGGGCTTGCGCCAGGTCGACGGGATGCGGGCCGACATGGGGCAGCGGATCATGGATGCGCGAGAGCAACCCTTCACCGACCTCAAGGACCTGAAAGAACGCGCGAAGCTGGACGCCGGCAGCATCCGCAGGCTGGCGGCGGCGGACGCGGCGCGGTCGATGAACCTCGACCGGCGGCAGGCGCTTTGGGATGCGCGGGCGCTGCGGGACGCACCGGACCTGCCGCTCTTTCAGGACACACGGGACGAGGGGGACGAGGTCCGTTTCGATCTGCCGCAGATGCCGGTCTGCGAGCATGTGGTGGCGGATTACCAGACCACGCGGCTGTCGCTGAAGGCGCATCCGATATCTTTCCTGCGTCGCAGCATGGCGAAACAGGGGTATGCGACAACGCGGTCGCTTGATGACATGGTGAATGGCCAGCGGGTCAAGCTGGCGGGGATCGTGTTGATCCGCCAGCGCCCCGGCAGTGCGAAGGGGGTCTGCTTCATCACGCTCGAAGATGAAACCGGTGTCGCCAACCTCGTTGTCTGGCCCAAGGTGATGGATGCTTACCGCAAGGTCATCATGCGGGCCCATCTGATCGACGTGCGGGGTTATCTGCAAAAGGATCAGGACGTCATTCACGTCGTCGCGACCGACCTGCGCGATCGCAGCGATGCGCTGGAGCGGCTGAATACGGATGACCGGATGCAGGCACCGCTGGCGCGTGCCGACGAGGTGCGCAAGCCCATTCCGCAGGACCGGCGCGGCGGGCATCCGCGCGATGCGCGGGTGATCCCCAAATCGCGGGATTTCCACTGACCCAGCACGAAAGGCCCGGCGGCCCTGTCTGGGCGGCCCGGCACAAGCGTATGAAGATGGGATAGATCAAGATGGGGCGGGCCCGCCTGAACGGTTTGCCTCCGGCAAAGGCTTTCGGCCCCTGCCGGTCAATCGCGCGGCCCTGCACCCATGCGGGTGGTCTGTGGGCTGAAAGCGAAACCTGATCTTGTCGGGGTGTGGTTGCACCCCTGGTCGGATATCCGTGAACAAGAGTGCGCGGCAATCATTGACGGGTGGCGAAGCCACCGCGCGTTGCCCGTTACAGATCGCGGTTCCGGTCGAGGAATTCCCGCAGCGCCTGAAGTTGCGGCAAAAGTGCCGTGACGACCTCTTCCCCGAAGCCGTCGCGGATTTTCCGGATCGGATCGGCCATTGTCGCAATCGCGGTATCGCGCGTGTCGCGGCCGGCATCGGTGATCCGGACGACCTTGCTACGTCCGTCGTCGGGATTGGGGGCCATGGTGATCAGCCCCCGTTTTTCGAGGCCCGCCAGCGTATGCGTCATCGTCGTCTTCGGCACCTGAAAGGCATTGGCGATGGCCAGCGGGGTCCGCCCGTCGCCAAGCCGGACAAGGTGGTTGAGGACGGTGAAATGCGAGATATGCAATCCCTCGGGCAGGCGCGCCTGAAAGACGGCGCTGCTGAGCTGGTTGATGATCCCGATCTCGTTGAAGACCGCAAACATGGTCAGGTCCTGCTCGTCCATTCGTCCCTCAGATCAGTTTCGCCTCCAGCGGCCAGCGCGGGCTGCGGTTTACCGCGATACCATAGCCCAGACGGCAGAGCATTTGCACGGTCTCTCCGTTGCGGGCCAGCATATCGTGGATGCGGGCATAATGGTCGTCCATCTCGGGGTATTCCTGCAAGGCCTGGCTGAGGGGCTGCATCGCCACGCCAAGGGACGTGGCTGCAAGGTTCAGCCGCACCCAGTCACGACCGGCAGCGATCTGGTCGGCGCGGGTGTTGCCGGTCGTGGTCTGCCACAGATGGCCCATGGCGGTTTCCGTATTCTCGAGGACGGCGACCTTGCCCTGTTCGAACATCATCGAATCTGTATCCAGCGTCGCTTCGCGTGTCATCAGGCCGAAGGCGCCGAGCGTTTCGAACATCGGGCCGGAAAAGTCGATGCCGTCGGGATTGGCTTCGATCTCGGCCTTGCCGATGCGGAAGAGATCGACGCTTTCCTTGAATGTGTGCGGCGTGTCGATTTCGATGGACAGTGCCTCGGTGGTCAGCTTGCGCAATGTGGCGATGCTGTCACCGGCCACGCTGCCGTCCACGCGGGTTCCGTGGATCGCGGCGGTTGCGATCTGCGCGACCACCGCAGGGTCAACTGTGCGAGATGTGTCGTATGGTTCCTTGTTCGAGCGGCGATCCATCACGTGCTGGAAGAGCGGGTCTTTGGCGATATTCGGATCGGCGCGGAAGGTCGCGATGGCCACGGGCCGTCCGTCAAGGGCTGCGGCATCGCTGCCTTCGGGGAAAATCTGTAGATCAACCGCGTAACCATCCTCGGCGGCGGCCATGGTCATGACTTCGAGAAAACATCCAAGTCCGATCGTGATCTGGCGGCTGAACGGGTCGGTATGCGGCAGCAGGCGGTTGGTGTCGACGGTCAGGATCACGGTGTCGGGTTGCGACAGGTCGACCATCCATGGCTGCCGGTTATGCGGGTTGGGCGCAAGGATCGCATAGGACAGCGCCCGTTTGCGCGGCTCGTCGTAAACGACGCCAGCCTGGTCCCAGGGGGCGAGGGCGGCGGCAGGGCTGCGCGAGGCGATGGTGCCCACGGTGGCGGTTGCGGCGACGATGATGCCGCCTCCGGTCAGGGAAAGAAACTTGCGACGATTCATTTTCAGCTCTCCTATTGGTGCGATATCGAACTATATAGTACGATATAGAACTATATGCAAGCGCGGTATGTCTGCCGGCAAATCAATCCATTGAACTTGCGCCGTAAACCCGTCTAGCGTGCCCGCAAGAAGCGGAGGGGTCATGGCGCATCACATACGACTGGGCGTGGATATCGGCGGCACCTTTACCGACGTTGTGCTCGAGGTCGGGGCGCGGCTGGTCTCGACGAAGGTGCTGACGACCTACGCGGCCCCCGAGGATGCGATCATCGACGGGATGCATCAGGTCTGTGCGAAAGCGGGGATCGCCGCCGGCGAAATCGACCAGATCATTCACGGCACGACGCTGGCGACCAACGCGCTGATCGAACGGCGCGGGGCGAAGACCGCGCTGATCACGACCGAGGGCTTCCGCGACGTAATCGAGATGCGAACCGAAAGCCGGTTCGAGCAATACGACCTCGACCTGGTCCTGCCTGAACCCCTGCTGCCACGTCAGCACCGCTTTACGGTGAAGGAGCGTGTCGGAGCCAGCGGCGATGTCCTGATCCCGCTGGATCGGGCCGAGGTGGCGGCGCTGGCGGATGATATCCGCTCCTACGGGTTCGAAAGCATCGCCATCGGGCTGCTGCACGCCTACCTCAACCCCGCGCACGAGCAGATGATCCGCGAGGTGCTGACCGAGGCGCTGCCGGATGTCATGGTGTCGATCTCGTCCGAGGTCTCGCCGCAGATGCGCGAATACGAGCGGTTCAACACGACCGTCGCCAATGCCTATATCAAGCCATTGATGAAATCCTATCTCGGGCGGCTGAAGGGGCGTCTGGCGGATGAGGGTGCTGGTTGCCCGATCTACCTGATGCATTCGGGCGGCGGGATCATCAGTATCGACAGCGCGGCGGAATTTCCCGTGCGTCTGGTGGAATCCGGTCCGGCGGGTGGGGCGGTCTTCGCAGCAAATATCGCCGCGCGGTACGATCTCGATAAGGTGCTGTCCTTCGATATGGGCGGGACCACCGCGAAAATCTGCCTGATCAGGAACCAGACCCCCAAGACCGCGCGTGTCTTCGAAGTGGCGCGGACATATCGCTTCAAGAAGGGCTCGGGCATGCCGATCTCGATCCCCGTGATCGACATGGTCGAGATCGGGGCGGGCGGTGGCAGCATCGCCCATGTGGACGGGATGCGTCAGATCAGGGTCGGGCCCGAAAGCGCGGGATCCGAACCGGGGCCTGCCTGTTATGGGCGCGGTGGCGCGCGTCCCGCGGTGACGGATGCCGACCTGACTTTGGGCAAGCTCGACCCTGACAATTTTGCGGGCGGGTCGATCCGGCTCGATGCCGACCGGTCGTCTGATGCGCTGGAGGCGCTGGGCGCGCCGCTGGACATGGATGCGATGACGGCGGCCTTCGGCGTGGCCGAGGTGGTGGACGAGAACATGGCCAACGCCGCGCGGGTGCATGCGGTCGAGAATGGTGAGGATCTGGCCGATTACACCATGATCGCCTTTGGCGGGGCCGCCCCGCTGCATGCGGGCCGGCTTTGCGAGAAGCTGGGGGTCAAGCGGTTGCTTGTGCCGACGGGGGCTGGCGTGGGGTCGGCCATTGGCTTTCTGCGCGCGCCCTTCAGTTTCGAGGCGACGCGCAGTGTTTACATGAAGCTGTCGCACTTCGATCCGGGCGCGGTGAAAGAGCTGCTTGCGGCGTTGCAGGACGAGGCCACAGGCTTTGTGCGCACCTGCGATGCCACCGCGCCGATCCATCCGGATTTCAAGGTCTACATGCGCTACACTGGTCAGGGGTGGGAAATCCCCGTCGGCCTGACGGCCGACCAAGCCGCCCACCCGGATGCCGAGACCTTTCAGCAGCTTTTCGAGGCCGACTACACCACGCTGTTCGGGCGC
>Ga0207419_1003093_pt1 | contig 10215 bp, 8 predicted proteins | sample ElkSloMetagenome_4_FD_184723 | JGI IMG/M metagenome (GOLD analysis project Ga0207419, IMG submission 184723) | Hot spring microbial communities from Elkhorn Slough, Monterey Bay, USA - MD2A (version 2) | ecosystem: Environmental > Aquatic > Marine > Intertidal zone > Estuary: Microbial mat ... | reverse complement strand
CTATCCCCGAACCCACACCCGAACCTATCCCCGAACCCACACCCGAACCCACACCCGAACCTATCCCCGAACCCACACCCGAACCTATCCCCGAACCCACACCCGAACCTATCCCCGAACCTATCCCTGAACCTATCCCTGAACCCACACCGGAACCTATCCCCGAACCCACACCGGAACCTATCCCCGAACCTATCCCTGAACCCACACCGGAACCTATCCCTGAACCCACACCAACACCTGTTGTCGGAACATTAGGTTTTTCTTTAGCCAGTGTTGAGGTGAATGAAGATGGAACTAACGCCACAATTACTGTGAATAGAACTGGCGGAACTGATGGTATTATTACTGTTGATTATGCCACTGTAAATGATACAGCAATTGCAGGAACTGACTACAGTGCTACATCAGGAACACTCACCTTTGCAGATACAGAAACGACTCAATCTTTCACTATTCCTATTTTGGAAGATATCGAAATTGAAGGCAATGAATCTTTCAATTTAACCCTGACAAATACGACGGGAGGTGCGACTTTAGGAACGGCAACTTCTACTGTTAATATTGTTGATAATGACGTGTTAATGGTGGGAACTATTGACTTTAGTGCAGCTACATTTAGCGTTAATGAAGATGGCACACCGATAACAGAAATTACCGTTACCCGAACCGGGGGAAGTCAAGGCGCCGTTAGTGTGAATTTGACTCAAACAAATGGAAGCGCAACTTCTCCAGCAGATTATACCAATGCACCGATAACTGTTAACTTTGCCGATGGGGATAGTACACCTCAAATCGTGACAATTCCCATTATTAATGATACCACATTTGAACCGACAGAAACCCTAAACTTAGTCTTAGGAACACCAACAGGCGGGGCAACTTTGGGAACACAAAATACCGCTTCATTACAAATTGTTGATAATGATCCAAGTAGTAATCTTCAACTTACCAGTGCAACTTACTTAGGAACTGCAAATGATGATTTAGCCAGTGCGGTTGAGATTTCCCCAACCGATGAAGCAATTATTGTAGCAGGAAACTTCAATGGTGCTGGTGAAATTCGTCGCCTAACCGATGCAAATACAGCACCCCTTTCAACAACAGCTTTAGGCGGTGTAGTTAACGATATGGATGTTGATCGCGATAGTGGTGAAATTGTTGCAGTTGGTAGCTTTGGAATCAAAGTTTATAATCAAAATGCCGGAACAGTTTTATGGTCACAAACCGGAACATTTGACCGAGTTGCAGTTGCAAATGATGGTACTGTTGCCACACTAACAAATAGCACTGATACGGTTACATTGTGGAGTCCAACCGGAACCCAATTAGCCACTCAAACCTTAACTGGAACCGATATTCGTCCCGCAGATATTGCGATTAATCCCAGCACAAAACAAGTGTATGTAACCGGATTTAATCAAGTCACTGGCACCTTACAAACGCCATTTATCCGAGGATTTGATGCCAATCTCAGCCAAATTTGGAATACTTGGGATTACAGTTCAGCACAAGTAACCGGACAAAATTTAGGTGCAGATACACGCGGACAACGAATTACTTTTGGACAAAATGGCGGACTCTATTTCCTGGGTAAAACAGATGGTGGAAATAACGTATTTCAACGAGATGGTGAAGATATTACCCAACAATTAGCAACCAAAGTTACCGTCGATAAATTCAATAATTTTGCGGGTGCGGGTTCCGGTTCATTTACTTTCCATTCTAAGATTAATCCAACGAATGGCAGTATCGAACGAGGTCAATTTATCTTGGCAAATAGTGGAACAAAACCCAATAGTTTTAACCCCCATTCCATCACCGCAGATGAAGTTGGAAATGTCTATATTGGTGGTTCCTCTGCGTTCCAACTGCAAAACCGAAATAGCCAACAAATTAACGGTCAAACTGTTGGAAATTACACTTTGGGTGAAATTGCAGTCATAGGATTAACGCCTGATTATACCGTGCGGAAATTCTGGACTCCTTTAACACAAACAGGTGATGCAGATGGTTCCAAAGGAAATGTCAACGGATTTGCTGTTCGTAATGGTCAAGCAGCGATTTTTGGAACGATTAATCAACCCGCAGTCGCGACAACTCCCGGTGCAATTAATCCCAATCCTCTAGGTGCAAAGGATGCTTATTTAGCACTCTGGAATGTCTAGAAATCGCCTCAAATAATACCTCAAAAAAACAGTAGGATGGGTTAGCAAAAGCATGACCCATCTTTCTTTTTTAGTAACCCTTCAGTCTTACAATCGAATATTTACCGTCTTAATTTCGGTGTATTGCTGCAAACCATACTCGCCCAATTCTCGGCCAATTCCTGACTGTTTAAAGCCACCAAAAGGCGCCGCCACATCGAACGCATGGTAAGTATTAATCCAAACCGTTCCCGCCCGAAGACCGTGAGCAACTTTATGGGCTTTACTGAGATCTTTCGTCCAAATTCCTGCGGCTAAACCATACATTGTATCGTTTCCCCGTTGAATGACTTCCTCAACATCTTTGAACTTAATAATACTCATTACCGGCCCAAAAATTTCTTCACGGGCGATTTTCATGTGATCTTGAACATCAGCAAAAACAGTCGGTTGAATAAAATAACCGCGATCGCCGACACGTTTTCCACCACATAAAACCCGGGCGCCTTCATTTATTCCCGACTCAATATAACTCATCACTTTTTCAAACTGAACATCATCAACTTGGGGGCCTTGTTGAGTCTGTTGATCAAAGGGATCACCGACTCGGCGCTGCTGGGCTTTTTCCGCACATTTCTGCACGAATTCATCATAACAACTTTCTTCAACAAACACCCGTGAACCCGCATTACAACATTGCCCTTGATTGAAAAATAAACCGAGATGAACTCCTGCAATTGCGGCATCAAAATCAGCATCCGCAAACACAATATTCGGACTCTTTCCACCCAATTCTAAAGTGACTCGTTTTAGGTTACTTTTAGCAGACGCTTCCATAATTAAATGTCCGACTTCCGTTGAACCCGTGAACGCAACTTTATCAATATCCATGTGATGAGCGATAGCCGCACCCGCAGTAGGCCCGTAACCCGATAGAATATTTACAACTCCGGGTGGAAACCCTGCTTCTAATATTAATTCCCCAATTTTTAACGCAGAAAGCGGCGTTTGTTCTGCCGTTTTTAGAATCACAGTATTTCCAGTAGCCAACGCAGGGCCGAGTTTCCAAGCTTGCATAACAAGGGGAAAATTCCAGGGAATAATTTGACCCACAACGCCAACAGGTTCATGGCGAGTGTAACAGAATTGGGGGCCATCAACGGGAATTGTTTTGCCTTGAATTTTATCTGCCCAACCTGCATAATAGCGATAACAAGCGATCGCAAACGGTAAATCTATTGTCATAGACTCGCCGATAGGTTTCCCATTATCCAGGGTTTCAAGAAGGGCAAGTTCTTCTTTATTTTGTTCGATTAAATCTGCTAATTTATACAGAAGTTCACCCCGTTTGCGAGCAGACATATTCGGCCAATCTCCCGTATTAAAAGCTTTACGGGCGGCTGCAACGGCTTTTTCGACATCCGCAGCATCAGCTTCTGCTACATCACAAATGACCTCTCCTGTTGCGGGGTTTATGGTTTCAAACCGTTTACCTGAAACACTTTCTACCCATTCATTATTTATTAACAGTTTCGTCTGACTGATTTTAACTTTTTCTTGGGGTCGTGCTGTCGTTACCATAATTTTATCCTAAATTGACTTTAAATTTGAGATCTAGTTGTATTGTGATGATCAGATTGAACAATTAGAGTAAATTTTATATTTTTTTTATAATTAGATTGACTTTCCTAAATCTGTTAAAATCGTAAGTAATTCTACTGAGTTTTATTGGGAATTCTGTCATTCTGAACGCAGTGAAGAATCTCTTAGACCCTTCGTTTTACTCAGGATAAATCTAAACAAAGAACTTTTGTAGACGTTAGAATGAACAGATTCAGCTAGGATAAAAAATACAATAGATACTTCCAATCTTGATTGAACCTTAAATAAAGATGATGACTTCTCACTCTCTAACCGATCTCGCCCAACAAACCCGTCAAGCCGCCCAAAAATTAGCCGTTGTTTCTACAGAAGCCAAAAATCAAGCTTTAGAAGCTGTCGCCGAAGCCTTAGAAGCGGCAACTGCTGATATTATCACCGCCAATAAAACCGACTGTCAGCAAGCCGAAATTGATGGTGTTCCTAAACCATTATATCATCGGTTGAAGATGGATGCAACGAAGTTAAAAAGTGCAATCACGGGTTTAAGAAATGTCGCAAAATTACCCGATCCAGTCGGTAAAATTCAAATTCATCGAGAACTAGATGAAGGGTTAATTCTCAAGCGGTTGACTTGTCCGTTAGGCGTTTTAGGAGTGGTTTTTGAAGCCCGTCCCGATGCGGTGATTCAGATTTCTGCTTTGGCAATAAAATCGGGAAATGGAGTGATTTTAAAAGGCGGAAAAGAGGCAACAAATACCTGTCAGGTGTTGGTCAAAGCGATTCAAGCCGGACTCGCAAAAACCGCAATTAATCCCAACGCAGTTCAACTATTAACCACCCGAGAAGAAATTATAGAACTGTTGAAACTCGACGAATATGTTGACTTAATTATTCCCAGAGGTTCCAACGCTTTTGTGAGATTTATTCAGGAAAATACCCGGATTCCCGTGTTAGGTCACGCCGACGGAATTTGTCACGTTTACATCGATAAATTAGCGGAACTTCAGAAAGCGGTTAAGATCACCGTTGACGCAAAAACAAACTATCCCGCAGCTTGTAACGCTGTAGAAACGTTGTTAGTTCATTCTGATATTGCAGCCGAATTTCTGCCGAAAGTTGTGGGGGAATTACAACAGCATAACGTTGAATTGCGGGGCGATGAACGCACTCAAAATATTACCCCAATGCCAGCGGCGACTGCCGAAGATTGGTCTACAGAATATTGTGATTTGATATTATCCATTAAAATTGTAGACTCCTTAGAAGAAGCAATTGCCCATATCAATACTTACGGTTCAAAACATACGGAAGCCATTGTAACAGAAGACGCAGAAACCGCCCAAACTTTCCTTGATTTTGTTGATGCTGCGGGCGTTTTTCACAACTGTTCAACTCGGTTTGCAGATGGTTTTCGCTATGGGTTTGGGGCGGAAGTTGGTATTAGTACCCAACAAATGCCTCCGCGTGGGCCAGTGGGTTTAGAAGGGTTAATAACCTATAAGTATAAAGTTGTCGGAAATGGTCATATTGCGGCGACTTATTCGGGTGAAAATGCTAAACCTTTTACTCATAAAGACATCTAATTTTGTTAACCTCCTCGCCTCCCTCCACCCCTCAAATTTAGCCTCCGCCCCCAAATTTGGCCTCTGCCCCCCTCCGCCCCCCAAGTTTGGGGGGAACTAAGTTTTTCCAAGTCCCCATCTTTCCAAGTTCCCCATCTTTCCAAGTCCCCCATCTTTCCAAGTCCCCCATCTTTCAAAGTCCCCCATTATTGGGGGATTTAGGGGGCGGGGATTTAGGGGGCGGGGATTTAGGGGGCAGGGGATTTAGGGGGAGTGTAAAACGGTATCTAGAAAGCGAGGGGAGTAACAGATTTTAGAAAATCACTCAAGTCATCTCAAGAGAAGTTTGATAATTAAGATTATTACAGAGAAATTTTAATTCCTAGCCAACTAACTCACTTCAGTAAATTTACGCAATTTTTGAGTTAGAAAAAAACCTTAAAAATCCGTAAACTAACGGATATGCTGAATCAGAATTTGCGCTTATAATCCTGATTATAAAGGATCGATTACGCAACGAACTGAGGACATAACATCTATGATTTTTATTATTCCGATTGTGTTAGGAGCGGTTGCTCTTGGTAGTGCGGCTCTGGGTGTGGGAGCGGGTGTAGCAAGTTTTGATGATATCGAGAAAGCCAAGAAAATTGGTAAAGATGCTCAAAAAAGACATGAACGAACTCAAAAACGCTTGAAACAGGAATGGGAAAAAACTGAAAAACTTGCCGCAGAATATGGTCAACTACAACTCAATATTAAAATCCGCACAATTGGTCGGTTTATTGCTTTTATTGAACGCATTGGTCAAAAAGGCTCTTTAGAAGACAAACAGTTTTTAGAAGGTTTAGGAGGATTTTCAGTTCAAGATATCAACGCATATAAAGCGGAGGCTTTAGAAGCACAGGAAATCTCGAAAGGTATAGCATCAGCACTCGGAACAGGTGCCGCTGCGGGTGTGGGTGCTGTTGGAGTAGCTCAAGCTGTTGGTACAGTTGCAGTACCACAATTGTTTGGGCTATTTACAACCCAAGTTGCTGTTAGTCAACTTGGTATGTCCGGGGTTGCTGCTTGGTTAGGAGGGGGTAGCATAGCATTGGGTGGTACTTTACTGGGAGGAATTGTAGCTGGCCCTGCTTTAGCAGTTGGAGGATTTATATTAGCAGGTAAAGCAGAAAAAGCCCTCACACAAGCACGCGAGTATGAGTCTAAAGCTAACGCTGATATTGCTAAAATGGAAGCGGCTCAGGACTTGCTAAAACAGCTACAAAAACGAGTGATTGAGTTGAATAATTTGGTTGAAGATTTGAATGATCGTGCTGTCTTAGCCTTGAATGAACTAGAATCTAAACCCTTTGATCGTTACCGAGATGCTGGCAAGTTTCAGCAAGTAGGATTGTTAGTGAAAGCAATGTCGGAAATTATGAAAACTCCGATTTTAGATAACCAGGGAAATTTGAATCCCTCCACCAAAAATCTGCAAGCAAAATATAGTCAACTCTAAGATAATTGACTATGAAAGCTAATAAATTTCCCTTTGAAGCCCTGGCTATTCCTGCTCAATGTTTGAGTGAAGTTGTGACAGCTTGCACAGACTATCTAAAAATTGCTGAGGAGGAACGAACAAAAAGACAGGAAATCAAAGCCTGGGAAAAAACAACCATCGCTCAAATTAACGCCCAACGGGACGTATTAATTGAATATTTAGAGCGTTCCTTTGATGAACGGGCTAACAATTTTCGTCAACTGTTTAATGTAGTGGATCAAGCTATTGATAACGGTGATAACCAACAATTAGCTTTGGCTTTACATTCAATCACTGAATTAGCAAAGTCTAGCCCGTTTAAAGATTTAGCCAATTTAACTTCGGTGAAAGCGGCTTTGAACGATCCGAATCACGAATGGACGTTTTAAGGTAATAATCAGCAGTAGGATGGGTATTGCTCATCCTACAAAACTTTGAATCTTGATTATCAAGGATTGATCACGCAACAAACAGAGGACACAACATCTATGATTTTTATTATCCCGATTGTTTTGGGAGCGGCGGCTGTTGGTAGTGCGGCTCTGGGTGTGGGAAAAGGTGTATCAGGCATTTCTAAAAAGCAGAAAGCCGATAAAATTGTCAAGAATGCACAACAACGACACGATGTAGCGAGAGAACGTGCGGAACAGGAATGGAAAACAACTGAACAGCTTGCAGAAGAATATGGTCAACTGCAAATAGACGTTAAAAGCCGCACAATTGGTCGGTTTTTTGCTTTTATTGAACGGAATGGTCAAAAAGGTTCCCTAAAAGATAAACGATTTTTAGAAGGTTTAGAAGGCTTTTCTATTGAAGACATAAAGAAGTACAAAGTAGAAGCTTATAAAAAAGTGACGGGAGGCGTCAAAGCAGCAGGAGTCGGAGGAATGGCTATCGGCACAGCAGTCTCGGGAGGAATTGTAGCTGGCCCTGCTTTAGCAGTCGTAGGATTTGTATTAGCAAGTGAAGGCAATAAAAAACTCACAAAAACCCGAGAATATGAGTCTAAAATTGATGTTGATATCGCAAAAATTGAAGAAGCTCAGGAGTATATAAAAGTGGTAAAAAAACAAATAATAGAGTTTAAAAATTTGTTGAAACATTTGAACAAACGTGCTGTTTTAGCCTTAAAGGAACTAGAATCTAAACCCTTTGATCGTGACCGAGATGCTGCCAAGTTTCAAAAACTAGGATTGTTGGTGAAAGCGATGTTAGAAATTATGAAAACTCCAGTTTTAGATAATCAAGGACATCCAAATCCAATCATTAAAAATCTGCGCGAAAAATATGGTTATCTTTAACGGATATAAACATGGGTACTAAGCAGACAACTAGACAAGGGATTAAAATCCCTTGCTAAAAACCGAAGTCCTCTCAAGAGGACTTTGTATCAGTTAACAGCTATTTGAGTCGGTTTGAACCGACTTTTGCTATTAGCCAAGAAATAAATTTCTTGGTAAACTGGATAATAGCTCAGGAAATATAGCAGTATTGAATGAGTTGTAAGTATTCAAGCAAGCAAGATGCTTGCACTACAAGCTTTGCTGAGATTTGCGACTCTCACAAATGATTTCTGATTGCTATATAATCCTTTGATAACAATGAATAACCCGCATATTCCTTTATCTGAACTCCACCAACAAATTGACGCCGGGGTAAAACAAGCGATCGCGAACGCCATCGAAAGACACCGAAAACTGGGGGAATCAATTAGTATTTGGAAAGATGGAAAAGTCGTCACCCTAACCCCCGATCAAATTCCTCCCCTTTCATCAATTCATCAAACCCCAGACCAACCGAGGTAAAACCAATGGTACAACAAATACCGGAAACTCAAACGAATATCATCTATCCCGACAGCGACGGTCAACCAATGGCGGACAATACCCTACAATTTCGATGGATTGTAACGATTAAAGAAAATCTAGAAATCCTGTTTTCTGAGGATGAAAACGTCTTTGTAGCGGGTGATTTACTGTGGTATCCGGTTGAGGGAAAGCCGAAAATTTGTCAGGCGCCCGACGTTTTGGTTGTCTTTGGAAGACCCAAGGGAGAACGGGGTTCCTATCGACAATGGGAGGAAAATAATATCGCGCCTCAAGTTGTTTTTGAAATCCTATCGCCGGGAAATCGCCCCCAGGAAATGATCAGGAAACTACTTTTTTATCAACAATATGGCGTGGAAGAATATTATATTTTCGACCCCCAAAATATTGAATTTATGGGTTCTCTGCGCGTCGATGAACATTTAGAAGAAATTGAAAATATCCAGAGTTGGGTGAGTCCTCGGTTACAAATTCGCTTTGAACTGACAGAAAACACTTTAGAAATTTATCGTCCTGATGGGCGAAAGTTTCTGACTTCTGTAGAACTTAATCAACGCGCCGAAGAAGCTTTGGCTCAACTCGAAGAAGAACGAACGCTCAGACAACAAGAACAACAACGTTATCAAGCTTTAATTGAACGGTTGCGAGAACAAGGAATTGATCCAGAACAATTTTTAAACAGTTAGAGAACAAAGTGATTTTTGAACAATGTGTTCGTCCTCCTTTTTCTCCGTTAAATGTAGTTAATCATTCCCCTCTCAAAGTAGGAGAGGGGCTAGGGGTGAGGTCAAATGTAGTTAATCATTCCCCTCTCAAAGTAGGAGAGGGGTTGGGGGAGAGGTCAAGCGATCGCCAATTTAAACTAAATAAATCGAATCGGAGTATTATCTAAATCCTCTCCAATTTCAAAGTCCGTAACTCCTTCTAAAATAGCGATTAATTCATTCGCCCCAGACGTTCGTAAAAAGATCGCCGTTCCCACTGGAAACCCTTCAGGAGATTCATTAAATAAATAATCACCCGAAGCACTTAACTGAATAATATCTTGAGTGGAATCAAAATCAAGAATTAACGCATAATCATCCACACCCGAAAAATCTTCCTCAGTTAGATTATCATAATAAACCTGTGCTTCATCCCCCAAAACAAACGTATCAAACCCATCCCCTCCATAAAGCGTATCAATCTCAATCAGTCCGGGAATATCAGACTCAACATCAACCCCAATTAACAGATCATTACCCTTATCGCCACTGACATAATCGTTACCCGTACCGCCAATAACAGTATCATCCGCCCGACCCCCATACAACAAGTCAGCCGCAGTACCGCCATCGAGAAAATCATCCTGTTTGTCGCCTCGGAGAAAATCTTTACCATCCCCTCCAAACAGACTATCTTGATCTTGACCCCCGTAGAGAACATCCTCATCCGCCCCGCCATCAAGGAAATCACTTCCTGCATTTCCACTCAGAATATCATCCCCCGCATCGCCCGTGAGAGTATCATTATCCTCACCGCCAAACAGAGTATCATTGCGTTCACCGCCATCGAGG
>Ga0207419_1003091_pt1 | contig 10218 bp, 8 predicted proteins | sample ElkSloMetagenome_4_FD_184723 | JGI IMG/M metagenome (GOLD analysis project Ga0207419, IMG submission 184723) | Hot spring microbial communities from Elkhorn Slough, Monterey Bay, USA - MD2A (version 2) | ecosystem: Environmental > Aquatic > Marine > Intertidal zone > Estuary: Microbial mat ... | reverse complement strand
ATTCTCGCTTATTTCAATTTCCCTGTTTATAGCTTGCCGGGTCCCCTGTAAATGAAACGCAGGATCTTTAAGTAATGACTTGAAAAGTGAAATGGATTTTTGGGGTTCGCCTGTTTTTCTGTAAGCTATTGCCAGGTAGAAGGAGGCGATGGGAGGTGCGGAAGTTTCTCTTACTGAGTCAATATAAGCAGGATCAGTATCTGCTACCGCCTTTATCAGAAAATCTCTTCCTTTTTCCTCATTGCCCGGGATATTTATAAGGCATCGGCCGAGTTTATACCACAGGTTTGCATTGTCAAACCCCCGGGTAACCAGTTCCTGAAAGAGCGGAACTGCATCTTTGTATTCTTCAGAAATAATGAAATCAGTGCCATCAGTATACAGGTTTTCATTTTCATAAATAAACTGTGCATAATTGCTCAGCGGCATCAGCAACAGAAACGCAACGATCATTTTTTTACCCATCAGCAGAACCTATTGTTTGTTTTAATTTTAAAAGTAAGAAAAATTGCGAGATCATCCATTATTTCTCAATTGCAGGAAATGCAAATGTTTTTATTCCTGGCTATGATTTATTTTTAATTTTTGCCCATGAATCACGCAAGGGAACGGTCCGGTTAAATACAGGTTTGTCTTTTGTGGTCTCCTTATCGGCACAAAAGTAGCCGGTTCTTTCAAACTGAAAATGCTGTATTGCTGTGGCATTTTTGGCATGGGGCTCTAATAAACCATTTACAATTTTCAGAGAATCAGGGTTTAAATAATCTTTAAAGGTTTTTCCTTCTTCCACGTCGTCCGGTTCTTCTTTAAGGAACAAGCGGTCATACATTCTAATCTCAGCTTCTACGGCATGGTTTGCTGATACCCAGTGAATGGTTCCTTTAACTTTACGTCCGTCAGGTGAATTACCTCCACGGCTTGCAGGGTCGTAGGTGCAAATGAGTTCGGTCACATTTCCTGCATCGTCTTTTATTACTTCCTCACATGTAATAAAATAAGCATACCTCAGGCGTACCTCTTTTCCGGGCCCAAGGCGGAAGAATTTTTTCGGTGGATCTTCCATGAAATCTTCTCTTTCAATATAAATTTCTTTTGAGAAAGGTATTTTTCTGGTTCCCATTCCTTCATCTTCGGGGTTATTTACTCCATCCATTTCCTCTGTCTGACCCTCGGGGTAATTTCTGATTGTGACTTTCAAAGGATTCATCACTGCCAGAATTCTGAAAGCACTTTTATTCAAGTCTTCACGGACACTGTGCTCCAGCAAAGCCACATCAATCAGGTTATCGCGTTTGGCAATGCCTACTTTTTCTGAGAAATTCCTTAGACTTGCAGGCGTGTAACCTCTGCGACGCAATCCTGAAATTGTTGGCATGCGTGGATCATCCCAGCCGGTAACAACTTTTTCTTCCACCAGCTGCAGCAGCTTGCGCTTGCTCATTACCGTGTATGTAAGGTTTAGACGGGCAAACTCTATTTGACGTGGTTTATAGGCTGAAGTTTTGATATGTTCCAAAAACCAGTCATAGAGTGGTCGATGCACTTCAAATTCAAGGGTGCAAATGCTGTGTGTTATCCCTTCAATAAAATCACTTTGTCCGTGTGCAAAGTCATACATCGGGTAAATGCACCAATTATCAGCGGTGCGGTGATGGCTGGCGTATTTTATTCTATACATCAGCGGATCGCGCATGTGCATGTTGGGCGAGGACATGTCTATTTTTGCACGCAATAATTTGGAGCCTTCGGGGAATTCACCATTTCTCATCCTGCGAAAAAGATCTATATTCTCCTCCACGGAACGATTTCGGTAAGGACTTTCTTTTCCCGGAGTAGTGGGGGTCCCTTTTTGTTCAGCAATTTGTTCCGGAGTAAGTTCACAAACGTAAGCCTTACCTTTTTTTATCAGTAATTCTGCCCATTCAAAGAGCTGCTCAAAATAGTCAGAAGCATATTTTGGCTTCTCGTGCCATTCAAATCCAAGCCATTTCACATCCTCTTTTATGGAATCAACATACTCAAGATTCTCTTTTGATGGATTTGTATCATCAAAACGTAAATTACATTTCCCATCGTAAGTTTCTGCCAATCCAAAATTCAAACAAATGGCTTTTGCATGACCAATATGTAAGTATCCATTGGGCTCTGGCGGAAAGCGTGTAAAAACCTGTTTGTATACTTTATTTTCCAGGTCTTTGTCAATTAAGCCGTGAATAAAATTCCGGGTTTTATCTTTTGCGGCATCCGATTCCAACTGCTTCTTGTGTGTAGGCGTTGACATAATATATTATATTATCAATCTTAAAATTCGATACTAAAAACATGCAAAATTATCAATTACTTTGATATGTAATGGCTTATTCCTTAAAAAATAAGCAGGACTTCTGCCATTTAAAGAGGAAAGTGTGAAAAATTGTCAGAAACATGAACTTTTAATTGCTCTCAACGTATGTAGGTATCTAAATATATAGAATGGCACATAAGTTGTTGTAAATTTATTATATTTACATAATTTTTCCAGCATGAGTTTTAATACAATTATACAATCTGACATACCGGTACTTGCAGATTTTTCTGCCGAATGGTGTGGGCCCTGCAAAGCCATAGCGCCCATTCTTATGCAGGTGAAGAACCAAATGGATGATGCATTGCGTATCATAAAAATTGATGTTGATAAGAACCCAAAAGCAGTAAAACAATTTCAGATTCAGAGTGTTCCAACATTGATACGCTTTCACAAGGGTAAAGTAATCTGGCAAAGCAATGGCATATTACCTGCACCGCAATTGTTACAAATTATACATTCAAATATACCAGCATTTCAGAATTAATTAATCTTTAACTTATATTACAATGATGAATACAAATTTTTTATTAGTACTTTTTTCTTCACTTATTCTTTCAGTTGGCTGTAATTCAGCGCAACAAAATGATACTACCACAGCACTTGAGGAAATGCAACCTGAAAAGAAGCAAGTAGCAGCTGCTCCAGAGAATGGTGAAGTTGCTAAACTAACCAGGGCTGAATTTCTCGCCAATATAATGGATTATGAAAAGAATCCTGATACCTGGGTTTATAAAGGAGACAAACCCAGTTTGATTGACTTTTATGCAGACTGGTGTGCACCTTGTCGCATTACATCACCCATTATTGATGAATTGGCCAGCGAATATGGTGATCAGGTAAATTTTTATAAAGTTGATACAGATAAAGAACAGGAACTTGCCAGGGTTTTTGGCATACGTGGAATCCCTTCTTTTTTGTACATACCTGCTGAAGGACAGCCAACCATGACATCAGGAATTGCTCAGACGCCGGAGGAAACAAAACAAATGTTCAAAGATCAGATCGAAAAGTATCTGCTTGCAGATCAGTAATTCATAATAATATTAAAACCACTTTATCATGAATACCAATACTACCACAGCGACAAATTATTATTTTAATACTCATTTGCAAGGAACATTCGATGAAGTTGTTGCAAAAGTAGAAGCCGCTCTTAAAGAAGAAGGGTTTGGGGTACTTTCAAATATAGATGTGCAGAAAAAACTTACAGAAAAGGTAGAAGGAGCCACATTGGGTAGATACACCATTCTTGGTGCCTGTAGCCCGTCACATGCCTACAGGGCCATTCAGGCAGAAGATAAAATCGGCACCATGCTCCCCTGCAATGTAATTATCAGGGAAATTCAGAATAATCAGTTTGAGGTGGCAGCAGTTAACCCTGTGGCTTCCATGCAGGCTATTAAGAATGAAAAACTTGGGGAAGTTGCCAAAACTATAACTGAAAAATTAGAAAAAGTGATATCAAGTTTATAAGCCTTTCCCCTAAAGATTGGAGATTTTAAAACCATGCGGAGAATTATTCTGCATGGTTTTTTATTTTATCTACAGGTTTTAATATAGCAAAAGCACTTTTCACTTTTAAAAATCCAACAAGAACAGCAACGCTTAACCCTGCAGCAAATAGCAGCAAGATACCATAAGTAGCAGAAATATCTGCAGCTTTTAATAAAAACCCGGAGCAAACCACTAATATTAAAAATAAGAGAAAACGAAAAATTTGTTTAAGCTTTATTTTGAGCTGAAATATTCTAAAGCACAACCATATTTGTAGCAGTGCACTAAACATTTGAGTAGATAGGCTTGCAATGGCTGAGCCCTGGGCAGCGAGCTTAGGAATAAGCAAAAAGTTAAGCCCAACATTTAAAATGAGCGTAAAAGCCGCCAGGGAATTCAATGCTTTCAAATTTCCTCCGGCTGTAAGCAGGGTTCCAAAAATATATGAGAGCGAAATAAAAACAAACCCGCTCATGAGCAATGCATAAATAGGTGCGGCTTGGTTAACATGCATGGGATAAAGCAAATCCATTATTTCCTTACTGTAAAACCACGAGACAATAGCCAAAATGAGGGAAGGAATAATTAACAGTTCAAAAGCCATTTGTACAATGGGTAGTATATTTTCTTTTTGCTTTATCATACGTGAAAATATAGGTAATAATAAGCCGGCAAAAAGCAGGGCAAAAGCAGCGGCTGCATCAAGTATCCGAAAACCCTGTGCGTATACGCCTGCCTGTTCTTTGCCATCAGTTAGCAAACGCTCAATCATAACCGAATCAATTCGATTATAGAAAGACATAAGCAGCACCAGAAGGGCAAAAGGATAGCTTTCCCTTAGAATGAGACGTAAATAAATCATATTAAACCTTGGTTTGAACCATTCTGCTTTGCGTATCACCAGTATAAGCGATATAATGGCCGTTAAGCTGTATGAAAGTGTTTGCGCATATACAAACCATTCAATTTTAAACTCTCCGGGGATTATATTTCCCCATAATAATGAACTACAAATTATTATCATGAGAAACCTATCCAACACGGATAAAATACTATCTGTTTTGAATAAATGAAGGCCACTGATGTTGGACCGCAAGTATAAAATAAAAGATGCTAACACCTGGTTAAAGGCAAGCAAAAAGAGCAGCTTGAACTGCTGCATATTGTAACCAATGGCTAATCCAACCGAGAATGAAACAAGAATGTAAACAGCTGCAAGTATCACTTTAATAGAAACAATATTAGAAAGATACTTACTCAGCATGTGCTGGTGCATGGCTATGTTACGGTTGTTATAATTGGTAATACCAGCATCTAAAACGATATTCAGCAATATAGAAAAGCTAAAAAGAGAGAAGTAAAATCCATAATCATTTGCCCCAACAGTGTTTTGTACGGTGCGATCTATCCCAAAAATCCAGAAGGGCTTAATCAGTAAATTAACAAAAAGAAGAAATATGAGATTAGTTAAAAATTTCTTTTTCAATCCTGTTATTTTTGATTTAATTTACAAATTAAGTGATTTTTGTTGTCTATAGCGATACTGTTGAAAAGTATTCTTCTATGCGTAAAATATTCACAGTAGAATTGTTGTTAAAAGTAAATTATTAGTCTTGCCATATGCGAATAGCTGTAAACACCCGCTTACTTATTTCTGATAAGCTTGATGGAATTGGATGGTTCACGCATGAAACCATGAAACGAATTACGCAACAGCATCCAGAGCATGAGTTTTATTTTTTGTTTGACAGAAAATTTGAGGATGAGTTTATCTATAGCTCCAATATTCAACCTGTTTCTCTTTTCCCACCGGCCCGTCATCCTGTTTTATGGCTGGCATGGTTTGAGTATTCCGTTACAAGGATGTTAAAAAAAATTGATCCTGATCTTTTTCTTTCACCTGACGGATATCTGTCGCTTTCTACCAGTGTTAAATCTTTGCCCGTAATACACGATATAAACTTTCATCACCGTCCCCTGGAGTTGCCTGTTTTAACAAGGCATTACTACACAAATTTTTTCCCTCGGTTTGCAAAAAAAGCTTGTAGAATTGCCACAGTATCAGAATATTCAGCTGCTGATATCGCTGCGAGTTATGGGGTAAGCCCCACTAAAATTGATGTGGTTTATAATGGTGCCAACGAAAGATATGTGCCTATAAATGAATCTCATAAACAAAAAACGCGTGACACCTATACAGAGGGTAAACCTTTTTTCTTATTTGTTGGTTCTCTGATACCAAGAAAAAATATTCCACGCCTACTGCTTGCATTTAATGCTTTTCGCAATTCAAATCCGGATGTTTATAAACTCGTCATCGTCGGTCATCGGATGTTTCTTACCGATGAAATTACCAATACATTAAACCTGCTGGAATTTAAAGAAGATGTTGTATTCACCGGCCGGCTGGCACCTGATGCGCTCCATGACGTGCTTGGCAGTGCATTAGCACTCACGTTTGTGCCTGTATTTGAAGGGTTTGGCATCCCCATTCTTGAAGCTTTATCTTGCGATGTCCCGGTCATTGCCTCTGGGATTACTTCCATGCCGGAGGTTGCTGGTGAAGCAGCGGTTTATGTTGATCCCTATGATGTTCCTTCGATTACAGCAGCAATGCAAAAGGTGGCTGGAAGTCAGAAATTAAGACAAGAACTCATTGAAAAAGGCCGCTTGCGGCGGAAGAAATTCAGCTGGCAAAAGTCAGCTGATAATTTATGGAAAAGTATTGAAAGTTGTAATGAAGAAAACGCATAAAAACCAAACAAAGCCTGCAAAAAAGTTAAAACTATTTTACCAGGAAAAATTCATCGAAGCAGGCTGTGATGAAGCTGGCCGGGGTTGCCTGGCCGGACCTGTATATGCTGCTGCAGTAATCTGGCCACAGGGTAAAACGATACCACGGATAAACGATTCGAAAACACTAAATGAAAAAGTACGGAATGAACTTCGAATTGAAATAGAGGCAAATGCAATTGCTCATGCTGTAGCATGGGTAGATAACAGGGAAATAGATAAAATAAATATTCTAAATGCTTCTTTTTTAGCCATGCATCGTGCTTTGGATAAATTAAAAAAGGTGCCGGAATTGCTTATTATCGATGGCAACCGTTTTAATACGTATAAAAAAATCCAACATGTATGTATTATTGGTGGAGACGGTAAATATGCCTCGATTGCAGCTGCTTCCATCCTTGCAAAAACCTACCGGGACGAATTTATGCTGAAAATACATGAAGAGTTCGGTCAGTATGGATGGGATCATAACAAAGGCTATGCCACCAGGTTTCACAAACAGGCTATCTCCCGCTTTGGATTATCAATGTACCATCGCAGATCATTTAATTGTATGGCTGGTCAACTGAAGCTTGATATATAAGTATCTGCGCGAAAACCCCAATTTCTTTCCCGATTTTCGGGACAGGCTGTTATGCTTGCCAGAAAAATTTTCATTTACATTAGTAAACTGCGTTTTTTCTGACTTCGCAACCCTCGAACCTGAACTTTTCTCATCAGGCACATGAGTTTTTGCAGCAGGCACTATATAATTTGCCTGATACCTGTTATAAAACAATTAAATTAAACGTAGATTTTATAGATTTGTATTTTAAACATCTTTTGAAAAAAGAAACAGATTGATATAGACTTTATTATTAACCCTAATTTAAAATTTAAATGAAACGTATTATTATTTTGCTTCTTTCCGTGCAGGTCATTTTCTCCCTACGCCTGCAAGCCGATGAAGGAATGTGGCTACTACCCCTGATCAAGCAGCTGAATATTGAAAAAATGCAAAGCATGGGGCTGGAGTTATCAGCCGAGGAGATTTACAGTATTAACCAATCCAGCCTAAAAGATGCTATCGTGATTTTTGGACGCGGATGCACGGGTGAAATTATTTCAGATCAGGGATTATTGCTGACCAACCACCATTGTGGTTATGGACAAATTCAAAGCCATAGCACTGTTGAAAATGATTATTTAAGCGATGGCTTTTGGGCTATGAATAAGGCTGAAGAACTTGAAAATCCAGACCTTACGGTAACTTTTCTTATTCGCATTGAAGATGTTACTAAAAATATCCTTGATTCGTTAAGTGATGATATGGATGAAATGCAACGTGAAAATATGATAAACCGTGTTAGTGCCAACCTTCAGGAAGACGCTGTGGATGGTACACATTATAATGCTGAGGTTGAATCATTCTTTGAAGGGAACAAATTTTACTTATTTGTATACGAAACCTTTAAAGATGTAAGATTGGTCGGTGCACCCCCTTCTTCAATTGGTAAATTTGGTGCCGATACTGATAACTGGATGTGGCCCCGACACACCGGTGATTTCAGCCTCTTTAGAGTGTATACTGCTCCTGATGGCAGTCCTGCAGCCTATGATGAAGATAATGTTCCGCTTACACCAAAGCATCACCTGCCTGTTTCATTAAAAGGCGTTGAGAAGGGCGACTTTACCATGATTATGGGATATCCGGGTGGAACACAGAGATATATGACTTCTTATGGTATTGAGAATGTATTAAGCATTACGCACCCTAACAGAATTAAAATACGGGGTGTGCGCCAGGAGATTTTGATGGAGGATATGCAGGCTGAAGATGAAGTTCGGATAAAATATGCCTCAAAATACAGCCGCAGCAGCAATTACTGGAAGTTTTCCATTGGTCAGAGTAAGGGCCTTGAGCGGCTGAAAGTGCTGCAAAAAAAGCAAGCCCTTGAGGAAGACTTTCGTGAGTGGGTATCTGCAAAAGAACTCCGGCAGGAAAAATACGGGAATGCATTGCAAAAAATTGAAAGAGGATTGGAAGAAAAAGCACCTTACACAAATGCCACCCAATATTATGTAGAAACTTTATTGATGGGTACGGAAGCCATTGGCTTTGCCTTGCAATTTAACGGATTATACGGGCTTTTAGAATCCGAAGACAATGATGAAGAACGCATGGCCGACATCAAGCAAAGGCTCACTGAAACTACGGAAGAGTTTTATAAAAATTACAATGCCCCAACCGACGAAAAAGTAGCAAAGGCCATGCTACGTTTGCTTTACGAAGATGTTCCCAAAGAATACCAGCCGGATCAGCTTGTTGAAATGGGTGAAAAATATAAAGGAGACATTGAAAAATATGCTGATAAAATGTACACAAAGTCTATGTTTCCTTATAAAGAAAAAGTAATGGAGTTTTTAGAAAATCCTTCACTAAAAAAACTGGAGAAGGATCCGGCTTTTCAATTGGCACAATCTGTTTATTTTAAATATCTTTCCATGCAATCGCAAATTGCTGAGTTCGATGCCATGCTTGAAAGGGGGAGAAGGTTATTCGTAGCCGGCTTATTGGAAATGCAGGAAGATCGGGTCTTTTATCCGGATGCCAACTTTACCATGCGCCTTACTTATGGTGAAGTGGGAGACTACAGCCCAAGGGATGCAGTTTTTTATCAATATTTCACTACACTTTCAGGTGTGATGGAAAAAGAAGACCCTGATAACTGGGAATTTGTAGTTCCCGAAAAATTGAAATCGCTTTACCAGGATAAAGATTATGGTATCTATGGAGAAGGCAATACCATGCCGGTTTGTTTCACTTCGAATAACGACATTACCGGTGGTAATTCCGGAAGTCCTGTAATTAATGGGAAAGGAGAGCTTATTGGACTTGCATTTGACGGAAACTGGGAAGCCATGAGCGGTGACATCGCCTTTGAGGATGAATTGCAAAAAACCATCAATGTAGATATCCGTTACGTGCTGTTTATCATTGATAAATTTGCAGGCGCCGGGCATCTGGTTGAGGAAATGACCCTTGTAGAAAACTAAGCGCCTTTTTGGCATAGATATAATTTTTAGGTTCTACCACGAATTTAATGATAACTTGCAATTTGTTTATATGGTTGAAATATAAATTAATGTAGTTTATTTGTTGTATTTTGGATTGCAGAAGCTGGAAATTTATCAGCTTTCAAAAGAGTTGGTAAAGGATATTTATTAGTGAAACAGTTCTTTTCCCTCAGATGAAAAGTATGCCCTTATACAGCAAATAAATAAAGCAGCAGTTTCAATTGCCTCTAATATTGCAGAAGGAACAAGCAGGAATGCTTACCAGGAGAAAATACATTTTATTAATATATCTTATAGCTCTTTAATGGAAATTGTTTGCCAAACAGAGATAGCTATTGAATTAGGATACCTGGGGCCTGCTGAAAAACTCACTTTTGACACTAAATCAGTAAATTACAAACAATAAAATTGTTATTAATGCAAACCTTTATTAATTATTCTGTGAATTTTCATGCGTCTATTATTTAATTCAACATTGAAAGTGTTTGCCAGAAAGCTGCAATCTGCTTCCCTGCCTTCAATTCGAA
>Ga0207419_1003090_pt1 | contig 10221 bp, 8 predicted proteins | sample ElkSloMetagenome_4_FD_184723 | JGI IMG/M metagenome (GOLD analysis project Ga0207419, IMG submission 184723) | Hot spring microbial communities from Elkhorn Slough, Monterey Bay, USA - MD2A (version 2) | ecosystem: Environmental > Aquatic > Marine > Intertidal zone > Estuary: Microbial mat ... | reverse complement strand
TCCTGCTCGGCTCGCTGTTCGGCAAGATGATGGAATCCTCGGGCGGCGCCGAGAGCGTGGCGCACTGGATCATTAATCGGCTCGGCAATGCCCGCGCGGCGCTGGCCGTGGTGCTGGCCTGCGCGGTACTGACCTACGGCGGCGTCAGCCTGTTCGTGGTCGCGTTTTCGGTGTACCCGATGGCGCTGGCGCTGTTTCGCGACGCCAACCTGCCCAGGCGCTTCATCCCGGCGACGATGGCGTTTGGCTCGGTAACGTTCACGATGACCTCAGCCGGCTCGCCGGAGATCCAGAACTGGATTCCGGTCGAGTTCTTAGGCTCCAGCCCGCTGGCGGCGTGGCAGGCCAGCCTGATCGTCGCGATCTTCATGGCGACGACCGGCTACGTCTGGCTGAAATGGATGCTGGACCGCGCTGTGGAGCGCGGCGAGTCGTTCGACGAGCGGGATTTCGATCCGAAAACCGGCCGCGGCGATCTGCCGCACCCGGCGCTTTCGGCGATCCCCTTGCTGGTCGTGCTCGGCGTGTCGTTCAGCACGCACAGTGCGCTCGGCACCTCGGCGCTGATCATCGCGCTGCTTGCAGGCTGCATCGCCGCCGCCCTGATCAACATCAATCACCTCCATTCTCCGGGACAGGCGCTGACCGATGGCGGCACCGGCGCGCTGATCGCGATCGGCAACACCGCCGCGGTGGTCGGATTCGGCACCGTCGCCAAAGCGGCGCCGGCTTTCGACGCGGCGGTCGACTGGGTCACGCATCTGCCCGGGAACGGGCTGGTATCGGCTGCCGTCGCGGTCTCCGCGATCGCGGCGATGACCGGCTCGGCCTCCGGCGGACAGGCCATCGCCCTGCCTATCCTGGGCCCGCACTACATCGACCAGGGCGTCGATCCCGATCAGCTTCATCGCGTGGTCGCCATTTCGTCCGGCGCCCTGGACTCGCTGCCGCACAACGGCTACGTGGTGACCACGATCCGGGCTATCTGCGGCGAATCGCACGCGGCCGCCTATCCGGCCATGGGCGCGCTGACCGTGCTGGTGCCGCTGGCCGGTCTGCTGCTGTGCCTGGGGCTGTTCGCGATCGGCCTCTGATCGCCGGAGACCCAGCTACCCGATTCCGGATTCCTGTCTCCAGCCATCGCCGCATCGATTTCGGGTACGGTGACGACCGTTGTTCGGTGAAGACAGGCAATGGCTACCGGAGACTTTTCGTTCAGCTTCAGCATGGGATCCGATCCCGATCAGCGATCCGGGCCTTCGCCGCGCTACATCGCGGTACCGTTCGACGCCCAGCCGGTCGGTCAGGAAGCCCTGATCCGTCCCGCCGGAAAGTCCGGCGCCTTGCGCCTGCCGCTGTTCCATGCGCAGCTGCTCGGCACCTGCGATGCACTGCTCGACCTGGCCGACCATCAACAGCGAGCGATGGAACGCTTCGGGCTCGCATCGCACCAGGCCGGCGCGGTGCGAACGGCGCTGCAGGACCTGGTGCAGCGCGATCTGCTCCGAGAAGAAGCCCGTCTATTCGATTCGATGCGCGGTGGTACCGAGGACGCGTTCGAGCCGATCGACACGCTGTTCATTCGCACCTGCGATCGAGCAGCCGAACTCCAGCGGTTGATGTCGGAGCTCGTCGAAGTCGCGCGCGATGCCGGGCTCGATCGCATTGTCGTTCTCGACGATTCACGCAGCGACGATGCGATCCAGCGCAACGCCGAGATCTGCGCACGCGCCCGCCAGAAGGACCAACTGCCGGTGCTGCTCATCGATCGGCAGCGGCGTTCGCGAATCGTCGACGCGATTGCCCAGGCCGCCGGCGCGGACCGGCAGGCGCTGACCTGGGCAATCGAGGGCGACGAGGGCGAGCTCCCGAGCTACGGCGCCGGCCTGAACCTCGCGCTGCTGCTCGGTGCCGGGCGGCGAATCGCGCTGATCGACGACGACGCCGGCGTGACGGCCTACGTGCCGGAGCGGCGCGATCCGGGCCTGAGCCTGAGGCCGGCCTTCGAGCCGGAAACGGTGTTGATCGACCCGGCAGAGACGGGACCGGAATCCGATCAGGGCGAGACCCGCGGATACGCATTCGCCGAGGTCAACCCGCTGGTCGCGCACGGCGACATCCTGGGCCTGAGCACCGCCTCGCTGATCGACCGCTTCGGCCTGCAGGACGGCAAGCTGTTGGATAAGCTGACGCCGGGCATGCTGCATGATCTCACCCGGGCGGCTCGCGTTCGCGTGACGATCAACGGCACGCTGGGCGACTCCGGCGCCGGAAGCCCGGCTTGGATCTACACCGCCCCGCCCGAAACGCTCGAGCGCTGCAGCCGGGATCCGGAAGCCTACCGGCGCAGCGTGCTCGGACGACGCTCGGCGCGCTGCAGCGACCGCATCGAGATCGCGCCGGGCGGCGCGCTGATGACCACGACGCTGACCGGCATCGACGCGCGCGAGCTCTTGCTGCCGACGCTCGCTCGTGGCCGCGGCGAAGACCTGGTGTTCGGCGCGCTGGTCGATTACCTCTACCCGGCCTCGCACAGCGCGCTGCTGCCGTGGATGCTCCGCCATCGACGGGTCGCACAATCGCCCTGGTCGCCCGATGTGTTTGCGCGAGCAAGCGGGACAGATCGAGCGCGATGGCTGGTCGACAGGATCGATGAATTCGCGACATCCGTCGCCAGTCGCTCGGCCGAGTACCGCGCGCTCGCGTTGGGCAACTGGTTCACCGACCTGGCCGCCTGCGATTCCGAAGAAATTGTCGAGGCGCTGCGCAGCCACCTTCTCCAAACGCGCGCCCGCCGTGCAAGCGCGATGATGGAGACGCGAGAAGCGCTTCAGCCGCCGGAGTGGATCGGCCGGGACTACGACACCCTGATCGCCGCCGATCTGACGTTCGACGAATCAACGTGGCAAGGCCTGGCGCCCATCGCGCAATCGATCCTCCGTTTTGCACGCGGCTACGGCGCATCGTTGCCGACCTGGTGCAAGGCGTGGCGCTGGTGTGCCGGTCAGCAGCCGGAGTCGATCCTGGAGCGCGCCGGCTGAAGCCGCTGGCGGATTCAGCCCCGGTGACGAGCGCGCAGGGTGTCGACCACTGCTTCCAGCGTAACGTCGGATGCAGCCAGCACGACCAGCAGGTGATAGAGCAGATCGGCCGATTCGTTGACCAGTTCGTCAGGGTCGCCGGCTGCGGCGGCCAGCGCAACTTCCACCCCCTCCTCGCCGACCTTCTGCGCACAGCGCTTGACGCCTCGATCCAGCAGCCGGGCGGTGTAGCTGGCTTCCGGATCGGTCCCGCGGCGGGAGGCAACGATTCGCTCCAGTTCGGCCAGAAAGCCCACCGGCGGGGAGAAGTCGTCGCCGAAGCAGGTATCGGTGCCGAGATGACAGGTAGGACCATGGGGAATCGCCGCGACGCGAAGCGTATCGCCGTCGCAATCGGCGGCGATGTCGACCAGTTGCAGCGTATTCCCCGAGGTTTCTCCCTTGGTCCACAGGCGCTGCTTGCTTCGAGAAAAGAAGGTCACGTGACCGGTGGCGCGGGATTTCTCCAGCGCCTCGGGGTTCATGTAACCGAGCATCAGCACGCGGCCGGTCGCCGCGTCCTGAACGATCGCCGGCATCAGGCCGTCGACCTTGTCCCAGTTCAGTTCTGCCGCATCGCTCATCGGTTGTCTCCCTCGGGTGGTTCGGTGTTCAGCTCAGCGCGCCGCCGCAGCTCGAGCCCTGACCGGCGGTACAGCCATAGCAGTGATCGGCCACGGCGATGCCGCGCGGCACGTCCTCGGCGTCCAGCAGATCGGAGAGATGCGTTCGCTGCGAACCGCCCGCCAGCGGCAGACCCAGCATCTGGTTGAAGTCGCAGTCATAGACATAGCCGCGATAGTCGACGCTGACCAGGTCGCGACACATCACCGCGTTCAGATTGTCCCGGCGGTAGCTGTTCTTCAGAAGCGCCATGTAGTCGTCGAACTGCCCCTTGGCCAGCAGCACCGCGCCGAAGCGCTGAATCGGCATGTTGGCCAGCGTGTACAGCCGGTTGAAAACGATGCCGAACTGCTCGGCCAGCAACTCCCTGTAGCTCTGCTCCAGCGCCTCCTGCGGCGGTGGGAGGCTGGGGCCCAGCGGGTTGTAGACCAGGTTGAGGATCCGGCCTGATTCCGGTCGGCCATAACCGTGTTCGTTGAGCGTTTGCAGCGCCTTGATCGACGCCTCGAACACGCCGTTGCCGCGCTGGGCATCGACGTTTTCCTTCGAATAGCAAGGCAGCGATGCAATCGCTTCGACCGCATGCTCGGCCAGGAACGGCGCCACCCATTCGTAGCCCGGCTCTTCCATGATGGTCGGATTGAGGCGGTCCATGACGTGCACGCCGCGCGAGCGCGCCTGCTCGACCAGCCAGCGGAACTCGGGGTTCATTTCCGGCGATCCGCCGGTTACATCCAGCGTGTCGATTCCGAATCGGTCGATGACCGCCAGCGCGGTTTGCATCGTCGCGCGATCCATCAGCTCGGTGCGGTTCGGGCCGGCGTTGACGTGGCAGTGCACACACGCGATGTTGCACAGATAACCGAGGTTCATCTGCAGCGTGTCCAGCGAACGGCGCCGGATGCGCGGAAAGTCCGAGCGTTCCAGCAAAGGCCAGCTGTCTCTCATTGCAGATACTCCGGGCGGTTGATTTCAAGCATTCCGGTCGATCATCTCACGGCGTCGCGGCGCTGCTGCCGTGACGCGTGACGATGCCTTCATCGCTCAGCCACTGCTTGAGCTCGGGAATCCGGATCCGGTCGGAATGGAACACGGTGGCGGCCAGCGCGCCGTCGACGTCTGCGTTGCGGAACACTTCCAGGAAATGCTCGCGCCGGCCGGCGCCGCCCGATGCGATCAGCGGCACGTCGCAGATCTTGCGAATCTCGGCAAGCTGCTCCACGTCGTAGCCGCTGCGCACGCCGTCGGAGTCCATGCAGTTGAGCACGATCTCACCGGCACCGAGACGCTGCACCTGTTCGACCCAGGCGCGCGTGTCGAGGTCCGGGTCGATCATGTTGTCCGGATCGCCGGTATTGGCGCGCAGCCGGAACGCGCCCCGCTCGCGGATCGAATCCACGCCGATCACCACGCACTGGCTGCCGAAGGCATCGGCCAGCTCGCGCACCAGCTGGGGTCGCTCCAGCGCCGGCGAATTGACCGAAATCTTGTCGGCGCCGGCATGGAGCACGGCGCGCGCCCGGTCAACGCCGCGGATACCGCCGGCCACCGCGAACGGGATGTCGATCTCGGCGGCTACCCGCTCCACCCACTCGACGTCGACCGACCGTTTTTCCGGGCTGGCGGTGATGTCGTAGAACACCAGCTCATCGGCTTCGGCATCGCGGTAGGCCTGCGCGCGTTCGATGATGTCGCCCATGTCGACGTGGTCGCGGAACTTCACGCCCTTGACCACGCGACCGGCGCGCACGTCCAGACAGGGAATGATGCGGACCGCGACCATCAGGAATCGCCGGCGTCGAAGCGCGCGATGGCGTCCAGCCCGACGCGACCGTCGAGCAGCGCCCGGCCGACGATGCAACCGGCCACGCCGAGTTCGGCAACGCGCTCGATATCGTGCTCGTCGCCGATCCCTCCCGAAGCCTGGATGGCGAGCTTCGGATAGCGCGGCTGCAGCTCGCGGTACAACGCGATGCCGGCACCGGACAGCATGCCGTCGCGGGCAATGTCGGTGCACAGCAGGTGGCGCAGACCGGCCTCGGTCAGCATTCCCAGCAGCGCGTGCAGATCGTGCTCGCCCGGTTCGGTCCAGCCGCTGGCCTGCGGAATCCACCGCCCGTCGGCATCGCGCTTGACGTCCAGCCCGGCGACGATGCGCCCGGGCCCGAATTCCTCGATCCAGCGACAAACCGTTTCCGGCTGCTTGACGCAGACGCTCCCGATCACCACTCGGGCAGCCCCTCGTTCCAGTCGTTCGGCAACGTCGTCTCGATCGCGCACCCCGCCGCCGGTCTGCACCGGCAGCGACAAGGATCGGCAGATCTCGGCGATCGCCTCGAGGTTGCCGGTGCCGCCTTCCAGAGCCGCGTCCAGGTCGACGACGTGCAGCAAGTGCGCTCCCGCGTCGGCATACATCCGGGCTCGGCCCAGCGCCGAATCGTCGTAGCGGGTTTCCCGCGCGTAATCGCCCTGCTCGAGCCGGACCACGCGGCCTTCCCGAAGGTCGATGGCCGGGATCACGATCACGCTGCTTGTCCTCGCCGACCGGCGCCTGCCGAGGAATCAGGTCTTCGCACGTCGATCTCGTCGGCATTCATCCGTCGCTCTCCAGGAAATTCTTCAGCAACCGCGACCCGGCCGAGGCCGATTTCTCGGGGTGAAACTGGCAGGCGGCGAAATTGTCTCGACGCACGATCGCGGCAAACGGGGCGCCGTGCTCGCTGAGCGCCACCGCATCGTCGGCCGGCGCGGCGTAGGTGTGTACGAAATAGAACCACTCGTCGCCGTCCAGACCCTCGGCCAGCGGATCGGGCCGGCGCCATTGCAGCTGGTTCCAGCCCATGTGCGGCAGGCGCAGCCCGCTGGTTGGCGGCAGCCGGCGAATTCGTCCCGGGATCAGGCCCAGGCAGGCCACGTCGCCTTCTTCCGAGGACTCGAACATCAGCTGCAGGCCGAGACAGATGCCGAGCACCGGCTGGGTCAGCCCGCGGATCACGTCGACCAGTCCATGCTCGGCCAGCGCGTTCATCGACCACGCCGCCGCCCCGACGCCGGGCAGAATCACGCGCCGGGCCGAGCGGATCACCTCGGCATCGCGGGTCAGGATGCCTTCGACCCCGAGGCGTCCCAGGGCCTGCACCACCGAGCCGAGGTTCGCGCCGCCCGAGTTGATGACCGCGACCGTCATCGACCGTGCCCGACCTTGGTCGAAGGATGGTTCACAGCATTCCCTTGGTCGACGGCATGCCGCCTTCGCCGCCGGCAAGCGCCGGGCGCAAGGCACGGCCGACGCCCTTGAAGCAGGCCTCGACCATGTGATGCGTATTCTCGCCGGTGACCTTCAGATGGATCGCGCAACGAAGCGCCTGGGCCAGCGAGGCAAAGAAATGCTCGACCATTTCGGTGTGCAGGCCGCCGACCGCTTCGCGCGGGAAAGCGCCTTCCAGCTCGAACGCCGGGCGCCCGGAAAGGTCGACGGCAACGTGCGCCAACGACTCGTCCATCGGCAGAACAAAGCCGTAGCGGCCGATTCCGCGGCGGTCGCCGAGCGCGCGGTCCAGGGCCTCGCCCAATGCCAACGAGCAGTCCTCGACGGTGTGATGCTCGTCGATATGCAGGTCGCCCTTGCAGGAAAGCACGAGCGAAAAACCGCCGTGCGCTGCGAGCTGGTCGAGCATGTGGTCGAAGAAACCGATCCCGGTATCGTTTTGCAGCGGTTCTGTCGCGTCCAGGTTGACTTCGACTGAAATCGCCGTTTCCTTGGTCCCGCGCTTCACGCGGGCCGTTCTCGGTCGCGTCAGCAGGCGATCTGCCACCGTCGGCCAATCGATTCCCTCAGCGCCGACCCGGATGCCTTCGATGCCGAGGTTTTCGGCCAGCTCCAGGTCGGTTTCGCGGTCGCCGATCACGACCGAGCGATCGCGATCGAATTTCGGATCGCGGAGATAGTCCAGCAGCATGCCGATGCCCGGCTTGCGATTCGGACTGCAGTCCTCCGGGCGGCTGGGATCGATGTGCTCGGCGTCGAACTCGATTCCCTGGCTGGCCAGAATCCGGATCAGCAGCCGATGCGGACCCTCGAAGTCTTCGGTCGGGAAGGACTCGGTGCCCAGGCCGTCCTGGTTGCTGACCATCACGAATCGATAGCCGGCGTCTCGCAGCTTCAGCAGCGCCGGAATCACGCCCGGCATCAGCCGAAACTTCTCGAACGAATCGACCTGCTCGTCGGCCGGCTCTTCGATCAGGCAGCCGTCGCGGTCGATGAACAGAATCTTGCGCGTCGTCATGGCCGCCATCCTTGCAGAAAATCGATCAGCGCGTCGTTGTCCTCGGGCGTGCCCACCGTAATCCGCACGCATTCGGCCAGCCCCGGCTGTGCGGACTGGTCGCGAAGCAGGATTCCGGCTTGCTGGGCCGAGCGCACCAAGCCGGCTCCGTCGCGGGCGCGGATCAGCACGAAATTGGCATGACCCGGCCACAGCCCGACAACGCCAGGGTGGCTCGAAAGGGCAGCCACCAGTCGCTCCTTTTCCGAGGCCAGGGTTTCGAGATGCCGGGCGCTCTCGGCCAGCGCTTCCGGGGTCAGCGCGCGCATCGCCGCAACCACCGTCGGCGTCGGCAGCGGGTAGGGCGCGATGATCCGGCGCAGCAGGTCGACGACCGCCGGGTCGGCGATAACGCAACCCAGTCGGCAGCCGGCCAGCGCGTGCGCCTTCGACAGCGTGCGCAGCACGACCAGGTTGCGATGCGTATCGAGCAATTCCAGCACCGAGGTCTTCGGCGCGAATTCGATGTAGGCCTCGTCGACCACCACCAGCCCGGAATCGGTCTGGGCGTCCGCCAGTTTCGCAACCCGCTCCGGATCGATCAGGTTGCCGGTCGGGTTGTTGGGCGAACAGAGAAACACCAGCCGACAATCCGCGGCGCGCGATTCCAGGTCGTCGGGCAGATCGAAGCCGTTTTCCATTTCGACCAGCGGCGCCTCGACGACTTCGGCGCCCTGAACTCGGGCCGATAGCGCGTACATGCCGAAACACGGTGGCGAGACCAGCACGCGATCGAGACCCTGGCGGCAATACGCGCGCTGCAGCAGGTCGATGCCTTCATCGCTACCGCGCGTGATCAGCAAGCGCTCGGGATCGACGCCGTAGAGTTCCGCCAGCCGCGCCTTCAGCGCCGGCGGCTGCGGATCCGGGTAGCGATTCAGCGCCAGCTCCGTATCACCGGCCGGTGGCCAGGGGTTTTCGTTGGCGTTGAGCAGGATGCCGGCCGCGTCGGCCAGCGCGCGCGCCGAAGCGTAGGGCTTCAACGCGAGAATCTCCGGACGCGCCGTTTTCGTGGGATCGATGTCGGTCACGAGATTTCGCCGCGCGAATCCAGCCGAAGTTCGATCGCCAAGCGGTGCGCGTCCAGCGTTTCGTGGGCGGCGAGCCGCGCTGCGGGCGGACCGAGTTCTGCCAGGCCTTCCGGCGTGGCGCTCTGGACCGTCATCCGCCGCATGAAGTCGACCACCGCCAGGCCGCTGGTGGTGCGCGCCCAGCCGCCGGTCGGCAGCGTGTGATTGGTGCCGGATATATAGTCGCCGAGCGATTCGGGCGTGTAGTGGCCGACGAAAACCGAGCCGGCGGTGGTAATCCGTTCGGCGACGGCCTCGGCGTCCTCGGTCTGAATGATCAGGTGTTCCGGGGCGTAGCGCTCGCTGACAGAAATCGCCTCCTTCATGTCCGATACCTGCACGATGACTGCATGTTCGAGCGCTTTCGAGGTCACTTCGGCGCGGTCGAGGCGCTGCAGCAGCTCCCGTACCTGGTCTTCGACCTGGTCGGCCAGCGTCGCCGAATCGGTGACCAGCACCACCTGCGAGTCCGGGCCGTGCTCGGCCTGGCTCAGCAGGTCGATGGCTACCCACTGCGCGTTCGCGCTGTCGTCGGCAATGACCAGCACTTCAGACGGTCCGGCCGGCAGGTCCTGCGCCGCACCGAGCACGTCGGAGGCAACCTGGCGCTTGGCTTCGGCGACGAATCGATTTCCGGGCCCGTAGAGCTTTCGACAGCACGGCACCGATTCGGTCCCGTAGGCCATCGCGGCGATGGCCTGGGCGCCGCCGGCAATCAGCACGCGCTCGATACCCAAGCGCTCGGCCACTGCCAGCGTTGCATCGTCGGCGCGACCGTCGCGAGCCGGCGGCGTGGCAACAACGATTTCTCGACAGCCGGCGAGCACCGCGGGGACCAGCAGCATGACCGCCGTCGACGGCAACGGCGCACTACCGGCCGGCACGTACAAGCCCACCGGATCCATCGCCAGGTAGCGCATCCGACAGGTCACGCCGGGTGCGGTTTCGACCGCGTAATCCTCGGGCCGGCCGGCGGAATGAAAAGCGCGCACGGTGGCAATCGCCCGATCGATGGCCCGCTCCAGGTCGTCCGGCAGTCGGCCGCGCTCTCGGGTTGACTGCCACAGCGAGGCCGGCTCGATGCCGTCGAAGCGGCGGGTGTATTCCGCCACCTGGGCGTCG
>Ga0207419_1003089_pt1 | contig 10223 bp, 7 predicted proteins | sample ElkSloMetagenome_4_FD_184723 | JGI IMG/M metagenome (GOLD analysis project Ga0207419, IMG submission 184723) | Hot spring microbial communities from Elkhorn Slough, Monterey Bay, USA - MD2A (version 2) | ecosystem: Environmental > Aquatic > Marine > Intertidal zone > Estuary: Microbial mat ... | reverse complement strand
CTTTTGAATTAGGATACCTAAATAAAGATGAATTTGAAAAATATTTCGAAAAAGGCAAAAAAACTATCGGTAAAAATGAGCAACTATATTGTGTCAATCAAAAAAATCAACATTTAAGCCATATTTCAACAGTATTTTAGGTTCTGTAAAAATATTAAATCACTAAAATATGGGTAATGCCTTTTTGATTTATCTGGATTTCGATAATAATCTTAAAATGTTAGTTCCTCTCCTGATGCTTTAACCAATCTCAAAAAGTAAGGGCCTTTATGGTCTCAATCTAAGATATCTTTCTTTGACAAACAGGCAGAATTTTTGAATGGATACTCAACTTGAACAAAAGAGATTTTAAGGTGTCTTTGTAATAAATTATATAACTAAATTGAATTAAGATGGCAGAAATAACTTTTAAAGGAGATAAGGTGCATACAGTTGGTGATTTACCCCAGGAGGGAAGTCAGGCACCCGATTTTAAACTAACTGACAAAAACCTGGATGATGTCAAGCTTTCAACTCTTAAGGGAAAGAAAGTAATTTTAAATATCTTTCCCAGTCTTGACACCAGTGTTTGTGCACAATCAGTGCGCGAATTTAACAAACGTGCAACCGCCATGGATAACACTTTGGTTTTAAGTGTTTCTAAAGATTTGCCCTTTGCGCACTCACGGTTTTGCACGTCTGAGGGAATTGATAATGTAATCTCAGCCTCTGAATTTAAAAATAATGAATTCGGTGAAACATATGGTGTTTCCATTGCTGATGGCCCGCTCTCTGGTTTGTTTTCAAGAGCCGTGGTGGTTATTGATGAGGATGGAAAAGTAAAATACACGCAGCAAGTTCCTGAGATAGCTGATGAACCTGATTATGATGCTGCCATAAATGCTTTATAGTTTCTATAATTTACAAACGTAGGCCCGGGAGACCGGGCTTTTTTTTTGATTCAAATTTTGTAAATTATATACCTGTTGTTTCGAGAAACCATTCACAGCTAAAAATGTTATACTTCTGTTTACAGGCATTATTAATATTATGATTTTACTTCAACAACAGCATTACAAAAAATCTGTATTATTATTTTTAGCTCTTATAATACCGGCATTTTCTTCTACTGCCCAGGTAGTAATAAGGGTGCAGGATTCAACTAATGGAAATCCCGTTCCTTTTGCCACGGTTAGCCATGAGGCTTCCGGAAGTGCCAGGCTTTTAAACGCCCGGGGAACTGCGAAATTGTCCAGGGAAGGGGTCTGGATAATACAACATGCTGCATTTAAAACGGATACGTTGGATGTCCGGCTGTCAGAAGAATCTGATACCCTGGTTTTCTTCCTGAAAGAGAAAATATCTCCCATTGAACCAGTTACAGTAAATGCTTTTTTACAGAACAGAACCCTTCAAGATGTCCCGGGATCTCTCACCGTTCTGTCCGGCAAAGTACTCCGAAGCAATAACGATTATTCGCCCGCTTTACTTCTCAACCAATCCCCCGGGGTCTATATGCATGAGGGAGGTGCGGGTACAAGTCGTATAACAATACGTGGCGTGGGATCAAGGTCTCCCTATTCCACATCGAGAATAAAAGCTTATCTGGGTGAGATACCCCTTACAAATGGTAGCGGAGAAACATCCATTGAAGATATCGACATGCGCTTGCTTGAATCTGTTGATATATTGCGGGGCCCTGCCGGAGTGCCTTATGGTGCCGGTTTGGCGGGGGTAATTCGTCTGGCGCCGGCACTTGATCAGACCACATCCTATATCGCGCATAATTTCATTTCAGGTTCTTACCAGATGCTGAGGAACATTTCTCACATCAACCTTGCAAAAGATGAAGCGGCTTTTTCTCTGCACGTGCATGATACCCGCAGAGAGGGATATCGTGAAAACAGCAGCTTTTATCGAAGCGGACTGCTTTTGAACGGCCAGTTTACATATCCGTCATCCAATTGGAGCATATCACCCTTGTTAATGTATACAAATCTGAAAAGTTATATTCCAAGTTCTATAAATGAATCTACATATAAGACTACCCCGGAGGCTGCAGCTGAATCCTGGAAAAGAACAAGAGGAAATGAAGATTACCAAAAAATAATTACGGGAACTACTGTTAGTTATCAGGAGGATACTACCTTTTTAGTAAAAGGCACCTTTTTTGTTAATTTTCGGGTAGCAGATGAGGTAAGGCCTTTTAACATTTTATCTGAGAACAATCAGATGACTGGTTTTCGCGGACATGTTAGCCGAAGTTTTGCTGCTGAATCCTCAGAAATCTCACTTTCTGCCGGCTTAGAGGCTTTCTACGAGTGGTATACCTATCAAACATACGAAAATATTTCAGGAGTCGGTAACCAGGGTATATTGAACAGCAATAATAAAGAAACCAGAACATACACCAATTATTTTTTACAGGGGGAGTGGACATGGCAAAAGCTGAACATAACAGGAGGACTAAATCTAAACAGCACAAGTTATCGTTACCAGGACCTTTATGCCCGGGATACCGTTGATCTTTCCGGTAATTATACGTACGATCCGGTTTTTTCTCCCCGTATGGTGGTAAATTATAGGATAAACAACAGAAATTATATTTATGGCGTCGTAAGTCATGGATTTTCACCCCCCTCGCTGGCAGAAACACTTACCCCTGAAGGACAGGTAAACCCGGATATAAAGCCAGAAACCGGGTGGAACTATGAAATTGGATTCCGGGCTTATCCTGCACAACCAGCCTTAAAATTTGATGTGAATTTATATGCCATGTTGGTTGAAAATTTACTGGTTGCTCAGCGCGTTGGCCCCGATGCTTTTATTGGCAGGAATGCTGGTGAAACATCACATACAGGAATAGAGCTAAGTGCAGAATGGTTTATATCCAGCCTTTCTTTTTTAAATAGAAATATACCTTCACTTACCATGAGCCTTTTTACTGCCTATAATCACACCTGGCATTATTTTTCTGATTTTGTTTCTGAAGGTACGGATTATTCAGGAAACAGGCTTACCGGTTCTCCGTTAAATACCGTCAATGCTGGAATCTATACAAATTATAAAGGTTTATTTGCCAATATTTTAGTGAATTATACAGGGGAGATGCCAATGCGTGATGATAATTCATTGTTTAGTGAACCTTATACCTTTACAAATTTTAAAATTGGTTATCAGCAGGTGCTTTTTCAAAATATTTCCCTCAGAGGCTCTTTGGGAATCAATAATTTATTTGATGCAAAATATGCAGGTATGATACTTGTAAATGCCCCTTCTTTTGGCGGAAATGAACCCCGTTACTATTACCCGGGTTTACCCAGACATTATTATTTTTCGCTTACATCCAGTTATATTTTTTGAGTTTATAACAGATAGTTCATGTTCTGGGAATGAGGTGTTTTATATTTTTTCTTATTTTTGGCATAGGTAAAATAACTTTAACCATTCATGAGTAAAAAACAAAAGTCACCAAAAGCCAGTACTGCGGAAAAACTTCCGTTTGCACTTGTTGTGAAAGCACCCGCAAATACAGATAAACATCAATTATTTGTAGATACCTTCCAAAAAGTAAAAGCTTCAGCTTCCATAGATGCTTTTTTTTACGGCGAAGGTGCTGAATCTTTATTTAATTATGTGAATACCAATGAGGAGTATAGAAACCTTTTTTCCTCCCTCGAAAACGCAGGGACTGATGAGCCCTCCATGCTAAAATGCATGTCTGCCATAGAGGGTGGTAAGTATGTATACTTTGATTTAACCCAACTGGAGAAAAGTTTTAACACCAACGATCTTTATACGCAGGTTGCAGCCTTTAAAGATATCCATTATGCTGAAGTTGAATTTAAACATGTCGATCAGCAAAACAAAAGGGGCATTCATCCGATAAAGATATACAGTGGAGAATTTTTAAACTACTCTGCTAAAGTAGCCTTTACCATGGGTGAAACATTGCCTGAAGCAACCCGGTTTTTAATAAAAAAACTGGAATTAGACGCTGCCAGATACCAGATTCATCAGCACAATCCGTTTGCGGTTAATGCAAAGGATGATGAAAAGCAACGTCCATTTCGCTTTCTGAACAGGTTTTTTCACTGGTTTTTCACTATTCCTGTTATCGAACTTAAAACTAAACCAGAGAAATGCTATTCATTTATTAAAGAAAGTTCTTTGTTCCGCCTGGCATTTGCTGCCGTTGTTGGTATTCTTTTTGTGCTAATGCCGCTGATGTCACGAACGGCTGGCATTAGCGGTGATGAACGGACACTTTATGCTCAGGCAGGCAAAGTATATAATTTTTATGCAAGCATGGGTAAGGATACGTCTGCCTTATACAGCACTACTGCTGACCCCATGCATGCCTACGGCGAATCATTTGACGTGATTAGCTATGTGGTTAATCAGATTTTTAATGTTGAGAATATATTTGAAACACGGCATATGCTCAATGCATGGGTTGGCTGGCTGGCAATTTTAGTTTCAGGTTTATTTGCAACACTGCTTGCCGGGTGGCGCGGAGGACTAATCACCGTCTTGCTGATGTTTTTTACCCCCCGGTTTTTAGGTCATGCCTGGAATAATCCCAAAGATATTCCATTTGCCGCAGCATACATTTTTGCATTATATTTTATGGCCCGTTTCCTCAAGAACTGGCCACGCCCCTCATTTAAGAATCTTGCCTTTATTGCCCTGGGAATAGCAGCATCTATTAGTATCCGAATTGGAGGATTGTTGCTAATTGCCTACCTTTTCATGTTTAGCGGTTTATTTTACCTTTATTTTTTTCGCTTTAAGGATGTTTTTACCCCTCCCAATCTAAGATTCGCCGGAAGCATTCTGTTGCAATTATTTTTTGTAAGTGTTTCTGCATATCTGCTGGGGATTCTCATCTGGCCCTATGGTTTGGTGAGTCCGCTCAAAAATCCCTTGGAGGCGCTTGATCTGATGACAAATTTTTCCATCTCCATCCGGCAGTTATTTGATGGAGATATTATCTGGTCAAATAATGCTCCCTGGTATTATACATTGCAGTACCTGGGAATTTCCCTGCCTTTGATTGTTTTAACAGGCCTTGTGTTATTCATGGTTTCTGCCGGTAAAATGTATGGTCGTATAAAGGGATACCTGAGTTTTATGTTAATTTTTGCTGTTGCGTTCCCCATTGTTTATATTATCTACAAGCAATCAAATGTTTATGGCGGTTGGCGGCATTCTTTGTTCGTTTTTCCACCTCTGGCAGTACTTTCAGGCAGTGGACTTGCGTTGTGTTATAATTTCTTTAAAAAAGATATTATCCAATGGGGAATTGGAATTGCCATGATCCTGCTGGCTTTTCATCCTGTGCGGCATACAATAGTTAACCACCCGCATCAGTATATTTATTATAATGAAATTTATGGAGGCATTGATAATGCAATGGGGGAGTATGAAATAGATTATTATTATCATACATTACGGGCAGGTTCAGAATGGTTAAAAGAAAACCGTTTAAACAATCTGGATGAAGGCGAAACAAAAATAGTTGCAGCCAACGCATGGAATAATTACTCTTTCAGACATAATGAAAATGTTAAATCTATATATGCCCGTTACTATCAACGGGGAAATAGTGAATGGGATTATATGATTGTTGCCAATGCTTTTCTAAGTCCCTACCAGCTGGAAAAAGGGATTTGGCCCCCGGAAAATACCATTCATACGATAGATATAGATGGTGTTCCGGTTTGTGCGATTATTGAGCGTAAAAATTTGAATGATTATTACGGATTCCAGGCATTGGAAGAGAGGAATTTTAACCGTGCCATCCCTTTTCTGATGCAGGCTGTGGAAGAGCAAAAAGCAAATGAAGTTGCCATGCTCAACCTGGCAAGGGCATATCTTGAAACACGCCAGTATGATAAAGCCATTGCTACTGCTCAGCAATGCCTTAAAATTTATCCGAATTACGATAGAGCTTTGAATTTTCTGGGTATAGCATATATGAAAAAAGGTGATGGAAATAACGCCGTAGCAGTCTTTCAACGTCTCATAAAAGCAAATTATAAATTATTTACTGCCTACCATAATATTGGTCTGGTATATATGCAAAACAGTAACCCTGAAACTGCCCTGCATTATTTTAACCAGGCCATTGAAATTAATGGTCGTTATGCACCTCCGTATTTTGCTGCTGCTGAGGTGCTCCAAACGCTTGGTCGCAGTGCCGATGCTCAGCGATATCTTCAAGCCGGGCAGCAACTTCAATAAAACCCGCCCATTATTATGAACAATATACGCACACTTATTTCAGCTAATCTGTCTGAAACACATCAGCAGATTATTGATAAAATCCTAAATGGAGAACGTTTGCTTTCTGATGAAGGGCTCTCATTGTACACCGATATGCCATTGGCAGTGCTGGGAGTTCTTGCAAATTACAGAAGAGAAAAGATAAACGGCAATCTTGTTTATTACAATAAAAATTTTCATCTGGAGCCTACCAATATCTGTATTTATAGTTGTAAATTTTGCAGTTATTCGCGAAAAAAAGGAGAGGAGGGCAGCTGGGAATACTCAACTGATGATATGTTGACCCTGGTGAAGGATTTTAGTAAAGAGGGCGTTACAGAGGTGCACATTGTTGGGGGCGTGCATCCGCACAGAGACGTTCATTATTATGCAGGCCTGTTAAAGCAGATCCGGGGAGTTAACCCTAATTTACACATTAAGGCTTTTACGGCAGCTGAAATTGATTTTATGATAAAGAAAGCCCGTATTTCACTTACCGATGGCTTTACTTTGTTAAAAGATGCGGGATTAGGCAGTATGCCAGGTGGCGGAGCCGAAATTTTTAATTACGAACTAAGGGAGAAAATTTGTCCTGAGAAGACCGGAACAGATCGTTGGCTGGAAATACACCGGCAGGCGCATAAAATTGGTGTACCATCAAACGCAACTATGCTATATGGACATAAAGAGACGTATGCACACCGCATTGAACATATGGAGAAATTACGTGAACTCCAGGATGAAACGCAAGGATTTAACACATTTATTCCCTTAAAGTACCGGATGAAGAATAATTTCCTTGGTATTACGAAAGAAACGAGCATGATGGAAGACCTAAGGAATTTCGCTGTAGCGAGAATTTTTCTTGATAACATACCTCATTTAAAGGCTTACTGGCCCATGATTGGACGTCAGTTGGCTCAGCTTTCGCTTTCTTTCGGAGTAGATGATCTGGATGGTACCATTGAGGACAGTACAAAAATATATTCTATGGCTGGTGCTGATGATAAAAATCCGGCTATGAGTACCGCCGATATTGAGCAGCTTATACGGGATGTAAACAGGGAGCCTGTTGAGAGGGATACGTTGTACAACAGGATTTGAAGTAGTTTTAAACTTCTCAAACAACTAAATCCAAAAGTCTTGTTTTGCTGGTTAAATTTCTTTCAGTATTTTATTTTCAATTATTACACTTAGCAATAAGGAAAACCTTTTGGCTTCTTAGAATTGTATTTTTAAGATAAAAAATGTTCATTTAGGTGTAATTATTGTTCAAAATATTACCGGCATTCACCTTCAAACTCCCAAAAAGGACATAAGGGTGAGTTTTTAAATAGCGATTTTTACCCCTTTGTGGGCTAAGAAGTTCAGCGTGAACATTTTTTCGCCATTTATGAAATGTAAGTAGTTCAGCATTCATTTCTTAAAGATTAATTTTGAGAAAAATCAATTTTACTTAAATGGAATCTGTGCCTGAATTTTTGTTAATCTCTTTTCTTTAATATTTCCTGCTGTGTATACGATTAAAAATAATAATAAACCAATTATACTTTTCTGCATATTGGTAGATGCATCTGTCCGCATGAGTGCTTATGGAGGTGCATGCCGCCAGAAAGCAGGAATTAAGAAAATCCTGGATATTGAATCAGTACGAGCATTCTGGCCGGACAATGAAATCGTTAACAGTATAGAAAAAAAAGGATTGTTGGAAAATACAATTATTGTTATGGCTACATATCACGGAATGCCAATTTTATATTTTAAGGCACAACAATACAATTATTCAATTCACCTGTTGCTATCCAAAATATGGCCCAAAGGAAATAAATATCAGGGCAGCCATGAAAGCTTGCATTTAAATCAATCAAATAAATATTAAATATAATAACATGAGCAAATTTTGTTTTTTAGTTACGCTATCCTCAATTATAATCATTAATGCATTCTCTCAGCAAGAGGATATGCTTGAGCTACAATTACTTGAAGATGAGTATTGGTGGGGAGGCTTAAGCTCAGTAGGATATACCACACCCTATGACGAAAATACTGAAGTATCTTATGACTTATGGGGTGATAACATGGGAAATCAGGCTCAACCATTGCTTTTATCGAATAAGGGGCGCTATGTGTGGAGCGAAGAACCTATAAAATATACATTTAGTAAAGGTAGTTTAACCGTTACAACAAGAAGCGGAGAGATAGTCTCAGGAACTGCCGGAAATAATTTGCGTGATGCCTATAATTTTGCAGTTAAAACTTTTTTCCCTCCTAATGGTAAAATTCCTGAAGAGCTCATGTTTACTCATCCACAATATAATACCTGGATAGAGTTGATGTATGATCAGAACGAAGAGGATATTTTGGAATATGCAAAAGCCATAATAGATAATGGATATCCTCCGGGAGTAATTATGATAGATGATAACTGGCAGGAGGATTATGGAAACTGGGAATTTTCACCACGCCGGTTTAGTGATCCTAAAGGAATGATAGAACAGCTGCATGATATGGGTTTCCAGGTTATGATGTGGGTATGTCCCTTCATTAGTGCTGATTCGGAAGTGTTTCGTTACCTTGCTGCTGAAGGAATGTTATTGCTCGATCCTCAAAAATCACAAGATATTTTATGGGCAAATACTAAGAATAAAGCCGCAATTATAAGGTGGTGGAATGGCGCCAGTGCTTGTTTGGATTTAAGTAATCCAAAAGCTATGGAGTGGTTTAAAGATAGGCTTGATTATCTTGTGCAAGAATATGGGGTTGATGGGTTCAAGTTTGATGCCGGCGATGCACAATTTTATACCAATGGAATTGTATCCTTCAAGCCTGGAAATCCCAATGATCACACAGCTTATTTTGCCAAGGTTGGGTTAGACTACCCACTAAATGAATACAGGGCTTCATGGAAAATGGCTGGGTTGCCTTTGGCTCAGCGATTAAGGGATAAGGGGCATGACTGGGCTGATTTACAAAAGCTTATCCCTGATTTAATGTCGCAAAGCATTATGGGATATACCTATACATGTCCCGATATGATAGGTGGAGGTGAATATCAATCCTTTTTGAATGCTGAAACTATTGATGAAGAACTGGTAGTAAGATCAGCGCAAGTTCATGCATTAATGCCCATGATGCAGTTTTCTGTTGCACCATGGAGGGTATTATCGGAGGAGAATAACCGAATTTGCCTTGCAGCAGCAAACCTGCATACCCAAATGGGAGATTTATTTATTAAACTCGCAAAAGAAGCAGCTGTTACAGGTGAACCGATTGTAAAACCCATGGCACTTTCTTTTCCTGATGCAGGGTTTGAAACTATAAAAGATCAGTTTATGCTGGGAGATGATATTCTTGTTGCGCCGATAGTAGAAAAAGGTGCGAGGAGTAGAACAATTATTTTTCCCGTAGGCAAATGGAAAGGTGATGATGGCTCCCTTGTAAAAAGTAAAAATGGAACTAAAACTGTTGAAGTCCGGGTACCCCTAAATCGTTTGCCCTACTATACCAAAATCAAATAGTAACTGTTCTAATTAATTTATTGCGAATGCAAAATCAGGTAAACATCGGTGGAAATACAATTTTTTTAGCATTGGATGATGTTAATGTCACTTTCCTCCATGCAAAATCTGAAAATCCTGTAATTGCTAAGTAACTATTAATAGCATTAATTAGAAAAATGGATGAACTGCTAATGATTAGACAAGCCCATAAGTAATGAAAGCAGCAGATAGGGAAGGTACAATAGCAGAGTAAATAGTAATTGTAAATAAAGTTGAATAAATTAAATAATTATGAAATTAATTGAAAAAAACAGGATAGCACACTTAGTGAGAGGAATAAAGCTTTTACTCGTGGTTTTTGTAGCATATTTTGTTTCTACATGTTCCCTGGGAAAGGAGAATGCTGAACTGGCTCAAACGCCCCCGCTTGGATGGAATAGTTTCGACAGTTATGGTGTTTACCTTCATGAAGAGGCA
>Ga0207419_1003088_pt1 | contig 10230 bp, 12 predicted proteins | sample ElkSloMetagenome_4_FD_184723 | JGI IMG/M metagenome (GOLD analysis project Ga0207419, IMG submission 184723) | Hot spring microbial communities from Elkhorn Slough, Monterey Bay, USA - MD2A (version 2) | ecosystem: Environmental > Aquatic > Marine > Intertidal zone > Estuary: Microbial mat ... | reverse complement strand
ACTGCACCCTAACAGGGAAACGCCGGGGGATGAGTTAGGGTGCAACCATGGGGAACTCGCAGAGGAACTGCACCCTAACAGGGAAACGCCGGGGGATGAATCCAGCTATCCTCCAGGGGGATGGTTTGAGACAAAGATAGTGAATGGACATGCCTACCGCTATTACCGGTGGCGCGAGTGGGATAGAGAAAAGGGACGACGTAGGACGCGATCGCTTTACCTGGGGAAGTAACATGGTTCTGGGATGTCCTATTTGGGGGTCTGAAGTTGTGGAGGTAGCCTTGGTTCCAGAAGGGGCAGCAGTAATATCCCCGCGCAGTTTGGCGGCATTTCAGCAATTAAATTTTTAATCTCGCAGAAAACGGGGCTGGATGAAGACAAAAGTTAAACTCTGCGATCGCGCTTCAGATCAATCAACGCTTTTTCCTGACACCAACGGATACTGCGGCGTCGGTGTCGTTTCTTAATTCCCGCAACCAACCGTTTAGCCGTTGCGCGGTTTCTCACCAACAAGTCAAGCTGTCGCTGTAAGTTTGGGTCAAGGCGTCCAAAAAACCACCAGTGGCATAAGAACCCAATTACAAATCCAGTGAACCCAGGTAATAGTAAATGAAGATACATCTCAGTTAGGCAGATGCGAGGACATGTTGCCGCAAACACTATACCATAGTAGTTTCAGACAAATTTAAGGCAGTAAAGCGGTATGACAATTCAAGACGTTTTCGGACCAAATGCAAGTGAAAACGCGACGCAAATCACAATCTCAAAGGCGGATTTAGTCACAAAAGCCGCCGAGTACATGCTGGCGCAACACAACGATAGTACAACCCTCGGATATGTGCCAGCAGAGGTAAACACAGACGAATCTACTTGGGTTGCCATCCAGATGGCGGGGGTACAATACTACAACCAGGCACGACTGGATGGCAACCAAGCCCACAAGATCTTGGTCTCCCCCCCTGATGCCCCAGGCTTCTCGCAATTCCAGGACAGATGGCAATATAACATCACATCCCGGCTGGGGCAACCGGGAGACGTTCCGACCCTGACACCAGCGAATTTTTAGGATGCCCATAATTTTTCGGAGCAAACCGTGTCGAACAGGCGAAAAAATCCGCTTGTTCGTGAACGGCATGCCCCTGGACTTTAGCGCCCCAATCCTTGTACAACACAACACCCAGAGATTTGAGCTTCACGCATACATTGATTCCAGCGGGTCTATGAATAATTCTTCATTCTCCCCGCCTTTGTCTGTGCAGTTGGTTGCAAACATCCCCCCGCAAATCCCATACACCTTATTTTTTCCCACAGATGAAAGATGGGTGTATTGGTTTTATAAAAGTCTATCTCGAAGGCGGCGAGTCACCTTGGCGTTTATTGATGAATCGACGCCGTACTTGGACGAAACGGGATACTACGAATATAATGTCGGAACCGGAAGATTTTCACAGTATGGAGAAGAGATCACGGAGACGGTTTACATTCCAGGGGGACGTTCTCCGCGACTGCTAGGGGACTTGAATACATTAAATCTGAATTTCCCTGGCACACAATCTTATGGACATTTATTCTTAGTAGGGACTGATCCAGTTCTTAGATCCGGTGCTATTCATGCCTTTCAGAATGAGCTAGGGGGGACTGGATACAATTACGGGGGGATCTCCTATGGCGCTAACATAGGCACAATAGTTTCGGAATTATTGGCACCGCCCCCTCAATACTATGTTCAGGTCTATACCCTGGAGCCTAACGTGTGGGCGGCTTTATACTTTAACTTGTATGGAGTCAGATTAGGCACAGAGACACCGTTGCCCGACTTCCAGCAACTGTTAAGAAGACTTTCAACGGCTCCGTTCAACAGTCTAATTCAAGATTCTTTGTTTGCCCAAAAAGTGGTAGAGATATATTCAGATATAGAAATCGAAATAAATTGGACGTGTGGGGGGCGCTGTCCACCCGGTTATTGCGAAATCTCCATCCCGAACCCACCCTACTATTGTTGTATTAGCTAGGACCACCACTCTAAGTTTTTATCAAAAATACCAAGCTCATCATCGTAATAAAGACGCCAAGACAGGGCGTCAAAAGGACTCCAAAACGCAAACTGTTTAACGCCAGAATCTTCCGCTACTCTCAACCAGTTAGAGTATATCTTCTGCTGCAGTGTTTTCAGGTGAGGTCGAAGGCCAGGGGAAATTTTTCCTTTGTTCCATCTCCAAATCCAACAAGCAACCTCCGATATGTGAATATCGCAGAGATTGTGTAGCTCTTTTAGTCGCTTCTCCAAGACCCAGGAATAAGTTAATGCGTGTTGAATTGTTGAGTGGGCTTGAATGGCCACATTGGTTTCAATCCCTTTTGTTCTGAGGTTCCGGACCAGGGATCGCACAGAGTCCCAGATCCGGTCGTTGCGGAGAAAATTCTGGCAAATAAAAAGCTGCGAGTTTGGGCAAATCTCTGCCACAAGACAAAACAATCGATAAACCCAATCAGCCCCCAACAGGTTCTCAAATTTGTTGAGAATTTGGCCATCTGGTCCCAAAATCTCGTTGACCACGTCTATTGCCCATGGCGCTGGACTCAAGAGATGACGCATCCATTTTTCCATTTGCTCCCATCGGGCAACAATGGTTGGCAGCCGGCTCAGACAGCCGCCCCATTGATATCGCCACACAATGCAGCCCATGCGATTTTTAACGCCTGGCGGAATTCTGTCCAAAAACTTATCCCGCGTTGAAAAGTTAAATAGCCCCGGACTTCTCCACGTCTCAAGGAGTTTGTATCCAGAAGTAAGCTGCCAGGTTTGTATTATTGATTTTTCTTCAATCAGCTTATCCAAAAACGGAGAATCCAAAGATCTAGGGCAAACGCCAGCCCCGATCAGCATTGATGATCCTTCAATAACTTGTTGAATGGGGGTGTCAGGCATTGGCAATATGAATAAGTCGTTGCTGAATCCGGTCTCGCTCCATGTAGCGCTCGGTTGATTGCAGGGATCTATGTCCAATATAGATCTGGATCAGCCGGGACGGTTCCCCTACTTCTGCCAGCTGGGTAATTCTGCCCACCCTAAAGCCATGGGTCGAGTATCCCCGGTGACGCCATCCGAGCTTGTCAATTGCTCGTCTAAGAACATCGTCCATTGCATCTCTTGACAAATGTTTTCCATGGCAGCGAGGACTGGGAAAGAGCCATCCGGGATACAATAACCCCCGTTTTTTCGGGGCATACCGAACCAGATGTTCCCGGAGCAAGTCCCCGATGGGTTGTTGCAAGGAGTCCCATTTCCCTTTTCTAGTCCTCCGTGCAAACGTGATTACTCTGAGTGGAGTCCAATCTTCAGAGTACACGTTTTGAACCTTCAACTGACACAGTTCCCCCCATCGGGCGCCGGTGAACCAGCCTACCCGGAAAAATAGTTTGTGATGTTCGGATTTTAATGTTTTGCAAATCTTTTCAACTTCGTCCAAGGTGAATCCGCGAGATTGTCCACAGCCACAATTTTTCATTTCTTTCCTCTCCCACTTTTAATGAGAAAAAACCAAAAACTAGGAGTACTTAGGTTTCTATTATAACTTACTTACGGCTCAAACCCTCTCCTGCAAAGCTTTAGAGAGATTCAATAATACTCCAACTTCTTTATAGAAGTTGGAGATTGATGAATCTAACTGGCAATATTATCCTAATGACAGTAGGAGAACAAAACCTTTCCAACTTAGAAAGCAAAAGGACAACAAGAGTGGCAAGTTGTACAAGCTGCTCCGACATTACGGGGCAGATTCGGGAATTAAAAGCCGAGATACAGAAATTGAGACGCGATCAAGATGAATTTAACTTTCGTCTTAATCAAAATTTCAACGCACTATCTTCGGCGCTGGGATTGGGGGCGCTGAAGGGCGCGACACTCGCCGCGACCATTGCCGCCATTGCCAGCACGGTAAGTGCAATACTTAATGTTGTGAATATTTGGGCAAACGGGGCTTACCTCTCCAGGATTTTAGAAAAATCAAATAACGCTGAATATGCGGCGACACAGACTTCTATTAAGCTGGACGAGCAAAGAGAATTACTGCAACGCATTGACACGAACGCGAACGACGCCAGTTATGCGGCGACACAGACTTCTATTAAAATTTCGGAGAACTTTGGGTTCCTTCAGGGGTTCGCTCAGACCACCACCCAAAACTTAAACGTGGTTAGGCAAGACATTCTAACGGCGCTTTCTACCATCAACCGCATTCCAGACATTATTGGCAGCGCGGTCAACGTCAGCATGCCGATGGATGCCATCTCATCTCAGATTTCGCAGATATCTAATCAAATTTCTGGATTGGGACAGAATATTAGCCAGTCAACAACGTCAACGATTCGTGAATCAATTAGGGAACTAGAGCGCGGCGTAGCTCAATCTATTGACTTGTCCGGGATTCAGTCCGGTATAAAAAGAATTGAGGACTTGATAAAGAACTTAGGATTTGACTTTGGGCGAATTTTCAGCCCTATTAATCAAAAGCTTGATTCTGTTTCCAAGTCTGTATCGGATGCAGTTACAAGCATTAATACTACGTTTACAGGAAACGCATTATCTAGTCAGTTAGCCGGTACAGAGCAACGGTTAACTGAACTCCTTACTCCGTTGCAGTTGATTCCTGCCAGCGTAGCCGGATTAAAAAATCAAGTCCAAGATTTGCCAAGCACTAACGCATTTAGAACAGGAGTTTCCGCTGGAGTATGCAACAGTTCTTGTATTCGTGGATTGGGTAGCGGACAGCAAACTCTAAACAATAATTTAAATAATTTAGGGAACGCTTTGAATGCTGCCAATGCCGCAGCTAACACAGCACAACTGGGGCTCCTCAATACGATTAATACCAAGCTTGGACCACAGACTGCTGGAGGAATTAGCGGTGCTGTTGGTAACCTATCTACAAAAGTCGGAACCCTATTTTCCAAGACTTGGAATTTCTTCCAGATGGATAGAGTAATCAACATTCTCACTCTTGTGAGTAGTTTGATAACAGCAAGACAGGTAAGCGTCGATCTAGCCCAGTTATTCTTTGAAGTAACTGGGACTGTAATTCAAGCGATGCAATCCATTATTCCAGGATTTCTGCGAGATCCGGACGGCAATCCCCTAGACTTGGACATGGAGGAATTTTTTACTCAAAAAATAGAATTACTGTTGATTAGTCTGTTAGGAGAGGACAACTACAAAGCAAGTAGAATTACATGGATTAAACTCAATCGAATACTGACAAGTGCCGCAAACGTCCTGGATGCTAGCCGCAGCGCAGCGCAAGCGATTGGGAATGGGGTAGAGATAACGGCTGGACTTGTTGGGCGGTTTTCCAATGCTGCGATCCGAGAAGGTTTGATATCCGAAGATGCAATGCCATGGAGCGCAGAAAGATACGAATTTAATCAGTACGGAGCAATAGGCAGATATTTAGATCAAGCTGAGAACATTGAGGAGGCGTTAGACACGGTGCAGCAGCTAGCACAGATACCAATCACCTTCGTACAGAGTTACACGGAGGCAACCGAAGCCACTACAGAATTAGTCCAGGCTGTAGAAGGGTCTGAAATTGAAAAAGCGGAAGAGCAGCGAATCGACAAATTGTTGACTGATAACGGATTGGGACTATCAGAAACCGACCTATTAAACGACAGTGATTAAAAACTATGGCTATATCCAACTGGGCAGCGCAGAGGAGCCTATTACTAAAATCTTACAACCAACGTGTTAAAAATTTGTATCGACAAAATCCAGGGGCATTTGAGCGTATCGAACGACTAACAAAAGTGCAGGCATTGGAAGCCTCTTTAATCCTCGCGAAAGATTCGCAAGGATTAGCTAAAGCAAAGCAAGACTTTTTTCACAATCAAGTGCTAGAGGGGCCTTATACTCCTAAACTATTTCAAACTCCTGATTATACGAACATCGGAACCATTGCTTACGATCCGCAGATTGTAATCGTATTCATGGAGAAAAAGGTTGATTACAAAGCTGCAGGGAGAACTGCACCGCTAAGAATTCAGGTTTCGTTGAGACTTAAGCTTTCAATAGTGGAAAGCTTGAAGGTTAGTGACTTAGAGTTGACCAGATTATCTAATGCAATTGAAGTTTCAATGGGGCGAGACACCTACAGCAAGGGGAGACGAAAGTTTACTTATAAGGATGATGCAAGCAAGCACCGATCTTACTTTCACTTCCAGTCTGAGACTGAAGCGCGAGCATTGTGGACAAAAGTCCTGGCACTACAAGATCAAGTGCCAGATTTTGAGCGTTTTTGGTCAGAGTCTAACCGTCCTCAGGGCTACTACTCTGTCAGACGCACTACCGTTTTTGGACAAACCATTGAGTACCCGGAGCTAGCGCCAACAGCTACATGCACCTTTTACCAGGCTTCGGCGCACATTTACCCGGCAAAGCCACGGATACTCCTTATAAACAACATCGATCACCTGTAGAGCGGAAATTCAACACAGATATATCTGTGTAAAACAAAGTAGCACAAACTCATAACCAATCCGGGTTAGGCGTTGATAGGATGCAGCTATGAACTAAAAAAAGTACCACCAATGGCAACAAAACGAACGTATAAGACACTTTTCCTAGACGGGAATTTGGCCAAAGAAGGGGAACAGCCCGCGACTATAATCATCGGGGATGATTTGATTGAGCATTTTGGCATTTCGCAGGCAGCGGCGGGGTCGGTAGCAAAAGAGCTAACTTCTGCCGTGGATGCCTTCAACCGATATCGGACGATAACCGACGCCAAAACACAAACAAATCCAATCCGAGTTACCCAACATACCCGAAATTTTTACTCCTTACCTGGGTCCCAGGGCAGAAGAGGAGGAAAATTGGTTGTTGTTGACTCCGGGGTATCGAAAGGGACTGACGCCAATGGTGTTCCGTTGGGGAACTTTACTGTATCCTTCCGTTCCAATGCCAATATTTCGGCGATTTCAGTATTCATTTCTTCTTGGGGTTTGAATACACCAACGACCTTCTCTGTTAACGGCGTGACTCGACCCGTGCTAACCGAAGCTGAAATTAAAGGCTAAGTTCCACCAGAACCTTAATGACTTGGCTTTCTTTGGGACAAATCACGATGGAATCTTGGGACTGGACTTTGTTCCCGCTCCCGGATGTCGGATCTGAACGATTTCGACTAACCCAGACAGGCGGTAGAAACCTTCATAACGGATACGGGTTGATTGGATCTTTTTATTCTGATGGCGATTTTGTTGGCCGTTTTGGCTGGCAGCGAATTTATCCGGACTGGGATGGCAGTCTTAAAAAGATTTTATTTAGCCAGCCGTTTCCCCCCGATCTGCTGAATGCTGGGATTAATACTCGGTATTTAGGGTGCAGCCTGCGATCGCGCCCTGTATTGAATGGGCCGTGGAAATTGTTCTTAGAAGCTGAGATCTTAACTCAATCAGTCCAGTGGGAAACAAGTTGGATTGTAAAAGGAGCCAGTCTAACGCGATCCGGCGATTTTGTTGAGCTAAAGGGGTTTGCCACCCCCACAACGGTTACAACTGGCACAATTGGTTTCTTGCCTTTTACTTTTCGGCCTGTAACGACTCAAGTTTACCAAAACATAGACAGTGGGCGCGAAGCTAACTTAACAATTACCCCGACGGGTGAAATTATTGTAGTGTCAGGAGTCCCACCTTATCGATTGGATATAATTTTTAGGAATAAACTATGACAACTTATTTTTACGGAGCCGCATTGACTGGGGATTTTTGGCGAAGCCGGAATTACGAGCCATTGGTCATTGACCAGGAATCCGCTGCTATCACGTGGGACGCTCAAGGGAAAGAGGATATCCGGGCTTTTTTGGTTCCAGCCGATTTTGTTGACCAAACTTCGGTTACCATCTCTGAATTACAAGTATCATTGACAATTGCTAATGCTCCTAGTGGTTGTCGAGGTGAATTGGTTATTCCCGCCTACGGGGCAACTCGCCCAATTATCTCCCTGGCAGATACAACCGAGGGGTTATTTAATCCTCAAGAAAATTCAATTTTAAGATTTCGATTGGTTCAGGGGGTTTTCTACTGGGAAAGCGACAAGGATGCACGGGCTTATTCCTTGGCCGATACGTCTCCAGTAGTGTTTGAAGTAGACCCTGTTAACGGCATTGATTCGGAAAGTAGTCCGATCAAGCAGTCTCTTCCTTATACAATTGGTTTAATTAAAAGATTTGTTCCTTTTAGCAGAATCCAGCCAGCACAAGATGCTTCTTGGTCGGGAGATAGATTTTTCGCCGTTGAAATTCGCTTGCATCCTGGAACTTACAATTCTTCAAATTTTTTTCAATATTTTCAGGATTATGGAATCAAAATAGTCGGGCTAGGTTTGACACCTGCAGAGGTGGAGGTTTTTGCTAATAATTCAACATCCGCATTTGTTGTCACGGCTTGTAGCGATATTTCGTTTGAGAATTTGCGGATTAGTTCAGTGAAAGCAGCTTTTAACATCCTGAATTCGGATTACGTCCACGCGAAAAATATTGAGTTTGTTTTTCGATCAGGAACACCTAATTGTTTTTATGTAACCTTGTTGTCCAATCTTAAATTATCAGGGACGATGCGAATAGTGTCGAGACTTGGACGATTTGTGAATTGCAATTCAAAATCAACAGTTAGAGGGAGCGCTGTCATTCAGGGTGATGGGTTAAATCCGATTGAATTTGTTGATTCTTTTGTGCTGGCGGAGGAAGATGGAGATGTCTATCTGGATAATTTGACTTTTGAAGAAAACACTACAGCGACCGGACTAGCGTTGATTGCTAAAGATAAAAGCATTGTCAAACTCCCTTTACTGCCTGGATTAACTTATGCATGATTCATTTATTTAGCATGCTTTATTGCTTTTACATTCAAGTAGCACACTAACATTGACTTGGCGCGGTTTTATGAGTTCTGCAGGACAAGCCTTTATCTCTTATTCTCGACTAGATACATTGATAGTTCAATCTAAAATAATTCCGCTATTTTTGGAGTGGGGGATTGATTATTGGATCGATATTGAGGGAATTCCTTTAGGGCGAAATTGGAAAGAATTCATCCAAGTTGTTCTGAGTCGGGATTGTGGCGCTTTTGTGGCTGTCATATCTGAAAATTTTTTAAAAAGCAAACCTTGCTTGACTGAGGTGCAGTTTGCCTTTAAGCTTGAATTACCAGTTTTTCCCGTGTTAATTGGAGTTGAGCCGACTGACTTACCAAAATCCCTAAAGGTAAAGGATATTAACTGTAGTAGCAAAATTGATGCAGCGTTCGCGCTAGCAGTTCAAAATACATTGTTACTTCAGACAGTATTAGAGATTAAGCCTATAGCTAGTCTTACTTTGTATTCTGCGGAAAAAGGATGCCTTTCTGAAAGATTTCTATCTAGACAACAGTATTTGTTGGGGCGTGCCTTTGGGATAGATAATAATCTTACCAGAATATCAATAATAGGGGATGCTTCTATATCCCGCCAGCACTTGAAGCTGACCAGGCGGGCTGGAGCTTATTACGTCCAAGATTTGTATTCCAAGTTTGGCGTTTTCAAAGGTTGTCACCTGAAAGGGCTTAATGCGACTGGAGGGAGTAAATTAAACCCAGACGAAGAGTATCGTCTGGGTAAGCTGGACATCTTAAAAATCTCCCCTTCTACATTTTTAATTTATGAGTTGATTGAGGACTCCTTTCAAGATCCGTTTGCGACGGCATCAGATTGATTCTCATGCCAACCGTCTAACTTGTGCCTTTCCCAGTCAGTAGGTTTTATAGTTTTCTTTTTTAGCAAGCCATTCTCGACCTTATATATTTGCATTTGGACTAGCCTTATGAACGATAAATTAATTCTATTCGCAAAAGTTTCTGCGTTCATCTTTCTTTGGAATTCAAGGGACTGTGTAGATTTGTCGGAACTAGCCGAACAGTTGATGGCTCTCGCCATTGAAGCCAGGAAGGTCGCTAATGATTGCGGTCAGGAGACGGCTCAAGTCTGTTCATCGAAAATCTTGGAGAGTTAGGGGTGACTGGAGAAGAGGGGGAATACCCCCCATAGAAGTTTACAATTAACCCACCGGAGGCAGATATTTATAGCATGGGCTGGGGATGGGGATTCAGGGTAACGAACTCAGTTGCTAGAGAGTTCACCAGTTAGGTTGAATTGATTGGATGATTCGGGACTATATAAAGAAATCTCTACCGTAGAGTTTG
>Ga0207419_1003087_pt1 | contig 10231 bp, 7 predicted proteins | sample ElkSloMetagenome_4_FD_184723 | JGI IMG/M metagenome (GOLD analysis project Ga0207419, IMG submission 184723) | Hot spring microbial communities from Elkhorn Slough, Monterey Bay, USA - MD2A (version 2) | ecosystem: Environmental > Aquatic > Marine > Intertidal zone > Estuary: Microbial mat ... | reverse complement strand
TACTCTCTCGCACTTACGTGAAGTATGCTTGCTGTGAGCAGAGCTGCGCATAATACACTGTACTTTACCACTTTCATCATGTTTATTTTAGCTTAAAATCGTTTTTAAAAATCTAATCTCAGTCCTAGTTGGATAGTTCTTGGTCGAGTAAAATTCCGTGGATCGGCGGCTTTCAGAGCATAAACTTGTCTGAACGACACGGGATCAAGTTGAGTTTCGATTTGAGGTTGGAACTGAGGAGATGACAAATAACCATCATCATCAGGGTTACCCGTGAATCTATAAACTCCAATTATGTTTTGGGTATCAAATAAGTTGTTAACCAACAGGTAAACATTTAGCATTCCGATTTTAGGAGATCCGCCTTCCTTTTTACCCAAATTAACGGCCCATGACTTATCAATCTGAAGATCTGCTCTAAACTGCCATGGAAGTCTTGCACCATTCACCGAACCCTCTAATTGAGGTGTACCAGATCGGACAATAAATGCCTCACCGGTAGCGAGCTGTTGCTGAGAATAAGGAGTTCCAGAACCCAAATTACCTACAATGTTAATACCTGCATTAGCAAAAATCTGACTTCCTCCGATTACAGGGCCATTGTAATCCTGTCCTTCTCCATATCGGAAATCAAACCTTCCAACAAATACATGTCTCTGATCTCTATCAGTAGGAAAAATTACTCTTAAGTTAGGCTCACCCGAGTTAACCAAGTTCACAGCTGAATTAGCATTTGAACCGGTTGAGTTAGCAAACTGTAAGGTATAAGATGCATTCAAAGAGACATTGCCTGTTCGGCGTAGATCATATGTTAATGTCAAACCTTTTGTAGTACCAAAGTCAAAATTGTCAAAAGTATTATATGTAACAGGGAAAGCTTCCAGAAGCCGTCTGGCTTGAATTTCATCTTGAAGCTCTCTGTAAAAAGCAGCAATCTTTAAAGATGAACTTCTTGAAAGAACTTGTTGAAACCCTAATTCGTAGTCAGTCGTTCTCGTTGGATTCAAGGCTGGGTTAGCGATAAATTGGCTTCCAAGATTCTGAACATATAAGTAATCAACCGGATTGAAAATGTTCTGTCCTGTCGGTCTTTGAGTTAAGATATCATAGTGAGCAAAGAATACTGCTTCATCTGAAATTGGGAAAGAGAAAGCAATACGTGGCATGAAATTAACCTGAGGGTCATAATCTCTAAATGCACCGCTTGTTAGCTCTTCACCTGTAGCATTCGGGTCAAATAACAAGGGGGCTATACCGGACGGAGTCCTGATAGAGCGAGGATCAGCAATTTCTACTCCCTGAGCATTATACCAGGTATCTCCATCTCGATACCCATTAATTGCAGTAGGGTTTTGTAAGTCATTAACATAAACAACCCAGTCATCGCCCACGTTTCCTGGGTGATCAGCAAAGAATAGGTTTGACTCAGGGTTGGCGTTTCTGGCATCACTAACAGTTGCCGCTTCGCCAATTACCCATTTATCTTTTAGCACCGGCTGGTTCGCATCGAATTGATCTATTCTAAGACCAACGTTGAATATTATGTCATCGAAAGAAAATTTATCCATAATGTACCCGGCGATGTATATAGGTTCAAATGCTCCTCTGGGACGAAGCCTATTGCCATTTTCGTCAGTGGCATTGAAAAAGTCTTCGATAGTTGGACTTGAACCCGAAACTCTATTACCCTGGAAATCGTATCCGTAATATGATACAAGCGCATTATTACCTTCCCTAATCAATTCGTCTGCACTAAACATAGAGAGTTCAAAAACTTCAGGGTCTAGAGCATCTACATAAATAATGTCATCACCATTAGGATCTAGTCCCAATCTGTTTCTTAGATTTCTATCAAAAGTTGATTGGCTTCCCAGGTCAATAAGTCTATCATATGTGTAATATGTGTCGTTAAAAATCTGGGTAGTATCCGGAGCTTCAGAAAAATCCAACTGCCTTAAGTGTCCGTTTGCTAGCTGACGTGCTTGATTCCATAATCCTGCTGCACCTCCAGCATTTGGGCCAACTATAAAACTTCGTTGCGTAAACTGTTCAATCTCGAAACCAAGAGTAATGGCATGGTCACCAATATCGGCCGACCCTGAACCAGAAATTCTGAATTGGTCTTGATCGAATAATTGGTATTGATTAAAAGGAACGCCAATTGGTGTGTACAGATTATAAACCGATGCAGGCAATCTTCCATTCCTAAGGCCTCCTGCAGCATCTATATCATCTGGTCTAGCCACAGTTCCGAAGAAACCAAGTTGATCGTAAAAACTGTAAAGCTCCGAAGTGTAAGCCGCCAGATCTGGGTTCACATCACCGGGGGTAAAAGTAGTTTCTATACTTTGGAAACCATTGTGATAATATCCAAGGGCAGATGTATCTGTTCCCTGCCTGAATGAGTAGAAAGGAACATCTGTTTGCTCAAACCTTCCTATATATCCGTAGTCAAAAAAGCGATCTTCATGTCGAGGATCTTCCCGTCTAAAGCGCCTTTGAGTATAGTCTACCATCACAGAGTAAAAAGCATTTTTTATAAGACTGCTTCCTTCTTCTTGATCTGCATTACTAAATCTTTGTGTGAACCTACCGAAAACTCTCCACGACTGGTCTGTAGACCTTCCGTTATTTGCGTAATTCAATAATGAGTTATTGTAGCTGTATATATTATCCTGTACCCAGTCGTAAGTACCTCCAAAAGATAGGTCTATGTTCGGCCCTGTAGAAACATCAAGTTTACCAGTGAGCGACACCCCTTGTAGACGGTCATTTTGACGTGCGGGTACTTCTTCCCAGTCATCTTCGCGAATGAATTCTGTAGTTGGATTACCGGCCAATTGAGGAATTAAAAGAAGCCCTGGTTGAACTGTGCCATCTGGACCAATATATCTGTCTTCTGGCGTACCCACAGCTTCCACTCCGTTAAACTGGAAATCTATCGGGTCCTGTGCAAGTCGTTCTCTTACACCATCTTTAAGCCTGAAATTTTGAATGAAAGGTCTATTGTTTAGAAAATTCCGGTAGTTAGCAGATACAAAGAAACCCAGAATTGGTTTTTCTCTGTTTCCTTCCGCGTCTTTCTTCCAAAGCAGCGGACCAGATAGGGTTCCTTCAATCTGGGTTTGCGCAAACCTGTCTAATCCAACACCACCGCCATCGTCATTGGCAAAACCAGAAGTAATAACATCGATTCCTCCAAAGAAAGTCGGACTGGCACCTCTTGTAGTGATCGCAATGATCCCACCAGTAGCATCACCATAATTTGCCGGGATACCTCCTGTCAATACCTGAACTTCTTCGATTGCGGCTTTAGGAAGGTTATTAGAACCTCGAACCTTGATTCCATCTATGTAGTAAAACGTGTTTTCCTCACGAGAACCTCGAAGAGAAACACCATCGTCTGAAGTTTGAACACCTCCAACAGTTGCAGCAATAGACGTTGCATCCCTACCAGGCATTCTACTAATATCTTCTCTGGTAACAGTTTGCCCAGAAGCACCACCATCTTTATCAATAAGTGGAACTTCATATTCTACAACCTCGAATTCGTCTAGTTTTATCCCACTCTCCAACTTTATGTCGAGAAAAGTAATCTTGGCATTATTGATTTTAACGCCTTCAATTTTTTTGGAATTGTACCCAACATAAGAAACAAGTACATTATAAACTCCAGGATCAATTGGTTTAATGGTGTATTTTCCATCAAAGTCAGTAGCCCCTCCAGCAACTTGTTGATCGCCTTTTTGAAGAACTATATTAACAAAAGGAAGGGGTTCACCCGTAGATGAGTCCGTTAGCTTTCCCTGGAGCGACCCAGAACCAACCTGTGCATATACACTTAGAGAAGAACAAAGGAAAATCAGACCTAGTAGGTAAAGATTTCGCAACATAGAATACAGTTTACGTTTAAATAACTTTTTCGCAACAAGGCCGTAAATATATAGATTTTCTATTCACTCAACCAAAGCCTTTTTTTAACCTTGGTTTTTACAATATTGTGGCAGGATTTGAGTCCTAAACTTGAAAATCTAATAAATAACAAGTAAGCTATACTGGTATTGAATGACTTACGGTTTTACTGCTACCTAAATGTACGCATATCTAATTGCGAGTTCCTATTTTTCTGATATAGGATCAATCTATTTTTAACTAGTCTGTCAGTCTTTTTATTTCTTCGGTTTTATCTTGAATATGCGCTGAAATAGGGTTTCAGGATGCTTCCCTTTTTTTATTCGCCGCATTCTTTTACGGTTCTTACGCATTCTTTTGCGCGTTTCCTTCGCCTGAATTTTTAGATGTTTTTCTCGTTTTTGCTCTAGGGCTTTCTCACTCTTTTCTTCTCGTTCTTCTTGAAGTTGAATGAATTCTTTGCGTTGTTTCTTAACCGATTTCTGCTTTTGTTTTTCCTGAGCAATAGCATTTCCGGATGCAAAAATTGCCCCGGCAAAAAGTAAAATAATGATTGTAATTTTACGTTTTAAAGCTCTCATGTGTAGCATGAAGAAATTTGTATACTCACTATTACTACTTTTTCTAGTTTTTATTGTTTCGTCTTGCAATAAAGATAATGAAGGAAATAATGCCAGCCAGGTACCAAATGTACCTACAGATGTTATTATAAATATCAATCTTCCGTCCTATAATTCACTTTCCAATGTGGGAGGATTTGCATATGTGCAAGGAGGTTCGAGAGGCATAATAATTTACAGGGTAGGATTGGATCAATTTGCAGCCTTTGACAGGCATTGCACCTATCAGGTGAGTGATGGGTGTACAATTGAAATAGACGAAGGGAATCTCGCCAAAGACGTGGAATGCTGCGAATCTGTATTTGAGATAATAAACGGAACTCCGGTTGAAGGTTCTGCAGAGCGCCCACTCTATCAATACAATACGCAGTTCAATCCAAATGCAAATACGGTAAGGATTTTTAATTAAAAAAAAGGCTCCCACAATTGGAAGCCTTTTCTAGTATAATTTCCGCAGTTTTTAGTAGCGGTAATGATCGGGCTTGTATGGGCCTTCTACATCTACTCCAATGTATTCTGCCTGGTCTTTCGTAAGCTCTTCTAGTTCAACACCAATTTTCTCCAGGTGCAATTTTGCAACTTTTTCGTCAAGATGCTTAGGCAGGGTATAAACTTTATTTTCGTAATTCTCGTGGTTATGCCATAGCTCAATCTGCGCAAGCGTTTGATTAGTAAATGAATTAGACATAACAAATGATGGGTGACCTGTAGCGCAGCCAAGGTTAACCAATCTTCCTTCCGCAAGCAGAATGATATCTTTTCCATCAATGGTATACATATCAACCTGTGGCTTTACCTCAACCTTTGATGTACCAAAGTTTTTATTCAACCAGGCTACGTCAATTTCATTGTCAAAGTGCCCTATATTGCATACGATTGCCTTGTCCTTCATTTTCTTGAAGTGCTCTCCGGTCAGGATATCTTTATTTCCGGTTGCCGTACAAATAATGTCTGCTTCCTCTACGGCATTGATCATTTTCTTCACTTCAAAACCATCCATTGCTGCCTGAAGGGCACAAATCGGATCAACTTCAGAAACGATAACTCTTGCTCCCGCACCGCGCAAAGATGCTGCAGATCCTTTTCCAACATCTCCATATCCAGCAACTGCAGCAACTTTTCCAGCCATCATCACATCGGTGGCCCTTCTAATTGCATCTACCAGGGATTCCTTACAACCGTACTTGTTATCAAACTTTGACTTGGTAACAGAGTCGTTTACATTTATTGCAGGCATTACGAGTGTTCCTTTTTTCATTCGCTCGTACAAGCGGTGAACACCAGTTGTAGTTTCTTCTGAAAGACCTCTGATTCCAGAAGCTAATTCAGGGTACTTATCAAATACCATATTAGTCAGGTCTCCTCCATCGTCAAGGATCATATTCAAGGGCTCACCACCGGGAAAGAATAAGGTTTGTTCAATGCACCAATCAAATTCTTCTTCAGTCATCCCTTTCCAGGCATAAACAGGAATTCCCGCTTCTGCCATTGCTGCCGCTGCATGGTCTTGCGTAGAAAAGATATTACAGCTTGACCATGTTACCTCTGCTCCCAGCTCAACCAGCGTTTCAATAAGCACGGCTGTTTGTACTGTCATATGCAAACACCCCGCGATTCTGGCGCCTTTTAAGGGTTTGCTTTCTCCGTACTCTTCTCTCAATGACATCAATCCAGGCATTTCTGCTTCTGCCAGATTAATTTCTTTTCTCCCCCAGTCTGCCAGGGCAATGTCTTTTACCTTATAAGGTAGCTTTTTAGTTTCAGCTGCGTTGCTCATTAAATATTCTTTAGATTTCGGCCGCAAAGATAAGAAATAGGCTTGATTATCTTTGGATTAAGCCACGTGTAAATGCCGAGAATCTATTACAGACTTCTGAATAATGCTGAGATCACCGTTTGGAGTGCAAACGAGAAAACAGACTTCTACCGAGATTATTTAAAAGTCAATAATTTCCCAATCTCTGCAGCAGAAGTAATTAAAAACAAAGAAAAGCAAAGACAATGGTATGTTTCTCGTTATGTCCTAAGCCAAAGCTACCCAGAAGCCATTCAATACTATTCAAACCAAAAACCGGTTTTGATGAACGGACCCCGAATTTCGCTGAGTCATTCAAAAAACGAAGTAGCCATCATGTTTTCGCACGGTGAAGGAGGCATAGATATTCAATGGCCCGAAAAAAAGCTCTTGCGAATTGCTGAAAAATATGTTCTCAATGAAGACCTTAACACCTTAGATGGGCTATCAAAAATGGAAGCTCATACCCTAATTTGGTCGGTGAAGGAGGCCATTTTTAAATTTTATGGGACAGGTGTGGCATTTAAAAGTATCCGCCTTACCAAATACGATCCTGTTCATAATACCGTGCACTCGGAAGTTAGCAGGCCTGAAAGAGTTGTAGAAAAGATACTCTGTGCAGATTTTATCAACGAAATGGCAATTGCTTACATATTGGAGTAATATATTTGAGGGACGAAATTGAGAATTCTAGAAAAAATAGAGCAGGCCCGGAATATAGGGCAAACACTAGTAGCACAGTTGATTGATCCTGATTTTATTCAAAGCATAGATCATTTAATTGACATTATCCAATCGGGAGAAGAAGGGGGTGTTGACTTTTTCTTTTTTGGTGGGAGCTTGATAGAGCAATCTCACGAGGTAGATTTTATTGAAGTAATCAAAAAGATCAGTAAAGTCCCTGTTGTTATTTTTCCTTCATCGCCCAACCAAATAAACGAAAATGCAGACGGTATCTTATTCCTAAGCCTAATTAGCGGTAGGAACCCTGAGTTTTTAATTGGAAATCAAGTGCTGGCAGCACCGCTTCTTCAGAAGTCAAAATTAGAAATCCTACCCACAGGTTACATGCTTATTTCGTGTGGGGAAAAGACTACAGCGGAATATATAAGTAATACTGCATCCATTCCTCACAGCAAAGCTGGAATCGCTGCTACAACAGCTCTAGCGGGACAATATCTGGGCTTAAGACTGATGTATCTGGATGGCGGAAGCGGCGCTGACAAAACCATTTCTCCGGAAATGGTGAATCGCGTAAAGAAGACAATAAACATACCTGTAATAGTAGGTGGTGGCATTAGAAAGATAGAAGACGCCGTAAAATTATGTGAGGCCGGAGCCGATTTACTGGTGATAGGAAATGCAGCCGAAAAAAATCCGAATTTCATACCCGAACTTTGTGAAAAAATGAAGTGAGATGGACCTAGTTGTTATTTCTAGTGCGCGCGATGAACCGGCCGAAATAAAAGAAGTGGTCAAAATGTTTGATTTGGGATTGGAGCACTTCCACATCCGCAAACCCAAATACAGCAGAAGGCAACTCATGGAGTATATAGAGCGATTTCCAGATGCCTACAGAAAAAGACTGGTTTTACATAGCTACCACGGTCTGGCCGACAAATACAAACTAGGCGGTATTCACCTCAGTAGAAGTCATAGACGCAGAGGAAAATATTACCAGTTCAGGCTCTGGTTGAAAATGAAGTTCAACAAAGACCTGATTGTTACCAGGTCTTTTCACAAACTTACGGGGGTAACGGCCGACAAACGCGTATACACTTATGGATTTCTGAGTCCCGTTTTTGATAGTATTTCTCAGAGCTCACTTTCGGCTGGCTTTAGTAAAAGAGCCCTGCTTATCCTAATTCCCCAGGCCAACCAACCTATATACGCAATGGGGGGAGTTACAATTGATAAACTTAGTTCTCTCAAAGAAAATGGCTTTCAGGGAGCTGTCTTACACGGTGCATTATGGCAAGGTAAATTGCCGCCGCATGAAACGTTTTCACTTGCCATGGATGCAGCACAAAATCTTCGAAACGCCCAACTTTAAAATTGCAATTGAATTCCAGCCAAAAAGTTGGTTCCAGCCTGCGGATAGAAAAAGTTCTCTGTGATCTCTTCTCCCACTACATATGAATAAGTGTATCCGTTTGATGCGTACATCTCGTTGAAAATATTATTTACGAGAAGGCTGATCTCCATGCGTTCAAAAATCTTATTCTCTATGGTGTATGCGATGCGGAGATCGTTTACGAAATATGCATCGATTTTGCGATTTTCGTTCTGGGTATTATCCAGATACTGGTCGCCAACATATTTTGAGATCAGCATCAGGTCAAGACCATCTAGAGGTGTATACATCAATCTGCTTGCCCCTATTACCGAAGGACTAAAACTGATATCTGTATTTTCGAAGTCGGTTGTAAGCACATCAAAACCGTTGGTGTAATCGTAGAGAATACTCTCAAAATTGGCGATTTTGTTTTCACTGAAGGTAGCGTTTACATTCCATGAGAATTTACTGGAAAAATAGTAAGTCGCGTCAAGCTCCAGTCCTATCCGGTAGCTTTCATCTACATTGGTTCTGATTGCCGCACCCACATCGTTTAACTCACCGGTTAAAACAAGCTGATCGCGGTAAAGCATGGCAAAACCATTTACGTTTACCCGAAGGTTTTGGTCGTTTCTGCTGTATCCAAGCTCAAAATTTGTCAATTGCTCCGCTTCTGGCTCGGTGCCATCAGGAGCATCTATAAAATCGTTTCGTACGGGTTCCCTGTTTCCAATTCCTGCATAAAAGTAGAGAGACTGCTGCTCATCAAGTGCATAACGAGCACCAACTTTCGGATTAAAAAAATTGAACTCCCTGGTTACATCAATCATTCTTTGATCTGCATCAATTCCTCTGGTTTCGTAATCAACGAATCGGTATTGCACATCGGCCATTAAATTAAAGTTGCCGAACTGGCCATTCCACTTTACATAGCCATTGATGTCATCCTTATTTCCATAGTTGTCATAATATCTGAACTCATGTGGAATTCCGTCATTAAACTCGGCCCATTGAATCTCACCAAAGTGATCGCCCCTGTAAAGATGAACCCCTCCCCCAATTATAATTTGATGATTTCCTTTTTGGTAATCCAATGAAAAAACTCCACCGTAAAAGTCATTATCCAACCACCTTCTTCGGATCAGATCAGATTCGCTTATGGTATCTGATGCTGTGATTATATCGTTCAAACCGTATTCTTCAAAGGAATCGTCGTAACGATATTGCTCAAAATAACCCCGACCATAGGTATAGTGACCGGCTATTTTCATCTGAAGATTTTGACTAAAATTTTGGATCCAGTGCAGTTGGTAATGATCTTGGTTGTAATTGTCGACCTGATTTTCGTAGAGGTAAAAATTATAAGTTCTTCCACTATTCAGGAGATTTTGTGTTTGCTCTTCGGTATAGCCTTCATTGGCGGCGTGTTCTAGCATTCCTTCAAGATCATTTTCGAGTCTGGATTCGGGCGTACCATACCAGCTTTGATACGTTCGCTCCTGCCCGGCAAAAGTCAGTGCCTTAACAATGGTCTTTTCACCATAATAACCCGCAGAGAGAAAGTAGCTTTTCAGGTTGCTGGATGCGCGATCGATATATCCATCTGACTGGATGGATGATAGTCGGCCGTCGATGGCAAAACCATTTTTCATTCTGCCTGTGCTAAATTCAACAGTATTCTTAAATGTATTGAATGAGCCGGCGCTACTGGATATAATGCCTGTTGGACCATCAGATAGATTATTCGTTTCCATATTTACAGAAGCTCCAAAAGCACCGGAGCCATTGGTGGAAGAACCCAGCCCGCGTTGAATCTGAACGCTTGATAAGCTGGATGCAAAATCGGGC
>Ga0207419_1003086_pt1 | contig 10232 bp, 4 predicted proteins | sample ElkSloMetagenome_4_FD_184723 | JGI IMG/M metagenome (GOLD analysis project Ga0207419, IMG submission 184723) | Hot spring microbial communities from Elkhorn Slough, Monterey Bay, USA - MD2A (version 2) | ecosystem: Environmental > Aquatic > Marine > Intertidal zone > Estuary: Microbial mat ... | reverse complement strand
CAACTTTTTTTCAATAATTGCCCATTAGCTGCAAATCCTATTCTATTCAATTCGCAAGCCCTCAAAAAAAACAGGCATAGCCATTATTACACCCAGTAGCTTCATAAATGTTAATTAACGTCAAACCTCGTAAAGGCCCAAAGGGCCGAAAATCAATAGCACAGGGTGCAGCCCTGTGCTATTATTTAAAGTTTTGCATGAGCCCCTAAGCGGGCGAAATCAGTAGAAGTGTTGATCAGGGGTAATATTTTCAATTTTTGAACGCTCCTTTCAAATTTATTGATTGTCTTTATCTATTAGTCCAAAGCAATTCCACAATTAATTAATGTTTGGTCAAAGGCAAAGCCAATAAACATCGGGTATACCCAACTTTTGTAGCGTCCCCATACGTCACCTTTATAGTGCTCATATTCCTGCTGAATCGTAGCTACGAGAGGTTCTGCTGCTGATCCTACGCGCCTGGATGCCATGGCTGCCTGCAGTACCACCCAGGGTTCTTCTTTCAATTGCAAATATTGCTTTATCACTTTCAGCGCCTCAGAGGATTGATTGAGATTTACCAACGTTTCGGCTGCTGCCAGAGCAACTGCGGGCGATTCGTCCGCCAAAGCTTGTTTTAAATAAGGTTCAAATTCTTCTGCTAAAGTTTGGTTGGCTTGTATTGCCATTACGGTCCAAAATCTGATAGCTGCTATTTCATTTTTAAGGTTTTGCTCCAGCACTTGCGACACAGGCTCAGGATTGCCTACTTCCCAGGCGGCATTTAAAATTAAATTCGGCTGGTAAGTATTGCTACGAGCAAATTCGTATGGAGTACTTCCTTTGGCCTGAATCATCATTTCTGACTCATGCATTAACCCTGTATCATTATGCTCAATTATCCAATTTTTGAGGGCTTGCTCCAGGGTAAGTTTTATGTCTGCCACGGTAGGATCCTCAGCCAGATTGCGCAATTCATGAGGATCATTCTGCAAGTCATACAATTCTTCTACTGGTTTTGCTTCATAAAAACCATCTGCCGGATGTTTCAATTTGCCATCTTCATGCAATTGGTTTAGTTCGGCATAACTGGTTTTTTTGTCACTGAAAATTATTGCATTTTGTACGTAGGGTCTTTGCGGCATAAAATGCCGAATGTATATGTACCTGCCATCGCTTACAGCCCGAGACATATCATAAACATCATCGGCCCGGCTGCGAGCGCCAAATATAAATTCTCGATTCCTTGCTTTATCAGGACCTATCACTATCTGCCCTTCCATATGTGATGGCACATCTACTCCTGCTATAGATAAAACAGTGGGAGCAAAATCTACAAAGCTCACCAATTCATTATTGTCTCCTTTTTCAAAATTGAAATGTTCCTGGTACTTTTGAGGTACCCTCACGATTAGGGGCACCTGTAAGCCACCGTTAGTAAGCCATCTTTTATACCCCGGCAAGCCATAGCCATGATCACCAAAAAAGAAGATAATCGTATTTTCATATTCCCCGTCTTCCTTCAATTGATTAATAATGTCACCTGCCTGCTGATCCATCACCGAGATTAAATCGTATTGCCTGGCCCATATTTTATTAAAGGTTTCTGTATTTGGTAAAACAGGTGGTAGATTAGCTTTCGACGGGTCATGTAGGTTTTCCAGGGTTTCAAATATTACGGTATCGGTATTATTGGTTGGCCCTTCGTGCGTGGTGCCAAAGTTAAATACACTAAAAAAAGGTTCATCATTTGGCCGATTGCGCCAATGAGCTTCTTTGCCATTTTCATTCCATCGTCCACCCGGATCAAAATTATAGTCAGTCTTTGAATTGTTGGTGCAATAATAGCCACCGGCCCTGAGGTATTCCGGAATAGTTTTTATATTGCCAGGTATGGGAATATCTGACCTTAAGTGCTGAGTACCCAGCGATGTAGCATAAACTCCTGTGATCAAGCAACTACGGGCCGGGGAGCAGATGGGTGCACTTGCATAAGCATTTTGATAAACTGCTCCTTCATTGGCCAGCTGGTCCAGGTTGGGTGTGTAAGCATATGGATCACCATAGCTACCAATTCCGGGCCCAATATCTTCGGTAGAAAGCCATAAAATATTTGGAGGTGGTAAATGTTCTTGTTGTTTCTTTTGTTGCTCGCAGCCGGTGAAATATAATAATACAATTATAATATTAATCCAATAATTTTTCATTTTCGGGTATGTTGTTATTTTGAACAAATATAGGAAAAATGATAATTATGAATGAAAAGGAAATTCATAAAGCGACGAGGAAAATAAAAAACCTTCACCAAGCTATCCCAGTAAAGGTTTTAAATATATTATTTACTATGTATTTTTAAGTTTATCTTATTTTGTATTTTAAATAAGTTACACCTAATGGTGGAATAGTAACTGAAATTGAAAATGGTCTGCCATGTACTTCCCAGTCATCGCTATAAATGTCAGGGCGGTTATATACACCACTACCTCCAAATTCAATGTGATCACTATTGAAGATTTCTTCATAACGCCCTTGAAATGGTACTCCTACTCGATAGTCATTCCTCACCATAGGAGTAAAATTACAAAGTATTACGATACACTCATCATCAGATTCACCTTTTCTAAAAAAGCTGATAACACTATTGCCGCTATCATTGATATCTATCCATTGAAAACCTTTTTCTTCAAACTGGTTTTCGTAAAGCGCTTTTTCATTTTTATAAACTTCATTAAGTGCTTTCAACGTTTTTTGCACTCCCTGGTGCAAAGGGTTATCATTTAAGTGCCAATCGAGGCTGAAATCGTGAGCCCATTCATGAGTTTGGCCAAATTCACCTCCCATGAACAATAAATTTCCACCCGGGTGACCGTACATGTAAGCATATAAAGTACGCAAATTAGCAAATTTTTGCCATTCATCTCCTGGCATTTTATTGATCATTGAATTTTTACCATAGACTACTTCATCGTGAGACAATGGAAGCATGAATTGCTCGGTAAAGCCATAAACAATACTAAAGGTAATCTCATTTTGATGGTATTGCCTGTGAATTGGTTCTTTACTAAAATACTCGAGTGTATCGTGCATCCAACCCATCATCCATTTCATATCAAAGCCTAATCCACCCACGTAAGTTGGTCGAGAAACCATAGGCCAGGCAGTAGATTCTTCTGCAATGGTATAGGTGTCGGGGTATTCCAAATGAGTAATCTCATTAAATTGTTTCAGAAAATCTATGGCTTCCAGATTTTCTCGTCCACCAAATTTGTTGGGTATCCACTCATCAGCTTTACGCGAATAATCTCGATACAACATCGAAGCTACCGCATCTACTCGCAAGCCATCAATATGGAATACATCTAACCAATACAATGCATTACTGAGCAGAAAATTTTTAACTTCACTTCTACCATAGTTAAATATGTAGCTATTCCAATCGGGATGATAGCCTTCTCTTGGGTCTGCATGTTCATAAAGATGAGTGCCATCAAAATAGGATAACCCGTGTTGATCACTGGGGAAATGAGAAGGTACCCAATCCAGAATAACGCCTATGCCAGCTTTATGTAACTCATTGATCAGGTACATAAAATCCTGAGGTGAACCGTAGCGGCTCGAAGGAGCAAAATAACCGGTAAGCTGATAACCCCAGCTTCCATAAAAAGGGTGTTCCATCACCGGCATAAATTCTACATGCGTATATCCGAGATAATTAAGATAATCTGGTAAATCACTGGCCAATTCACGATAAGTAAGAGACCTGTTACCTTCTTCAGGTTTTCTTCGCCAGCTACCAATGTGCATTTCGTAAACTGAGAAAGGCTTTTTCAGGTGATCAGATTCTTTCCTCTTTTTCATCCATTCTTCATCGCTCCAGGTAAATTCATTGTTCCAAACGATAGAGGCTGTGCGAGGTGGCTCTTCCCACATAAAAGCATAGGGGTCACCTTTTTCTACCGAATAATCGTTGTGGCTTGATTCGATGTAGTATTTATAAACTTCACCATGTTTCATATCCGGAATAAATCCTTCCCATATCCCGGAGCCGTCGAATCTTACTCCCAGCACATGAGAATGCCGTTCCCAGCCATTGAAATTACCAACTACACTCACCTTTTTCGCATTAGGAGCCCATACGGCAAAGTAAGTACCCTTTTTACCTTTATATTCCATGGTATGGGAACCCATTTTTTCATAAAGCTTATAATGTCGTCCTTCTTTAAACAAATGAATGTCGAAATCTGAAAACTTGCTAATGTAAACCACCGGTCCTTCAGTAGCAATAGATTCATTAGAGGGTTTAAAACTTTCCTGATGATCCATGTCTACTTTATCCAGATCCTTAATAGCTTTTTCATTTCTGTCAAGACTGGTTTCTGAATAGCTCCTGTTCTCTTTTGATACAGGCATGTTGCTATCTTTGGCAGCCTCGCTTACTTTATTTGAAATGCTTTTATTTTTCTTATCTTGATTCATCATGTTGTTTATTTTTTCTCATTATATATTTTATGCCTCTAATAGGTATAATGACCCAATCTGGTCGATTGTTTAATTCGTAGTTGAGCTCATAAATTGCCTTTTCCAATAAGAAGGTCTCCAGTAAGATTTCCTGATCCTCTTTTGTTTTAGGCAATAATTCTTTTTGCTCAATGGTGGAAAAATATCTTCGCAAGTAAAATCCACTCATATAATGGTACCACAGTTCAGCCCATTGCTCAAGCGTTTCCACTTCTTCTTCTCTAATAGAATTGCTATATTGAAACATGGCACTATAAGCGGCATAATGAAATGACCTTATCATACCTGCTACATCACGCAGAGGTGTTCTCTTCAGTCGTCTTTCACTAAAAGAACGGGCGGGCTCACCTTCAAAATCTATGATCACAAAATCTTTACCGGTAAATAAAACCTGCCCTAGATGGTAGTCGCCATGAGCTCTTATTTTCATGGTATCTATTTTGCGCGAATATATGCGCTTCAATACTTGCAAAATATCACTTTTCATACTGATGATACTATCAGCTTCGGCTTTTATTTCAGGACTTAGTCGGTCGTAATTGGCATCAAGGCTTTGAAATGCCGTACGCACCAGCGATTGTAATGAAGAAAACAAACTTCGCTGATAATGCAACGATGAAGCTTCTGGCTCAAAGTCAGGTTCTTTAGGTCTGGAACCCAGGGCCAGGTGCATCTCTGCGGTTCGTTGTCCCAGCAAGCTTCCATTTTCTGCTATAGGCACCCCTATTGTTTCTTTCAGGTTGTCAGGAATATCAGCAAAAGGAGCAGGGTTTACCATGCTACCTTTAAACGGAGGCACATGTTCAAAGTCATCATTTGCCAATACTCTTTCAAAATAGCGATTAAGTGATTCTTTGAAATAGACCCACGCATCGCCTTGGTTGGGGACTAGCTCCTGCATCATTCCCATCACCATGCTACCACCTTTTTCTTTTACATTTTCTACTACTCCCGAATATTTTGGCACATGTTCAAATTGGGCTTTCTCCGTGAGAAATCGGGTAATTTCCAGGTCAGGATTAATCACTCGGTCTAGCTTTCGATAGAGCTTAAAAAAGAAGTTGTTTTGGAATATTAAAGAAGTATTGCTCTGTTCCGCGCTTAATACTTTTGAAGCAGTAGCGCGTTCTGGTTCATCTTTTTCAATTTCCTTGGCCTTTTTCTCTGCATCTCGCGTCATGCTAAAAACCAGTTCAGATCCGTTGGACTTAATTTTTTTCTTTTTACGCATCTGACTGAAAAGGGCTTTGCGAAAGCCTTCGCTGTATACCGCATCGTAAATAAAGCCAGGCTCATTATCATATTTTGCTGAACAAATAATTGCCTGATGCGACATTTCACGCAAGTCTTCTTCTTCATGCTCCTCGGCCAAAGCTATCGGCAATTGATAAAACTCAGGCAACCCTTCCGTGTATTTTACTTCAAGCAAAAGCCAGTAAAAACGTTGCTTTTCGTGGTCAATTGCCGTTTTTTCAATTATCTCAATTTCTTGTATTTTCCTTGCTTTACCTCCAAACCAGCGACATTTATTGATGTAGGTTGGCATTACTTTCTTCAAAAATACTTTTTGAGTGGCAGGCTTGAAGATTTCCTCCAGCTTATTTAATGCAAATGCCGGTTTTGACTTATTTTCAATGTCTACTTCTTGTTCTTTAGGCTTTTGAAGTAAAAACCAGTAATAGCCATTAGGTGCTAGCGTAAACAGGTAAGGCTCCTCTTTAATATGTGGAAATTTGTTTTGACTAAATACTTCTAATGGGGTAAAGTCATTGTATTTTGACAAATCAATTTCTGCTGCTTCACTAAATCGACTTAAATTGACAATTACCAGAATAATTTCATCTTCATATATTCTCAAAAAAGCCAGCACTTTTGAATTGGTAGGTGATAAAAATTGGATACTACCCCGGCTGAAAGCTTTAAATTGCTTTCGCATATGAATTACCCGTTTCATAAACCAGAATAAACTACTCAGGTTCTTTTGCTGGGTTTCTACATTTACAGCTTCATATTGATATTCCGGATCAAGAATTACCGGTAAGTATAATTGCTGTGGGTTAGCATCTGAAAAACCTGCATTTCTGTCGGCACTCCATTGCATGGGCGTTCGCACCCCATCGCGGTCTCCCAAATAGTAATTGTCTCCCATCCCGATCTCGTCTCCATAATATATTACCGGAGTACCCGGTAGAGAAAACAGCAGGTAATTCATTAATTCAATTTTTTTCCTGTTGTTGTCAAGCAAAGGTGCTAACCGATGACGAATTCCCATGTTAATTTTGGCCTTGGGGTCTTTAGTATATACTTTGTACATGTAATCCCGCTCTTCATCAGTTACCATTTCCAGGGTAAGCTCATCATGGTTACGCAAAAACATGGCCCATTGACAAGTGTCAGGTATTTCTGGCGTTTGATCAAAAATATCAATGATCGGATAGCGGTCTTCCATTTTCAAGCTCATGAACATGCGGGGCATGATGGGAAAGTGGTAGTTCATATGGCATTCGTCACCATCGCCAAAATACGCGGCAGCATCTTCAGGCCACATGTTGGCTTCTGCCAGCAACATTTTACCCTCATGATTATCATCCACGTGCTTTCGCAGCTTTTTCAGAAACGCGTGCGTTTCCGGTAGGTTTTCACAATTGGTGCCATTTCTTTCGAATAGGTAAGGGACAGCATCTAGTCGAAAACCATCTACTCCCATGTTAAGCCAGTAGTCCAGCATTTTAAATATTTCCTGTTGCACCTTTTCATTATCAAAATTAAGGTCGGGTTGGTGCGAATAAAATCGATGCCAGTAATATTGGTTAGCTTCGTTATCCCAGGTCCAGTTGCTATGCTCAAAATCCTTAAAAATAATTCTGGCGTCTTTGTATTCTGTAGGATCATCGGTCCATACATAATAATCTCTGTAAGCAGATCCTTTTTTTGCTTTTCGGGCACGTTCAAACCATGGGTGTTGATCGGAGGTATGATTGACCACCAGCTCAGTAATTACCCTGATGTTACGGGCATGGGCTTCGTTTAAAAATTTCTTAAATGAACGGATATTTCCATAAGAAGGATTTATAGTATAATAATCAGCTATATCGTAGCCATCGTCGCGTAAAGGAGATGGATAAAACGGCAGCAACCATATGGCGGTAACTCCCAGGTGCTCAAGATAATCTAACTTATCCAATAACCCTCTAAAATCACCAATACCATCGCCATTACTATCCTTAAATGCCTTTATGTGAAGTTCATAAATTATAGCGTCTTTATACCAATGTAAATTATCGTCAATTTCTTTCAAAGATTTAGCCATGCTATATAAATAGTTCTAAAATTGTTCTACTTTAAAAATATGAGCTGGAGCTTTGTCAGGTACCAGCTCTACAAAATTCCACTCGCCTTGCCAATGATACTTGTGACCACTGAGTTGGTCATGCACCCAAAATGGCTTGTTTGGATCTATGCCTAATTCTTGTAAAGGCATTTTTACCCAGGCGCCTTGCGTAAAGAAGGAATCGAGATTAACAGCAATGATCATGGGATTATCGCCTTCATCGCTATTCTTTCCATATACCAGCAGGTTGTCATTATCACATTGACCAAAGTAAATATTCCAAGTGGTTTGCAACGCGGGATTTTCCCGTCTTATTCTATTAAGTTCAGTAAGGTAATATCGTATTCGGGTTGGCTGATCCCAATCCCAATGTTTTATTTCATACTTTTCATTGTCTATATATTCATCACGTAAAGGGTGTGGTGTGTTATATCCAAAATCAAATACCGGGGCATAAATACCATAATTAGAAGATAAGGTGCCGGCCAAAATTGCTCTGGCAATAAATGCTGCCTCACCTTTGTTTTGCAAACTTTCTGGCAATATATCAGGCGTATTGGGCCAGAAATTAGGACGGAAATATTCTCGCATTTCGGTTTTGGTGAGCTCGGTGAGGTATTGCTCAAATTCATATCGGTTATTTCTCCAGGTAAAATAAGTATAGGATTGATTAAAGCCCACTTTTGCCAATTGCTCCATTACCCTGGGTCGTGTAAAGGCTTCGGCTAGAAAAATTATATCCGGATGTTCTTTCTTAATTTCAGTAATACACCAATGCCAAAACCGAAATGATTTGGTGTGGGGATTGTCCACCCTGAAAATATGCACCCCTTTTTCAATCCAGAAATCAAAAACACTTTTCAATTCTTTCCAAAGATTTTGCCAATCGTCGTTTTCGAAGTTGATAGGCAGCACATCCTGGTATTTCTTGGGTGGGTTTTCTGCATATTGCACGGTCCCATCGGGTCGCCACCGAAACCAGTCAGGGTGTTCTTTCACATACGGATGATCTTGAGAGCATTGATAAGCAATATCCAGGGCCACATCAATATCCATTGCTTTAGCTTTTTTTACCAATTTGGTAAAATCGTCCATGTTTCCAAGTTCCTTATGAATGGCTTTGTGGCCTCCATCAGTATTTCCTATGGCCCAAGGCGAACCAGGTTCATCAGGCTGTGCTTCAGGTGCATTGTCTTTACCTTTACGAAAGGCAGTACCTATCGGGTGAATGGGAGGGAAATACAGTACATCAAAGCCCATCTTATTGATAGTTGGCAGAATTTTTTCTACATCTTTAAAGGTGCCATGCTTACCGGGCTCAGGAGCAGTGGAGCGGGGAAATACTTCGTACCAGGTGCTGAAAAGTGCTTTCTTGCGCTCCACCTCGCAGAGCAGCGTATTGTGTTTGGCAGCATCTTTTCGGTCAGCACAAAGAAACATTAATTCCGATACATCATGACTTAAAAACAGTGAAATAGCCGAGGCTGTATCTACTCTCGAATCCAATTGTTCTAACCAGGCTTCTATTTGTTTTTTTTGCTGAGGTGTGGCTCTGTTTTTTGCATCTTTAAGCATATTCACTCCCATTTGCAACTCCACATCCATTTTTTGATTGGCCTCAAATTTTGCTTTTATACCTTTTTGCCAGCTAAAAAAATGGTCTACCCAGGCTTCAATGGTATATTCATACCAACCAATTTTTGAAGTACTAAAGGTAGCTTCCCATTGATCGTTCATGCCGGGAGTCATGATTACTTCCTCCCATTTTTTTTCTCCTTTTCTCCTATATAGCAATAAAGCTTTTATAACATCATGACCATCTGCAAATATTGTGGCTTTTACATTTACACTTTCACCTTCACTTCGCCTTATGTGATATTTACCACAATCTATTTCGGGATATACTTTTTCTATAATGGCACGTTGTCTTCCTTGTTGTTGATTCATGGAATAGATTTAATTAAAAAAGTTGGAAAGTCTATTAGTAAAAAGCTGGTTTACTTAAGTCTAACTATTCTTATAGCCAATTGTTCTCGCCGGTTTTACGATTGATTTCAACATGGTAAAGCGAATTAATTGGCTATGCATTTATTAAAGAATCAAAATTACAAGGAATTTTATTTCATAAAAAAAATATGAGCTTTATTTTTCCAATGGATATTAAATAGAAGGAGCTGGTTAATAAAAACGAGCAAGTTAAAGAGGGCAAATCTTATCTTAATTGTTAATCAATACTTTATAATGATGATGGTGTTTTTATGCTACCCATCATTTTTTATACGTCATCCCGAATTTAATCATTATTTACCTCATATCCGCAAGCAAAAATAAAAATAGAGCCAGAATCGGCCTAAAATAAATTACAAAAGGCTTTTCTGGCTCGAAATTCTTCACTTATTTAGAT
>Ga0207419_1003083_pt1 | contig 10238 bp, 7 predicted proteins | sample ElkSloMetagenome_4_FD_184723 | JGI IMG/M metagenome (GOLD analysis project Ga0207419, IMG submission 184723) | Hot spring microbial communities from Elkhorn Slough, Monterey Bay, USA - MD2A (version 2) | ecosystem: Environmental > Aquatic > Marine > Intertidal zone > Estuary: Microbial mat ... | reverse complement strand
TATGATTGATATCAACAATCTTTGAGACAAGTCTTGCACGGATCCGCTATTTTTGCTGAAACCAGGGAAATCTTTACAGATTAATTTGGTTACCTTAGCAGAGTTTAAATTTAGTATACATACAATATGAGTAGCACTACAGGACCAGCGAAAAAACAGAAAGATAGCCCTTTGCTCAATTTCGCTATCAACATCATCATCCCATCTGTAATATTGATGAAATTTAGTGGTGAGAGCCAACTAGGCCCTGTAAAGGGATTACTAATCGCTATTTCATTCCCATTATTTTACGGAATTTACGATTTTATTAAGCAGAAAAAGGTCAACTTTATTTCAATCTTGGGCTTGGTAAGTATTTTAATTACTGGTGTAATCGGCTTACTACAGCTTGATTCTCACTGGATTGCTGTTAAAGAAGCCGCTGTTCCGTTGATCATTGGTTTGGCGGTAGTAGGCTCGCTTTGGACGCCGTTCCCACTGGTAAAAAAACTTTTATTTAATGAGCAGATCATAAATGTGCCTAAAATAAACCAACATTTAGACGAAAGAGGCAATGCTGATCAGTTTGAGAAAAAGATGACAACGGCCACTTATCTTTTGGCCGCATCATTTTTGGTATCTGCCATATTAAATTATGTACTAGCCAAAATAATAATTAAAAGTCCTTCAGGCACAGAAGCATTTAACGAAGAATTGGGTAAAATGACCGCCTTGAGTTTTCCCGTTATTGCGGTGCCTTCTACCATAATTATGGTTTTAGCACTTTGGTTTTTGGTAGATGGGGTTAAAAAACTAACAGGGCTTGAATTAAAGGAGATTTTTAATGATCCTGAAAGCTGAATTGTTAATTAGTACTGTACAAAGTTTATTACTACTCAGGTATAATCCCGAAGGGATGAAACTATTATAGAAAAAACGTTAAAAATAAGTTCAAATCCCGAAGGGATGAGATATAAAAATACCTTTTGTGCCGGCTTTAAAAGGGTTTTCCTCGATGTAATATCACCATTTCAGGGTTTTGTTTAAATATTTATGATCGATGCTATTATAATAGCACCTCTTCGAGTTTTTTTATGCCTGCCTGAGTAATTACCAAAGTCGTTAAATAAGCTTAAGTTGAAAGGTTTTCCTGTTAGATTTAATCTTTTATTGCTGTTTTTCATCAAAAGAATAAACAGCTAATAAATTCAAATTTATTTATAATTTTAAAGTACTTTGTATACTCCTAATTGTTAATTGTTTTAATTAAAAAAGGAGATAAAAGCTAAATCGAAAGTTGACAGAAACACAAATGCATCAAATTCTCAACTTAACAACTCTACAAATAAACACCTCAGACCATGGCGAAATTTACTGAAACCCTTTCCGACTCCATAATTGAGTTTATACAAGAACAAAAAATGTTCTTTACTGGCACTGCCCCTGCCAATGGCCGCGTAAATGTATCGCCTAAAGGCATGGATACTTTTAGGGTGCTTAATGAGAAAGAAGTGGCTTACCTCGACCTTACTGGAAGTGGCAACGAAACCGCTGGACACATCAACGAAAATAGCAGGCTTACTTTTATGTTTTGCTGCTTTACTGAAAAACCCCTCATTTTAAGATTGTACGGGAAAGGCGAAGTAATCAAACCTGAAAGTAAGCAATGGGAAGTTTACGCCACTCTTTTTCCTCAAATCACGGGTACTCGGCAAATCATTAAAATGAATATTGAGTCTGTACAAACGAGTTGTGGTTTTGCAGTGCCTTTCTATGAGTTTAAGTCTGAAAGAAATGTGTTGGCAGATTGGGCCGAGAAAAAGGGAGAAGATGAACTTGGAAAATACCGCGATCAAAAAAACACCTTAACGATTGACGGTAAACCAACAGGGTATTAACTATTGGCTATTAAATTTTTTTTCCTACCCTATACACCAATTAAACCTTACCATTACATTTTTGCTTTATTTTAACTCAATACCAGAAATCAATTCATCCATTTGGTTTTTATAGTTGGCAAATAAACTTTTACTTGTATAACTTAAAAATTGTACAGCATAATCTTGGGCGGCATACAAATTACCGTAATACACAAAGCCAATGCCTGATATCTCCGCTTCAACCTGTATTTGCAACATCTCTTTGCCATTGATTATTTTCTTCTCATTTTTTACTAGCTGTACGTTGTTTGCAACCCTTCTTGCATTGTTTAAAACAGCCTCCTTTAGATCATCTAATGTAAAGTTGCCCCTTTCCGCAATCACCATGCCCCAGGCTTCATCATTATAAGTAGCAAATTGTAGCTCTGCCATGGCATTGAGGTTGTAATCTGGGGCTGTCCAAAGGTTGCTATCAAACCACACTACATAATTAAAAGCCATGCTTTGCTGATAGGTTTTTCCTGCCTTATCTATATTAACAACATTTGCATTATTATTTATAGTTTTATTCTCCTTAGAGTTGTAAGCAACAATTGAAGCATTATTGTTAGAAGTATTTTCTTGTATTGGCTTAGGTTCTACCTTACTTGCAATCATTTGTGTTGTTTGGTTGGCAAACACTTGAGCCTGCTTTTGCCAAGTTCCTTGCGTATTTTCAATCTTTACCTCTCTCTTGCCTGCTTTCAAATTTTTGATGGGCACCACTGTACCCTCACTTACATCGGCAATAAACTCTCCATCAACATACAATTTACCCGAAATGTAACTGGTGATTTCTACCGTACCACTAATGACTTTTACCTCCCCTAATTCCACTACTTTTGGCTTGGGATTGACTTGCACAATATCTTCATCAGACTCTAATATGATCACAAATTCGCCCTCGTCTCCAGTTAGGTTGGCAAATTGGGGTGTTTGAAAACCGCTCGTAAGTGTAGTTACTGAAGAGGACAAATAAGAATACAACTCAGTACCTGTGATAATACCGTTTCTATCGCCATCTGCCAGTTCCTTTTCTATGCCATCGAGTAGTTTATAGGTAAAAGCGCTGTGCCCCCACTCAGGACTTTCTTGTACTTCCTGCCCACGCTTGCCTGCTGTTATGATCTGCCTAGCTTTGCTATTGGATATTATTTTAAGGTAATTGAGGGTCTCATCGGGAAGAGAACGGCTTGATGCAGCAGCGTAACCTCCATAACAAGCATCTACAGCCAAAAGAATATGTTTGGCGGGCAACTTCACCAACCTTTCTCGCAAATCAGTCATTGAGATACCATCGATCTCAATATCTTCTTGGCTAAAACCTGAGGCATTCTGCGTAACCAAAAACCCGATTTCTGCGCTGCCCTTCCCGTAAGAGATGCCGTGGCCGGCAAAGTAAAAAAACAATTGATCCTCTTCGGTCATTTTACTTCTGAGTGCACTAATGGTTCTCAAGATTTCTCGCCGAGTGCCTTTTTCATTTTCTAGGGTAATTACTTCATCAAAACCCAACCTATCTTTAAACAAATCTCTTATAGAGTGGGCATCTGCCACCGCGTAATTGAGCGGAGTAATGCCATTTTGATAATTGTCTATACCAATGACCAAGGCATACTTTTTATTATAAGCTTTAAAACCAGATTTTTCTTCTAACTCTTTTACTACTTTAAAGCCTCTTTGGGTTTTCTGTGCATTGGTATAAGAACAAAACAAACATAAAGAAAAGATGTAAATGCAAGCAATAGTGAAACGCATCAATATAAAATTGTAGTCATGTAAAAAGCGGAGCTAGTCTATTTCGGTATGTTGGATGAATGAAGCAATTATAAAAATAAGTATTTTAACAATAGTTTGAAACGGGATAAAATAGAATCTGCCGAATTTTAATTGTTGATAAATGTTTTTGGGTACAATAATCTACTCAACTTGCTTAACTATACACTTTTCTGTGTATACGATAAAAAGCTTTATTTGCTCGTAGCCCATTTTTCTAAATGCGGCAGCATAACTTTTGATCTGTTGGGCATATTTTTCTTCGTTTTCTTGTCCTGTTTTATAATCGATAATCGCCAATTCATCCTCATATCTTACAATGCGATCCGGCCTTAAACTTTTTCCTGCAGAAGCCCTTTGCCCGCCCAAAATAATCTCTTTCTCATTCTTTACTTTTATTTTATCTGATTGAGTGAAGTACTTTTCGATTAAGGGTAAATCCACCACTTTTTGCATTTTTTCTTGGTAGTTGGCAACTTCACTTTCTAAAATCAAACCTTCTTTGTGCAAGTCTGCCACAGCTTTTGGTATATCTTCTTTGAATTTGACTTTCTCAAATGCATAGTGCACCAAAATCCCTTCTTTTCTGGCCGAAAATATTTCGTTGAGAGAAATGTCGCTATCATCGTAGCGCAAAGTATTTTTCCGCAACCTAATTTTATTGAGGCTTGAGGTATGAATAAATACATCCAAATTATAATGTGAAATGCTTGCGGCAACATCTTCTTGCTTAGCTTCTGAAGCTAAAGGAGCATCGTATACTTTATAAGCCGAGAAACTTACTTCTTCTTCTGCCTCATTCTCAATCCTTACCACTTCATCAGAGGTTTCTAAACCCAAAGTGTTGGCATATGCAAACAAAAGCTCGCTCACGCTCTTAGGGACTGTGCTATTTTTACTAAAGTCTTTGGCTTTAGAAAAGGCAATAAGGCATTTTTCAGCTCTTGTAAAACCTACATACAACAGATTGATGTTCTCTATAAATTGCTGCTCATTTTCTTGGCGGTACTGCTCGGCCACTACTGTTTTTTCTAATTGCTCGTTTAGGTTAAGGATAATTTGTTGTAATTGCCCCGGAAATGTGGCTTCGGATGGCACTTCGGTTGAGATTCCCCGTAAAGTAAACCACTTCTCGCTTTGCTTACCTTTAAAATCCCAATCGGCAAAAGGCATGAGCACCACCGGAAACTGCAAGCCCTTAGACTTGTGAATGGTCATTACCCTTACCGCATTGCTTTTGCCCGGAGAAGTAACAGAAAGTTTTTTCTTTTTTAGCTCCCAATAATCTAGAAACTCTAAGATGCTATTGCCTTTTTTGGTGCTAAAATTTAAAATAACATCAAGCAATTTTTGTAAGTAGATTTGCTGCTCTTCTTCTGCACCTAATTGAAATTGCCTAATGAGCTCCTCGGCTATTTCATAAATAGTTCTAAATTGTATACCCCTAGGCTCCAAACTAGCACCGTATTTCTCGTTTAGCCATTCAAAAAAATTGGCCAAATCGTTCTTTCCTATAATCTCTTTGAGTCCGCAGTATTCTTTACCTTGTAAAGGCTGATGTGTTTTTTCTTTGTAATGGATTTCTAAAAACTGTATCAATTCAATTTTAAGTAGCGGATTTACGGGAAAAGCAATCACCTTTAAAAAATCTATGATGAAGTTGACCACCGCAGCGTTGGCAAGCAGCAAAGAATCATTAGACACTACGTTAATGCCTTTTTCGATCAGCTTTTCTGCCAGAAATGCGCCTTTATCATTGGATCTTACCAAAATAGCAATATCGGCCAAGCTAAGATTTTCATTTTCAGTAAGTTGCTTTATGTAGAAATAGGTCCTTTCGAAAACCGCTAATGCATAAGCATCCTTTTTTGCTTTTGCACCAAAAAATTCCAAAAGAACCCTACCGCCTGTTTTATTATTGGTTTCTTGGGCTACATCCTTGTAAAAATCGGTCAAGGCTTGGTAAACATTGCTAAACTCCGTTTTTGTCCAAGTAAATATGGCATTGTTAAACTTGACCACATTGTCGTGGCTGCGCCTATTTACAGCAAGTTGTAAGGGGTTTTCTTGTTTTTCTAGTAAGGTAAGTTCGGGCGCTAAAATACTATTGCCCTCTAAGGTGGGTACCTTAGGCAAGTCTACCAACATGTTGGCCTTGCCTCCCCGCCATCTGTAAATGGCCTGTTTGGCATCGCCCACAACCAAATTGCTCATATTTTGGCCTAAAGCATTAAGCAAAAGTGGAATGAGATTGTGCCACTGCATTTTAGAAGTGTCTTGAAACTCATCAATAAGAATGTGCTTGTAGCGCTCGCCAAGGCGTTCATAAATGTAGGGCACGGGTTCTTCCTCTACAATCTCGTTAATTCTTTTATTAAAGTCAGAAATGTGTACGATATGCTTTTCTGACTTAATATCATCAACCATTTTTTTTAACTCGTTAATGGTGGCCAACAAATAAATATTTTTGGCCAAATTGGTAGCTAAAATGTAATCGCTCAATTCTTTATTGACCAAATGCTCTAGTCTTTGATATAGGTCTATCAGATTATACTTAATATTCTCTAGCGCAATTTCCTTCTCTTTAGACAATCCTTTTCTACACAACTTGTCTTCATGAACAAACTTTAAAGTATAGGCACCATCTACTCTAAGATCATGAAGTTTAGCCCCATTTTTCGCCTTATTAAACAGACCGCCTATACCTCGATTGCCTTGAAATAAATCTGTATAGTCAATATCGTATGCATACAAGAGATTCAATGCATTTTCTCCGATATGCTGCACAGCTTTATCAATTCCGTTGATGTATTTATAAAGGTTTTTGATGATTTTTATAAAATCTGTCGGAGCAATTGCAGCCAAGGCTTCTACTTGCTGACTGTGGTCTTCTTTAAAAAGCTGATTGGCAAATTTTTTCAGCGCATCATCTATATACCAACTGGTTTCACTGTCGGCTTTTTTCTTAGCGAAATCTACTAAAAAATAGGTCAACTCCTTGGCATGCTCTCTGCCAATTTCTGTTTGCAGCAAGTCCACGGCCTCATCTATCAGTTCTTCGGTATCGAGTTCGATTTCGAAATTATAGGGTAGGTTTAAATCCTTTTTAAAAGATTTGACTACCTTGCTAGAAAAAGCATCTATGGTACTTACGGCAAAATCTGCATAATTGTGTAAAATGGTTTCGTGTACCTGCCGCGCTGCCGATTTCAAAGTCTCTTCCTGCCAATCATTTTCAGGATACTCCATTTTTAGTTCCTCTAAAATCATGGAAAGCATCACATGTGCCTTACCCTCTGGTAATTCTGAAATCTCTTTGAGATTATCTAAAATCCTTTCCTTCATTTCATTGGCGGCATCATTGGTAAAAGTAACCGCCAATATATTTCTAAAGTAAAAGCTCGAGAACTTGTGCTCTCCCGGGGTTGACAATACAAGTTTAAGGTACTCCTTAGTAAGTGTAAAAGTCTTTCCAGATCCGGCAGAAGATCTATAGATATTAAATTTCTTTTCTTCTTTCTTAGCTAACTCCATAAATGGGTAAAAAATAATGCTTTACAGCACAACCATTAAAAAAACATAAATTAGAAACTTGTCAGCTAAAGATAAAGTAAAAAGACAAATCATCCTTGTTTCAGCTGTTTACTCATCATAGCGTATAAAGTACTTAGCTTAAAATTAGAAGGAAAGACAAGCAATAGTAAAAATGGCAAAAAACCTACTTTATATCTTGCTAAAGTACCCAAGTTGGGCGTAGCCATAGCTAAGAGTGCAAGCATTATTGTGCAAAATAAAATAACGGCAAACACCTCTAAATAATGAGTTATGCTTCTTTGCTGAGCAAAAAGACGGTAAAGTGCATAGATGACCATTATGATAAGTATTGAATTTTCTAAGGCGGCCAGTCTTTTTAAAATATGTCCACTTTCCCAAACATAAGGTCTGAGCAATCCTTGCATAAATGCTTGGGGTAGGTTTTTTACAAATGAACTGAGTTCTGCCGATAAATCGTGATAAACAATAAGGTTTTTCGGATTCGATGTTTCTGAAACCATTTTTTGATTGTTCTCTACAATCGCACCCAAAATATTTCCCAGTTTTAAATTTGGATGGGTATGCGTAGCAGCCAAAACCAATAAAGAGAAAACAAGTAGCATAACCCCTAAGCGAAAATACATATTTTGCCAATAGTCACTTGCTACGGTAAGTTTCTTGGCGGTGTAATGCGCCAACAATAAAGGAACAAATACTGCTACATAATAATACTTTAGCCTAAAAAGGAGGAATAATAAAATTGATAGTAAAAACGCATAAATACTACTTTTTAGATAATTTGTGTTGGCTTTTTTTAAGACTGAAATTTTTAGATAAAGTACCAAAGCTATGTATAATCCTGCGGTAAGCAGATTTTCTTTTAACAGCCCTGATGACCATAACAGTACCGAAGGAAAAAAGAAAAAAGCGATATATAGCTTGGTTGTAGATATCTGAAATATTTTTTGCAACTGCTGGATCAACAGTAATGCAGCAAAAAAATTAATACTAGCTGCTACCATGGCTACTAGCCAATAATTTTCCCCGAAAATAAAAATCAAAAAGCTATTGAATAAGGACATCAAAACTGCCCTAGGATTGGAGTTGGCCAATGCTATACTGAATTCAGATTTTGACCCCGCTAAAGTATTGAGCAATACCTGTGTATAAGCACTTAGGTTATCCTCGGCCAAATCTTTTAATCGCTGCCCGTCTTCAAAAAGAGAGAAGGTATCGCCCGTTGAGTAGAAGTCCTGATAAATGTAGCCCAATAACACAGCCGCCACTACTTTACATAGCCATGCAAAAAACAATAAATAGTCAACATTTCTATCATTTTTAAAGGCAAGCACAACTATTAAAAAAGGCAAGGTATTCTAAAAAATTTAACTAAGAATAACGCTGAAAATGTTATTAATTGTTAGCTAAGTAGGGGTAAATACTGTTTTATCTGATAATTAGTAATTGTTGTCTAAACATATTTGCATTTAATTCATTTATTATATAATTATACTTAGAAATAAATATTTTGAACATACACTAAATCACTATGAGACTCTTTGATGAATTTAAATTGAAAAGCATCCTTGTTTTTTCTTTCGTGTTAACTTTTACCTTGTCTGCGTCTGCTCAAGATGACGAGATTGAAATCACAGACGAGGACCTGAAAAAGTATGCAGTCACTATGGATTCACTAGAAACCATGAAAGACAATGTTAAAAACGTAATGGCGGATATGCTGAAAAGTAATGAAAACATTACAATAGCCCGTTACAACGAATTGAACGATGCCATAGGAGACGAAGAAAAGCTTACTGAACTTGAAGCTACTGAAGAAGAGGTGGAGTTTATTCAAGCAGTAATTGACAAGAAAGAAGAGTTGACAGCTCAGATAAAGCCTACGCTTACCACTATGGTAAAAGATTACATTGGCAGTGTAAAAATGTACAATGCTATCAAAAAAGGCTTAAAGTCTGATGAAGAACTGAAAGCTAAGTACGATACTATGATGGAAGAAATCATAGCAGCCAAAGAAAGTGAAGAGGGCGAAGAAGGTGAGATGAGCGATGCCGATGAGGGAGACGATTCAGCTGGCTCTAAAGAGGATAAGTAATCCTTGATCATATAAATTGTCTACAAGCCTGATAGTTATGATAGCTATCAGGCTTTTTTGTTTTCCATACTACAAATAACTTTCCCCTAAAAACTGAGAGTGAGAGGGCTACAAAGGTTTATTTTACCTAATATATACAACAATGTAAGTTAAAATCACTAAGCTTTAGAACTGTGATAGGGCATCAAAAGCATGATTCTGTTCAATATGAAAAGCGTATCAAATATTTATTTTAATAATCGAGTTCCGTATATTTATCTAGCAAATTAATACATTTATACAATAGGCAGGTTTTTGGTTGATGCCTCATAGAAATATGGGAAAAAGATGGATTCTCATAGGGAAAGACAGCGGATAAAGCAGTAAAGATATTTAGAGTCTCTCATAAGTATCTAGCAGTTGAACTCCAATTAGGAATTTGTAGGTTATATACTAAACTACCAACTTGAGGTGAATAAACTGTATTACTTCATATATGTGTTCATCAAGGATTTCAAGACCAGACAGGTGTACGCATCTTGATGAGTATGGTATTTTTAACGATAAGATCATGGAAGCACAGGGTTTAAGGACGGAACTCCACAGGATGATAGACCAGATCTCGGACGTGGATTTTCTGACGGCACTCAGGGATATCGTACAGAGGACGGGGCAGCCCATAGTCGGTTATACACCAAAGGGCGAACCCTTGACCAAGCAACAGTATATCAAGGATATCGGGCAGGCGGAGCACAGGGCCAGGGCGGGCAGCTACACCTCTGTGGAGGACCTTGAAAAGGACGGTATTGGCCTGTAAAAGCCAATCCATAAATTGGACACCCAGACGCCCACTGGCGCAGGTCTCTGACCTGTGACATATACTTTTGGTGAAAATAATGTAAGGAGTCTCATGACTCCATTTTTTATGCCTTTTCCGC
>Ga0207419_1003082_pt1 | contig 10242 bp, 8 predicted proteins | sample ElkSloMetagenome_4_FD_184723 | JGI IMG/M metagenome (GOLD analysis project Ga0207419, IMG submission 184723) | Hot spring microbial communities from Elkhorn Slough, Monterey Bay, USA - MD2A (version 2) | ecosystem: Environmental > Aquatic > Marine > Intertidal zone > Estuary: Microbial mat ... | reverse complement strand
CCTCGCTACATTGTCCAACTTAGCCAAAAATGATACTGACTTTACAGGACAAAATGATGTCTCTACCTCTCTAGAATATGAAGTAAAATCAAGGGCTAAGGATGTAAAGGGGTTTGCGTTGTTTGTTAATTTGATATTTTTTTGGTTAAACCTTTCCTTTTAGCTTCATTCTATTGATCTGCCAATAGTATTCTATCATTTTTTTCGGCTGTGATCTTCGCCCATGGTTAGTTATTCTCCCATACTACATAACCCCCAGGCGCCAATTCAGCTTCACCAAACAATATATTAGCATCTTCCGGTACCGGAGCTTTCACGTTTTCTGAGGTGTAATTTACCGAGACCCAGAAGCCATTCCGCCATTCGGTAAACACGTAGGAGGGAAGGTTTAGGATTTTTGCTCCGGCTTGTTGATATAATTTTCTGAGTACCTGTCGCTCCAGTTCGCCATCGTTGCTCCATACCCCAAGGTAGGTAACAGTGCCTTTGCCTAGTTTACGGTGCACTACCGCCGGTTTTCCCTGGTAAAACTGGTCCTGGTAAGTAGCCCACACTTCCGCTGCAGATGGTTCCAGTATATCTCCCCACACATTCCATTCATAGTTTTCTCCATCAAAATCAATGCGTCCGTTTTTACCGGGAGGCAAATGATCATAATAAGCTATTTCAGCACCAATTAGATCAACAATCGGTCTCTGCAACGAACCTTCCCAAAGATGACCCAGTGTATCTTTCAGCCCGGTGCGGGTAGTAAGCACCAAATGACCACCATTGCTTACATAATTATTCCATTTATTTACCAGCTTTTCATCCAGCAATTGATAAGCCGGTGCCACCATAAAAGGATATTTATTCACATCAAATTCATCTTTTTCCTGCAGGAATGTGACTGGTGCGCCCATGGTTTTCAACTTATCATAGTAAGTGTAAAAATGCTGCCAGGGATCAAATTTTTCATTGTGTCGATAATTTTCTATGTCCAGTAGGTTTTCCTGTTTCCATAAAAAGGCAGTGGCACGGGAAGAATAGTCATCCGGCACTTTTACCTTTGAGGTATATCGCTTCCGTAAGCTATAAATTTCTTCTATCGCCTGTACATATTCTTGTCCACCGGGTGAAACCGTAATACCATCAGGCTCAATAATGCCCTTATGAAATTGCTCACTACCAAACAGTGGCTGGCGGAAACGATAGGTACAGGCAAACTTATCGCCCAGAGCAAAGCTGTGCCAAATCCACATTTTTACCGCCCCGGGAAGTGGCTGCGAATTATATTTACCCCAGTTGATCTGACCTGGCTGTAGTTCCATAATGCCGGTATAGCCATTGACCGAAGCCGCCATTTCATTAGAGAATGAGAGCTCCAGTCCGCTACCGAGGCGGTGAGCCAGATCTCCGGAAGGATAATTGAGCACTGTGCTGAGCAGGTACATGGTGTGGGAAGCAAAATCCAGATCATTCTGATTTCGAAACAAATCTACCGGTGGCAGAAATTTGTAATAAGCATAATTGGTAGTGATCCACTGCTTCTCACTTATGTGTTGCTCTAAAATATTCGCCTGAAAGCGCAATGCTTCCGCCAGCTGATCGGCTGTGAATCGCTGAAAATCAAGTAAGGCATGTGGATTAGCACCTTGTGGCGCTTCATTGGCGTTGGGAATTTGTATTTGTAGAAAATTATTATATACCTGACTCCAGAAAGCGGTACCCCATGAATTGTTAAGATTTTCTATAGAACTGTATTTTTCCCTTAGCCATATTTGAAATTCTTTTTCCTGAGCAGGGGAATAATCATAAAGCGTACCATAATGGGGTTCATTGTCTAGCTGCCAACCCCATACGCGTTCATCATTGCCATAACGCTTCCCTAATTCAGTTACTATTTTATCTACGTAATACAAGTAAGTGGGATGATTGTAAGAAACATGCAAACGAGAACCGTGCTGTTGGGTAATACCCGTGGCATTTTCAGTTAAAATTTCCGGATGCTTTTGAGTAAGCCAGACAGGTGGAGTAGGGGTAGGGGTACACATAATCACTTTCAGTCCATTATCAGCAGCTATTTTTACCGCTTTGTCTAGCCAGTCGAAACTATACTTTCCCTCTTCCGGCTCCATCATGGCCCAGGCAAATTCACCAAAATGGGTAAATTCAAAACCAAGTTCTGCCACTCTTTTTAGGTCTCTTTCCCATTGCATCTCAGGCCAGTGTTCAGGATAATAATAAGCGCCGATTGGCATCAAATCTTCCTCTGGAAAAAATGGAGATTGGGCGTTTAACATTTTAGAAAAAGATACTAATAGAAAAAAAAGGAAATACTTCATAATAATCATATTGGGTGAAAGAATTGTAAAAATAAGAAAAAGTCAATTGTATATAGTTCACTTAGCTGATCTTTTAAAAAGATACAAATCAACCCTAATAGGTCCCTACCAAATCATTAATAAGCTTGTTTATTATTTGTTCTTCGTGTTAAGATTTCTGTTCTATTTTTGATATAATTGCACATTATATTTTTTTATAACAACTATGGAAAGCACTAATTACTTGCCGCTACTCATTATTTTTATAATTGCCTGGGTTGTTCCTTTAATACTATCCTGGTTGGAGGTTACTAAAGTACCATCTGTTATTATGGAGATTATAATTGGTGTTTTGGTAGGCCCTTTTGTATTAAACCTTATGGGCAATGCGCCTTATCTTCAATTTTTAGCAGATACTGGTTTTCTTTTTTTAATCTTCCTGGCTGGCCTTGAAATTGATATTGGCAAAATTGCCTCTTCACTTCCCAGGGGCAAAGTCAAAATAAAAAACTTAATTTCAAATTCTTTTCTTCTAGCACTTTTCATTTACTTCGGGTCACTTCTTTTATCGGTACCTTTCATATGGCTGCTTAAGCAAATTATTGAAATCAATCTAATATTTTATACTCTTATTATGCCTACAGTAGCATTGAGTATAACGGTGCCTATACTCAAAGCTGATGGGGAACTGAATCGAAAATTTGGGCAGATACTTCTACTGGAAGGTGCTATTGCCACGGTAATGAGTATTATACTGATATCAATTTATTCTGGTATATTGAAATATGGGTTTCAATTTGAGTTACTATTATTTCTTATCATCTTTATTGTATTCACACTGGTATATTTTATAGGTAAAAAGGTGGTAAAATTGCAAACATTTCAAAAATTGCAATACAGACTAGAGCATGCAGCTAGTCAAATACGGGTAAGAGGAACCGTAGCACTTTTATTGGTATTTGTGATCATAGCCAACCTAATAAATACTGAGGAAATTCTTGGGGCATTTTTTGCCGGCGCTGTACTTAGTTTATTTGTAAATAAGCAACGTTCTTCCTTGTTGTTTAAGTTGGATGGGATGAGCTACGGCTTTTTCATACCAATATTTTTCATCATGGTAGGTGTACAACTCGACTTATCGGCGTTAAGTCAATTTGGCCAATCTATTCCATTTGTCTTAACACTAACTTTAGGGTTTTTTCTAACGCAAATGCTGCCGGCAATCGCATTAGTAAAAATTTTTGGATGGAAAAAAGCAATGGCTGGTGGTGCATTACTTACAGCCAGACTTGGTCTAACAATTGCAACGGCCCAAATTGGTCTTTCATTGGGTGTAATTACCAGTGCAGACAATGCAGCTTTAGTGATAGCAGCTATTTTCAGTAGTTTAATTTCACCTTTTCTTTACAAAGTATTAAGTAAACAAAAAGACGATGAGCATTTCAATATTTACCTATTAGGAGGGTGCTACTCGAGCCTATATTTGGCCGAGCGATTAAATATGCACGGATTGCCCTGTCTTGTTATAATTCAAAATCCTACATTTATTGATCATTTTGATGGAAAAAACCTGGATTATCAATATGTTAATAAAATTGATGAAAATGTTTTAAATAAATTGGAATTGCGCACGGCTGACCTTGTAGTGGTGCTCACTGAAGAGCCCCGATTAAATTTGAAATTGGCAGAATATATAGTGAATGATCTTAACCACGGAAAAATAATTACTTTTAAAACGAAAGATACCACTACAACTCTAAACAGCGAAGGAATAAAGCTGCTTGACCAGGATGAAATAATAGCTAATTATGTAGAAGACTTAATTGTAAGGCCTGATGCCGTAGCATCATTAACCACCAGTTTCGATAATTATAGAATTGAAGAAATAAGAGTTTCCAAAGCAAAAGTACATCGGCAATTAGTAAAGGAGGTTGCTTTACCACCTTCAGGTTCGCTTGTATTAATTAGACGCGCGGGCGAAATTTTTATTCCTCATGGCAACACTCATTTATTGATAGGGGATATAATTACTGTAATTGGGAATAGCTCGGCACTTTCAGAATTTAGAAATATCTTCGAAGATAATTGATGAATTGATGATCACCTGTTTACTTACGGTCGTATTTTTATCGCCACATTACCTTCATATATTTATTGTTTTTAGCAAAATTTTCGGGTATTTGTGTTAGAATAATTTGGCGCAATTTTTCTATTAAAAGTTCTTTAGTAAAGCTTTTGTGCACGGCCAGGCTTATTTCTCTTACCGGCTCCGGCGATACAAATCTTTTAATTTGATCATTATCCTGAAGTGCATAAACACTAAGCTCCGGCACCAAAGTATATCCCAGGTTTTTATTTACCAGATTTTTCAATGTTTCTATAGAGCCACTTTGATAATTGAAGCCTAGATTATTATTATTGGTCTCGCTGTTGCAAATATTCAAGGTTTGGTTCCTAAAGCAATGTCCTTCATCCAAAATCAACATTTCACTTAAGTTGAGCATTGATGGTGTCACTTTTTCCGCTTGGGCCAATTGGTGATTAATAGGATGGTACAGTAAAAATGGCTCTTGAAAAAGTTCGATTTCTCTTATTGATTTTTCTTTTAAGGGAGTTACCAAAATGCCCAGATCTATGGTGTTGTTTTTGAGCCCGCGGATAATTTCTTCACTTTGCTGCTCAAAAATTTGCAAATAGGTGTCAGGGTTTTGCTGGTTGAAAGCAGGTAGAAATAAAGGTAAAAGATAGGGGGCCAGCGTGGGAATGATTGCAATGGTGAAGCTTCCATGCAAAGATTCACGCTCATTGGAAAGAAATGCTTTAAGTTGATCTACTTCTTGTAAAATTTGCCTCGCTTTCATTACAATTCTTTCTCCAGCCAATGTTGGCTGGAGAGGCTTTTTGTTGCGATCAAATATTTGCACCCCTATTTCATCTTCCAACTTTTTAAGTTGCATGGTAAGGGTAGGTTGAGTCACAAAACATTTATTGGCCGCCACTACAAAATTACGGTGACTATCCAAAGCCACTACATATTCCAACTGCTGTAAAGTCATTATAAATTTTATTTATACAAAAATAGAAATTATCAATTTGACATCTCAATACTAGCACTATACTTTTGCACCTCGTTAAACAAAATAATTTTTTAAACAAAAAAGTTAAATTTAGATATGATTCAAGTAGGTCAAAAATTTCCTGAATTCAAAAAAACAGCAGTAGTAAGCCTTGAAAAAGGTAAAGAATTTTATGATATAAGTTCTGAAGAGTTAATTAATGATGACAACCGATGGACAGTAATGTTTTGGTGGCCAAAAGATTTTACTTTTGTATGCCCAACAGAAATTGCTGAATTCAACAAAAATTTCGAGGAATTCACTGACAGAGATACTGTATTGCTTGGTGCTTCTACAGATTCTGAATATGTGCACCTTGCCTGGAGAAAAGATCATGATGACTTAAGAGATTTGAAATTTCCAATGATTGCCGATACTTCAAAATCATTGGCAGACGAAATTGGTATTTTGGAGCCTAATGAAAAAGTAGCTTATCGTGCTACCTTTATCATTGACCCTCAAGGAATTGTACGCTGGGTAAACGTGAATGATCTGAGCGTTGGTAGAAATGTAAAAGAAGTAATTCGCGTACTGGATGCCTTGCAAACAGATGAGCTTTGCCCTTGTAATTGGGAAAAAGGTGAAGAAACTTTAACAGCTTAAAAATTTAAGGATCTTCGGATCAATTGATTTTCCAAAATCAGAACAAGAAAAGAGGGGCATTTTCAGCCCCTTTTTATTAGCAAAAAATTCAAAATAAAAAGTAAAGATTATGTTAGCACAAACAGATACAGGTGCCGAGCTGGTATCAATGCTTAACTTACCGGAAGATTATAATAGCAATACTTTAGCGCTTTTGCGTAAAGGAGACTCGAGGTATATAAAAGATTTGAAAGTAAATTTTAAAAACGTTTTAAACACTGATCATCTCAGTGAAAAAGAAACAGCTTTAATTGGATTAGCCGTAGCAGTAAATCAGAATAATGATGTTTTAGCCAATTACTTTACTAAATTAAGTAAAGAAAAGGAAGCCTCAGAAGCCGAAATTGCTGATGCCAGCGCTTGTGCCTCATTGCTGGCCAGCAACAACGTGTTTTATCGTTTTAGGCATTTTGCCAAAAAGGAAAAATATGAGCAATTGCCTGCCCGCATTAAAATGAATATCATGATGAAGCCATTGTTAGGCAAAGAGTTTTTTGAATTGGTGAGCCTGGCTATATCTGCTGTAAATGGCTGTGAGCAATGTGTTGTCTCACATGAACATTCACTGATTGAATTGGGCAGTAGTGAAGAAAGAATTTTCGATGCTGTAAGACTGAGCAGCGTGGTGGTAAGTTTAAGTAAAGTGATTTATTAATGAACAAAAAAACAAGCCGGTTGAAATATTAACAATCGGCTTTATTCATTTTTATCTCCTTCGAAATTTTAAGCATTTCTGATAGTCTTCAACTCTATTTGCACTAGCGATAATACAATTATTATTTCTCCGACAAAATAAGCGATCCCTAACCAGGTTAATGAATGATGGAAATAAGCAACCAACGCCGTAGTCAACAGACAATAAGTAATATTAGCCAAAGCAATCCCTTTTAAAAAGACAGACCAATTATTTTTGAGTAACCAATAACATGAAATAGAATATATTGCAAATGTAGCCGCTATACCAGCTAGTAAATACAATATATTTACAGGCATACCAAATAGTGATTCCAATTGAGCCAATACCAAACCCAATAAGAGAGTAGTGATCACCGCGCCAATACCATCAATTAAAAAGACCTTTCTGTATGAAATATTTTTGAGCATATCTGTTTAGTTTGTGATTATGAACAAAAATAGGTTTTAGGCAGCCAAAAATTTTTGACATAGATCAAAAAAATAATTCACCGCTCAGCTCTCACCCGACTCAAAGTTTCAATGGTAATGCCCAGGTAGGATGCAATATGGCCCAATCCAACATGATTGGAAATGCCCGGATAGCGATTGAGAAGATGGTCGTATTTATCTTTGGCAGAAAGAAACGTCATACCTTCCAGTCGCTCCACAAGGTCAATATACAGTAGCTGAGAAAATTTTCTGGCCAGCCGCTCATGTTGAGGGTTTTGATCCAGGAATGATTCCATTTCCCGGTAATCCATTGAGTAAACCTGACTTTCTTCCAGGCATTCTATATAGTATCGACTCGGTTTATTTTTAATAATGCTATCGGCAGCGCCTATGATTCCATATTTCAGGGCGAAATGAGCCGACACATCTTTACCCTCTACGTAGTAATAAGATCTTAAGGCTCCTGACTTTACCAGAAAAAGGTTGTAACAAGTTTGGTGAGCCTGATGCAACAACGCTCCCTTTTTAAATGTATCAATTGAAATTATGGATGAAAAATGCTCCACCACCAGATTGAATAATTCTTTGCTTTCCATAGTTTATAAATATGCTTCACGAAAAGAGCTGTTAAAGGTTACTAATAGGTCATGTGTTTTGAAGCTGCAGTCAATCCGACACAAAAAAATAAAAACCCTCCCAAGTAGTTTAACCTGAGAGGGTTTCTTTTCATTATATCATTTAATCTATAATTTATGGAGCATTGCTGCCAATATCTCCCTGAGCTACAATGGTTTGAATTGCAGATAGACTCAGGTGCACATTTACATATCCATCATATCCTAATACATCGTCATATCCAAAGGCAGTTCCATCATCTAGCGCGTCTACATTCGTTCTAGACATGCCAGTACTTCCGTCTACCATAGTAAAAGTAAATGCAATGTCTCCACCTGTAGCTGCATCATTCATATGAATATGGGCTGGATGCATACCCCCATCAGGAGTACCTGTAAGAGAAATTACAGCTAAAGCTTCACCATTTACTCTTTCGCTGAAAACAACATCACCACTAATGCCTGATAAAGCTATTTCTCCCAGGGAATAGGTGGTAGATTCACCTGTTAAAGCATTTTGCCCGATATCACCTTGCGCTACAATAGTTTCGATTTCTGTTGGGCTCAGGTGCACGTTTACATATCCATCATAAGTAAGTACATCAGCATATCCAAAAGCAGTTCCGTCATCCAATGTGTCTACATTAGTCATGGACATACCAGTTGTACCATCTACCATATTAAATGTAAAGGCGATACCACCACTTTCTGCAGCTGTATTCATATGAATGTGAGCAGGATGCATACCGCCATCAGGAGTACCTGTGAGAGATATCACTGCTAACGCTTCACCATTCAATCTTTCATTAAAAGTAACATCACCGCTGATACCGTCTACAGCTCTTTCGGCCAATGGGTAAGTAATTGATTCCCCGGTTAGTGCATTTTCACCAATATCACCTTGTGCTACAATGGTGCCAATTTCACTTTCACTTAGGTGAACGTTTACATATCCATCATAAGTAAGTACATCAGCATATCCAAAAGCAGTTCCATCATCCAGTTCATCTACGTTGGTCATAGACATGCCAGTAGAACCATCTACCATATTAAATGTAAAGGCAATGCCACCACCTTCTACTGCCGTATTCATGTGAATGTGGGCAGGATGCATACCGCCATCAGGAGTACCTGTGAGAGAAATTACTGCTAAAGCTTCACCATTCAATCTTTCATTAATAGTAATGTCACCACTAATACCATCTACGGCTCTTTCTGCCAATGGATAAGTGACAAATTCACCGGTGAGCACATTTTCACCAATATCACCTTGTGCTACAATAGTACCAATTTCACTTTCACTCAGGTGCACATTGATATAACCATCAAAAGTGAGCAGTTCATCATAAGATATGGGCGTTCCATCATCCAATGTGCTAAAAGTAACGCTGCTTTCACCAGTATTACCATTCACCATACCTAAAGAAATAGCAATACCGCCACTCTCAGCAGCACTGTTAAAATGTATGTGTGCCGGATGCATGCCGCCATCAGGCGTTCCGGAAAGATCAAGGTTTACCGTGATAGTATTGTCACTGTTCTCAATTAATTCGGCCGTACCGCTTACTCCACTATTACTCCTTTCTGCAAGTACATAAGTGATGGAGTTACCAGTGGGGGTAATCTCATCTTCCGAATCGCAACCAACCATCATGGCCGTGGCTGCTAAAAAAATAAATAGATAGTTTTTAAAAATTTTCATAATTTTTCAAATTAATTTTGTAATAATTTTCAGTTGCACAGTTAAAAGATAGATAATGATAATTGTTCATGAAATTGTATGGTATTTGGTAAATAGGAGCTTAAAATACCCAATTACCAGTAAGAATGATACTCGTATCCATTGAAAGTTGAAAGCAATAAAAATGAATATTTTTTGAGCTGACAAAAATAAATTTCAATAAAATAATAAATCTATGAACTTTTACTTTACCTTTGCAGTTACAATTGCTGAGCAACCATGTAAGAATCATTAAGTCCTCTCTTTAAGTAGATTTCTAATTAATTCATACAAAAGTTCACATAAACGTATTCAACTCTTTTTTTTGAGGAGTTTAAAAAAGTAGGTAATAAAAATTTTCTGTTCCCTTCTTTTATAGACGTTTGAAAATTTTTTTATTACCAAAAAATATTATCAGTATTATTAAGAATCCTAAATTTTCTCGAGACATTGGCACTGAATTTTCAAATGAATTGAAAAACAGAGTCAATCATCATTTTAAATCAAATGATATAAGTAAATATGGCAATAACCAAATGATAATAAAATCAGTGGTTATGCTTTTACTCTTTTTCATTCCCATAACATTTATCTCCATTGGATTGGTAACATCTCCCTGGCTTCTTTTCCTTTTATACATGACAAGCGGTGTAGGCATGGCAGGTATAGGTATGGGAGTAATGCATGATGCTATACATGGATCCTATTCCAGAAATCAAAAA
>Ga0207419_1003080_pt1 | contig 10244 bp, 9 predicted proteins | sample ElkSloMetagenome_4_FD_184723 | JGI IMG/M metagenome (GOLD analysis project Ga0207419, IMG submission 184723) | Hot spring microbial communities from Elkhorn Slough, Monterey Bay, USA - MD2A (version 2) | ecosystem: Environmental > Aquatic > Marine > Intertidal zone > Estuary: Microbial mat ... | reverse complement strand
CTCCTTTCTTTATTGAAGACATTCAACTGAAGGACAAGAATTTCATTTATCTAAAACTGGAAGATGTGGACGACCGCGATTCGGCAATAACTCTTTCCAATAAAGACCTGTACCTTCCATTAACTGAGCTTCCTGACCTGGGCGACGATCACTATTACCTTCACGAATTAAATGGAATGAAAGTGGTTGATAAACAAGCCGGAGAACTTGGTAATGTAGATACGGTGTTAGATTACTCTACAAATCCACTTTTACAGGTTATCAAAGAAAGTAGGGAAATTCTTATTCCCCTGAACGATGATTTTGTAACGAAAGTAGACAAGGCTGCGAAAACCATAGAAGTTGATCTTCCGGAAGGACTGATAGATGTCAACCAGTAATGACAAAGCCATTCCGATTTAAGCAGTTCACCATTGTCCAGGAAAAGTCACCCATGAAGGTTGGAACAGACAGCGTTCTGCTTGGTGCGTGGTGCAATGGGTCTAAAGCAATGAATATTCTGGACATCGGAACAGGAACTGGTATTCTGGCCCTGCTTATGGCTCAACGCTTTTCGGCTAGTCAGGTTACTGCAATAGAAGTTAATCCGGCTGCTTATGAAGAAGCCGTTTACAACGTGGCCTCAAGCCCCTGGTCGGATCGAATTCATTTAATCAATCGGGATTTAATCAATTTCAGTACCGATGAAAAATTTGACCTGGTCATTGCCAATCCACCGTTTTTTCATTCCGATCTAAAATCACACCAAACGGGAAAAGCTACAGCTCGCCATGCGACAGATTTCAACATAAATAGCTTTGCGAATAGCACAAAGTGGCTTAGCCCCAATGGCAGACTGGCAGGGGTTTACCCAGTAGATATTTTCCAAAAATTTAAAAGTGAAATGGACTTACTGGGGTTTCATCCACTACGCATCATGAAGGTACATGCTACCCCAGAAAAGTCACCACATCGTATTCTCTTTGAGTTTTCCGGTCAGAAAACATGCAACACAGATATTGATTCTATCGTAATAGAAAGCAAAGGACGACATGGCTACAGCGAGAAATATCGGGAACTAACGAAAGATTTTTACCTAAATTTTTAGTCTCAGCAATCCACTTATACACATGACATTTCTTCCAACTTGTCTATATCATAGCTGCTTTGTGCAGAGAATTATTTTATCTTTCGGCAATTTGCCGCGAAAAACGTAAGAATGAAGCTGTTTTTTAAATTCTTCCCGATCTTGTTATTTGGCTTCGCGCTGGGCTTTACCTCCTGCAGCGATGACGAAGATGACAATCCGATAACGGATGATGCAAATCTTGAAGGTAAGATCAGGGTACAAAATGAATTTCAACAACCCCTATACGATGAAAGAGATGGGGTTCTTCTTTTTATGGAAGTTGGATTTCAATCCTTTGCTGTAGACGCTGATAATGTTGGAAGCTACGTTCTACCGGGCGCTCCGACAGGAACTTATACAATAACGGCTTCAAAAGAGGGTTTCGGAACCATTGTACGTGAGGGAATTCAGATTTCCAATGTCAGTCCTAATTTCCCTGTGCAAGAAGGAAACCAAATACTACCCACAATTACGATCACAAAACTTCCAACTACTGAATTTAATAATTTATCGCTTGAAGTCAGTTCTGACCAGGACACTCCGCCTGAATACACGCTCACTCTAAATTCAGAAATGAATCCAGGTCCACCGCCGACAGGACAGGCAAAAGGATTTAGGATATTTATTGGTCAAGACGAGAATGTAGGACCTGAAAACTATATTTATCAGGAGCACTTCGCAACAACGGATGCCGCCATTGAGGTAATTTATGAAAATGATTGGTTCGATTCCTTAGACCTGGAACAAGGTGATGCAATTTTTGCAGCCATTTATGGAGATGCCAATTTTGACCAGGTTCTCGTGCTCTCTAATGACACGCTTTTCCCGAACCTGACCGTCAACGTAGGCGATATTTCTTCTGTCGTGCTTCCTTAAGAAGGCTTTTGATCTTCTGCTGGAATCTCTCTTTCTTCAAAGCCAATATCAAATCTCTCCAGCTCCTTTAAGACGGGCTCGTAAATTTCAGGATACATCGGTGCATAAACTCCTTTTCGCTGAATTTTGCCTTCCAGTAAAAATCTCGCAGCTATCCCAACCGGCAGTCCAACAGTTTTTGCCATTGCCGTTCGAAGTTGATCATCGCCTAAAACTACCATGCTCGAGTGAAGTTCCAGTTCTTCTTCCTTATCGGGCATTTTAGCTCTTATTTTATGCCACATAACGATCATATCTTTATCGTTTGGATTTAGTGACCACTTCTTTTCCAGTATTCTCTGAAGAATCTGCGCTGGAGTGCTATCTTGTTCCAGGCCAACAGGCTCGTCGTCAAAAATTCCTACCCATTTTAGCTTATCTATTATTTCGCTATCCTGATCGAGCTTCATATAATGCATTAACTTCAGCTCCACACTGTCTGAAGGATTAAATGCGAGGAAGCTATTGGTGAATTCGCGATGAGTCATATTTTTTGAACCTTCCATGATGTAAGAATCATCTGTCATCCCCATCTGCACAAAAATATTCCAGGCTCGGCAGTACCCAACTCGGCGCAGTGTGCCGCGGTAAATGGTAGGAATTCCCATTAATCCATAGAGCCCTCGGTAGTTAAGTGAATCGCGGTTGGCATAACCTTCAAAGCGCCCATATTCGGGTATCTCTATAATCTCTGTTCGTCTAAAGAGTCTCTGATATGGAATGTACTTAAACCTTCCATTGTGCTTAAATTTTACAGCTCCCCCCTGCCCCGCAAGAACAACGTTTCGCGGATTCCACGTGAACTTATAATTCCAGGGGTTGTCGTCGCTTTCCGGAGCTACTAATCCACCTGTAAAGCTCTCAAAACAGGTAATCTCTGCACCTTCTTTTCTCAATCCGTCCAGAATACGCATGGCTGACATGTGATCTATTCCCGGGTCCACTCCCAATTCATTTATAAATGCCAGGCCTTTTGACTTGGCGTCCTCATCCAGGGATTTCATTTCTGGAGATATGTAACTCGGAGTTATCAGATTCTTTTCAAACTGCAAACAATCTCTGGCTACATCGGGATGCATGCGTGCGGGCAACATAGAAATCACCAAATCAGCACTTTGAATAAGCTCGCTTCTTTCTGTGGCATTTGTCGCATCCAGCTGGTGAAATTTAAATCCGGAATCTTCTCCTATAGTTTTTTTAGTAGCTTCAGTATTGGCATCAGCTACAAGGACATCTATTTCCCTTTGAGACTTATAATTCTTCAAATAATCAAACAGAGAAACGCTAGATCTTCCTGCTCCCAGCACGAGAATACTGTACATGAAATGCTTTGTTTTTTAATGAATTTCGAAGGTAATATTCCTTCTTTTTTCAAGGCAGTGTATGCCAAACCTTCTTTTCAACAGAGAGCATGTATAACTAGGCGTATCCGGTTTGGCACATCTCTTGTATAGCTGGTAATCAAACGATAAATTAGCACAACAAAACAAATCATGAAAACAACCTTACTTTTCAGTTTAGTGGCATTTTGCCTATTACAATTCAACGGATTTTCGCAAAGCTTATCAGCATTCGAAATATACTCGGAAAACGGTGAAAAATTTGTGCTGTCTATTGACGGAAAACAAATAAACGAAGTATCAGCTTCCAACGTTAGGGCTACTGATTTACGGGGTAATTTTTTTCGTATACAGGTGAAATTTGATGATAAATCTCTGGGAATGGTTTCACAAGGTTTCGCTATAGATCCCGGTACGGAGCAAAAAGCCGTGGTTACAATGAAAAGAAATGGAAATTTCGCCATAAGGCCAAGTGGTCAGCCAATGGCTTATAATCCTGCATCTGATGAATCACAATCACAGCCATCCAAACCGACTTTTGTGCCAACCTCCGATCCACAGCCCAAAACCGAAACTACTGTGCAAACAACGACTACTCACTCCACAGGGAAAACAGACGAAGAAGTGTCAATGGATGTTGATATGATGGGAACCAAGGTGGGTGTCTCAGTGAAGGTTGACGATGGAATGGACAGCGAGTACACCACTACTACGACCGAAACAACACATGTTCAGGAAACAGGAACGGTTTACAGTACTTCTGAGGCAGTTGAACTTGACTGCCCCGAAATGGCTTCAGGAGAATATAATGAGCTTCTGAACTCAATAAATTCAAAGAGTTTCTCTGATAGTAAAATGTCGGTTTTAAAACAAGTTTTAGCCGAAAACTGCATGAGTACTGAGCAAATTAAGAACGTTATGAGCACATTTACGTACGAGGAAGACAAACTAGAATTTGCTAAACTGGCTTATGACCATTGTACAGATCCAAAAAACTACTGGAAGCTTAATGACGCCTTCGATTTTGAGATGACTATTGAAGAATTGAATGAATTCCTTGAAAGCAAATAGCAAATACCTGATAAGTTCACAGATTAGTTTTTTTTTAAAGACTTGCCTTGCACTTTTTATCCTAGCTGGAATTCAATCTTGCAATACATCTAAATCCTTAAGTAAAAAAGCAGCGCAACTTGAAGAAGCCGGGCTGTATAATGATGCGGCTCTATTTTATTACAATGCGCTAATTAAGAAACCTTCAAATATTGATGCGCGCATAGGTCTTTCCAAAGCAGGACAAAGGGTGCTCAACGATAAAATTGACAATTTTACGAAGGCCCGGGCTATGGAAGAATACCGAGATGCGGTTTACGCCTACAAGGATGCCATGGAATACCGCACAAAGGTCGAAGACTTAGGTATCAAACTGGAAGCGCCTTCTTATTTGGCAGATGACTACGAAGAAGCAAAAGGCATCTTAATAAAAGGGCTCTACGATGATGGGAATGAGCATTTGGTAAATAAAGAGTTCGACAAGGCGAATAAGATCTTTGAAGAAATTCACAAACTGGATCCCGATTACAAAGACATTGAAGATTTAAAAGACGTTTCTCGTAATGAACCTATCTACATTAAAGCCGTTGGTTTTTTTGATCAGGGACTCTACAGAAAAGCTTATTACGAATTTGAGAAGATTTATAAGGCAAATCCTTCATACAAAGATATTGATATCCTTCGGGATGAATGCCTAGATAAAGGGAAGTACCCCGTTGCAATTGCTCCTTTTGATAATGGCTCCGGACAAAAAGGAGTAGAGAAAAAAATGCAGGCCTTCGTCATTACGGAGTTGAGTACTTTAAACGATCCTTTTTTAAGGATTGTGGAGCGCGACAATATGGAGATGGTTATGGAAGAGCAGCGTCTGAGCCTGAGTGGAATTGTAGATGAGTCTACTGCCGCTGAAGTTGGTAATATCCTGGGCGCTAAAGCTATACTGACCGGAAAAATATTAAGCTACTCTGCTGCTGAAGGTAATTTGCAATCAAGCAGAAAGAAGGGGTTTGAAGGTTACCAGGTAAAACTCTACAACAAGCTGGAAGATAAGGTGTACTACGAAACGAGATACAAGCCAGTGTCTTATATGGAATACTACAACAATAATGAAGTAAACTTAACCTTCCAATTCAAAGCTGTGTCTTTGGAAACCGGTGAGATACTCTTCTCAGATGTGGTACAGAAAAAAGAAAATAGCGAGGTTCATTACGCTTCTTACGACGGAGAGGCTACAAGGCTATTTCCATCAAAGGACAACCGCGTGGTTACTTCAAGTCGCGACAGGCGTCAACTGCAAAATTTGGTTCGTTCAAATAGACAGATAAAATCAGTTTCAGAATTATCTAATGATGCTTATCGCGAAGCGGCGCAAGAAGTGGCTTCAGACCTTTACAAGTTTATGAAAGACATATGAGCCGTTTAACCCTAATATTTATCGCTGTTATTCTAATAGGCTGCGGCGCAAAGAAAGAAGTGGCGCAAACTGAAACTGCTCCCCCGCCACCATCTTGGGTGAGTAGTAGGCCCATTTCATCTTCTTATTACGTTGGTATCGGATTATCTCAAAAGGCTCCAGGCATCAATCATCAGCGCGTAGCCAAAGAAAACGCTCTGAGCGATTTAGCTTCTGAAATTGAAGTAAATGTCAAATCCAATTCTCTCTTATACACCCTGGAGCGGGAGTATAAATTTGAGCAGGAGTTTAGGGAGACGATTAAGACTCAGACCAATTTGGAGCTTGAAGATTTTGAAGTAGTTGACTCCTGGGAAGATCAGAATGCCTATTGGGTTTACTATAGATTAGACAAGGCAACCTACCGCGCAAAACAGGAAAAGAAGAAACAAACTGCCCAGCAACTCGGCCTTGATTTTCTCTCCAAAGCAGAATCTGCTAAAAATTCGGGACAATACGCTGCTTCTGCAGATCACTATTTGCGGGGAATTCAGGCCCTTGAAGAATTTGCCAACGAGGAGAATAAAGTGAACTACGGCGGTACAGAAATATTCCTGGCCAACGAACTCTTTATAGGATTAAACCAATTACTAAGCAGCCCTCAAATAAAACTTGAAGACCAGATAATACTGAATTTTCAGAACCGATTTAAAACGGATGCATCCTTGCTCGTAACTTCTAATGATGGCAGCCAGCCTTTTGAGGGTGTTCCCATCGTTTACGAGTATTTTGGGGTTTACGGAAGGAATAAATCTAAACTTTCTACCAATGCAGATGGAAGATTGAACGTACAGATATCTGAAGTTGATAAAGAGAGAAGTCAAAATACAGTTGATATCCGAATCGATTCAGAATCAATCTTTGAACTTTATCAGTCTGATAAATTCATGAAGGAGCTGACCAAGTCTATCAGACCAAAAAGTATTCAAGAACCTATTCAATACCTGCCCCCTACCGTTTACATTTCAAGTACAGAGAAAAATTTGGGAAAGTCTTTGGAAAACAATCCTATAAAGTCTGCTGTCATGAATTCTCTTCAGAGAAGGGAGATAAGCTTTGCCAATTCTCCTAAAAATGCAGATTTGAGTATTCAGATAGCAGCGAATACGAAAAAGTCAGGAGAAGCTCAGGGATTTAGTACCTGTACCTTAGAAGTGGATCTAAGTCTTGTTGATAACGCAAGTGGAGAAAAAAGATATCAGGTAACGAACTCAAACGTAAAAGGAGTAGATTTAGACTATAACAAAGCAGGATTGAAGGCGTATAAAAATCTGACCAGAAATATTGAATCAGAGCTCATGCGCAAATTAGTAAATGATATTTTTTAAAGAAGAATCTATTTTTGGCACAGTTTCTGAAATGAATTAATTAGACAAAATAAAACGATCATGAATACACAAAATCGCATCTTAAAATTTGGAGGTTTCGCACTAGTCAGTGCTCTTCTCTTAGTGGGAGCTTCGAGCTGTAAAAAGAATAAGGAAGTACAAGCGCCAGCGGGCGAAGTGCTCATAAACACATACTGCTCAGGCCCGGAATTCTTTAGTAACGATGAATTTTTCAGAGCAAATGGTCTGGGCGAGAGTATGGACCAGGCTACAGCCAGAAAAAAAGCATTCAGTAACGCAAGAGCTGATTTAGCATCAGCGGTAAATACTACCATTAAAGGAACCATTGATAACTACGTTAACTCAAGGGAATTTAACAACCGTGAGGAAGTTGAAGAGCGATTTGAAGGACTGACACGAGAGGTAATCAATCAGGAGCTTAAAGGAACAAAAACTATTTGCGACAAAGCTGTAAGAGTTACCGAGTCTGGTAATTACAAGTATTACGTTGCTATAGAACTCAGCGGGCAGGAGCTCTTATCATCTATGAATGAAAGGCTGGGCAGCGATGAGCGCTTAAAAATTGATTACGACTACGAAAAGTTCAAAGAAACTTTCAATGAAGAAATGGATAAAATGAAGAATAACTAGTCTAAAAATATTATTAAAAGAAAGGTCATCAGCTCTATGTTGATGGCCTTTTTTATTTTGAAAAATGGCCTGGATAACGAACGAATGGATGTGCTCACTACCTTTGCAGAATGAAAAAATATCTTGTAAGTGCTGCAGTTCTAATGGCTGTTGGAGTGATATTGGGCGCCCTTGGTGCACATGGCCTGGAAGGTAAAATAAAACCAGATCAAATAGATTCATTTAAGTCCGGTGTGCGCTACCAGGTGTGGCATGCTCTAGCATTGTTCATGGTTCAGCTCATTCCCGATAAACTTCTTTCACAAAAAGTAAAAAACACAGTTTCAGCTCTGTTTATTCTTGGAATTGTTTTTTTCAGTTTATCTATTTACCTACTGAGCACAAGAGCGATATTCGGTTTGGAAAATGCTTTGGGCTTCTTAGGGCCCATAACCCCTATCGGTGGATTAATTCTAATCATCTCGTGGATTTATCTGGCGGTCCAACTTGGAATTTCAAAGAAGAATTAACGTCTTAATTGGTAAAACTTCATCGCCTAATAATGACAAAAGTCAGGTTAGGCCTGATAGAAAAGCCTTACCTTTGGCCTAGCTTAACTGAGAAAAACCAACTGTAATGAATCACTACGGCATAGTTCCCGAAAAGAACGACCTGGGAGAAATAGGTCTGGGAAATGTTGAAAACATTTTCTGGAACCTAAATCCAGCAGAATTAACTGAAGAAACTATTCTTCACGGACTCGGAGCCTTAACAAATACCGGAGCCCTTGCAATTGAAACCGGAAAATTTACCGGCCGATCACCAAAAGACAGATTTATCGTTGAAGATGATATTACCCGCGATGCCGTTTGGTGGGGGGATATAAACGTAAAATTCGACGCAGATAAATTTGACAAACTCTACGACAGAATGTGTGCATACCTAACAGGCAGAGATGTCTATGTGAAGGATGCTGCCGTTTGCGATCATCCGGAGTATAGAATGCCGGTACGCGTTGTTACCGAACTCCCCTGGAGCAATTTGTTTATCGATAACATGTTTCTCCGTCTATCAAAAGAAGAAATTAAAAAGAACGATCCGGAATGGACTGTTGTATGCGCTCCTGGTTTTCTTGCGGTTCCTGAAATAGACGGTACGCGTCAATCCAATTTTGCCATTCTGAACTTTACACGTAAAATGGCAATTGTCGGTGGTACCGGATACACCGGTGAAATGAAAAAAGGAATATTCAGCGTATTGAACTTTGTACTGCCCCATCAAAAGGACGTATTGTCTATGCACTGTTCAGCAAACGTTGGTAAAAATGGCGATGCAGCAGTGTTTTTCGGTCTTTCAGGTACAGGAAAAACTACCTTGTCTTCAGATCCGGATCGCGGACTAATCGGAGATGACGAACACGGATGGACAGATGATGGAGTCTTTAATTTTGAAGGGGGTTGCTACGCAAAGTGTATTGATCTTACGGAAGAACAAGAGCCCCAGATCTACAATGCAATAAAGTTCGGAGCTCTTGTGGAAAACATTGGTTTTAAAGAAGACACTTCTGAGCCCGATTATGAAGATTCGACAATTACAGAAAATACGCGTGTAAGCTACCCCATACATCATATTGATAATGCTGTGAGCCCTTCGCGTGGTGGAGTACCCGAAAACGTTTTTTTCCTAACCTGTGATGCATTTGGTGTTTTACCTCCAATTTCAAAACTGACACCAGGCCAGGCTTCCTACCACTTTATTTCCGGATATACGGCTAAGGTTGCCGGTACAGAGGAAGGTATTACCGAGCCACAAACAGCATTTTCTGCTTGCTTCGGCGCACCTTTTATGCCGCTTCACCCCGGAGTTTACGCAGAGAAATTAGCCGAGCGTATGCGCAAGCACGGATCTGATGTGTGGCTGATCAATACAGGTTGGTCTGGCGGAGAGTACGGCGTGGGTAACCGAATTAAGCTGAAGTACACAAGAGCCATGATTCACGCTGCCATAGACGGCCATCTAGATGATGTTGAATTCACCAAACACGAGGTATTCGGCCTGGAGATGCCAACCTCTTGTCCGGGAGTTCCTCAGGAAATACTAGATCCAAAAAACACCTGGTCTGACAAGGATCATTACGATGCTAAGGCAAATCAACTAGCTTCAAAATTTATCGTAAACTTCAAGAAATTTGAAGGAGGCGTAACCGAAGAAGTGAGAGAAGCTGCTCCACGAATTAGTGAAAAAGCTTAGAAGAATTTAAATAAATTAAACCCTCCGTTCCGATAGCTATCAGAACCGGAGGGTTTTTTATTGATATGAACTATTTTCTCGATTCTGAATTTTCTGAACAACAGCCTACGCTCAGCGATCAGGAAAGCCGGCATGCGCTGCGCTCCTTGAGGCTAAAAGTGGGTGACGAG
>Ga0207419_1003077_pt1 | contig 10248 bp, 6 predicted proteins | sample ElkSloMetagenome_4_FD_184723 | JGI IMG/M metagenome (GOLD analysis project Ga0207419, IMG submission 184723) | Hot spring microbial communities from Elkhorn Slough, Monterey Bay, USA - MD2A (version 2) | ecosystem: Environmental > Aquatic > Marine > Intertidal zone > Estuary: Microbial mat ... | reverse complement strand
TTGATGATGATGGAGAAGGTGATTGTAAACTCGATACGAAGCCACAACCACAATGGGATGAAAATTGGCTAAGCAATGCTATCCGTGGGCAGATTTACGAAGACTGGTCTAAAATGCATAAATTAAAGACCGATGAACCTGTATTTGAAGGTGAATATACAATTACCTCATCCTCTAATGATTACACACCACGTATAGATATCTTTGATACATCTATTCCTTCCACAGAATTACGAAATGTTATTGTCTATACCAATTTTGATGTGTTTGATCAAACCATAAATACGAATTTCCCAAGTGGCGTCACAACAACCTGGTATGATTTAATGGATCCTACAGGAAATACGACTTATGATAACAGCCAAAGCACCATTACGTTACCACCGGGAGGATTCTTAATTTTAGGAAATCGCCCTACAGAAACCTTGGGCTTGGACGATAATATTATTAGTAATTTTTCAATACACCCTAATCCTACTAAGAACAGCTTTAATTTAAGCGTTGAACAATTCTCTACTATCGAGATCTATGATCTCACCGGAAAACGCGTAAAACAGTTTAAAGGTGATTTTACTCAAAATGATAGTTTTGATATTTCAGACTTAAATTCAGGCATGTATATTGTAAAAGTTAATAATCAAAACAATCAATCAATGACCTCTAAGTTAGTCAAGCTCTAATTAAGAAAGTGTTAATTAGGTGAAAGGAGCTTCTCGTTGAGAAGCTCTTTTTTTGTATCAATTACTGGTAGGTACTGGTAGGTGTTGTTGCAAGGATTTTCTTATCTTTATAAAAAAGTTGCGCTATGACCCAATTTAGGCCAAACATATACAAATCCTATTATTACATCCTTGTTCTTTTAAGTTATACCTGCCTAAGTTGTAACTCACAAAACGATATACAGGAATCTTCCACAGATCAAGCAGTTTCATTTTATAAAGGAGCAGACTTGTCTTACGTTAATGAAATGGAAGATTGTGGTGCCCTATATAAGACCTCTGAAGGTGAGATTGAAGACCCTTATAGCATATTTAAACAGGCTGGAGCCAATTTAGTAAGGTACCGCTTATGGCATAATCCTAATTGGACCAACTACTCCAACCTAGAGGATGTAAAGCGCGCTATCCAGAGAGCTAAAGCGCATAATTTTAAGGTCCTATTAGATTTTCATTATTCAGACACTTGGGCAGACCCCAATCAACAACAAATTCCCTCAGCATGGCTGGCCCATATCAATGACACCGAGGTTCTAGGTAATTTACTATATGAGTATACACTTACAACGCTTAATGAGTTGGCTACTTTAGATTTGACGCCAGATATTGTTCAAGTAGGAAACGAAATAAACCCTATGATTCTCCAAGATGGAGATTTACAATGGCCTATTGATTGGACGCGTAATGCTGCCCTTTTAAATAAAGGAATTAAGGCGGTAAGAGATTTTTCTGAAGCACAACAAACGCAGGTAGAAGTTATGCTCCACATTGCCCAGCCAGAAAATGCACTTTGGTGGTTTGAGCAAGCCTCTAATAATGGAGTAACAGATTATGACTGGATTGGCTTATCTTATTATCCTAAATGGTCGGAGTATAACCTAAACAACGTAGGCGAAGCATTAAGTACATTGATACTTACCTACGATAAAAAATTAATGGTTGTAGAAACAGCTTATCCTTATACTCTAACAGATATCGATAACGCCAATAATATTCTTGGTAATGATGCTTTGATTAATGGATTTCCAGCTACAGAACAAGGCCAATTAGATTATTTAAATAATTTATCTCAGGCCATATACGATGCTGGTGGAATGGGCTTAATTTACTGGGAGCCGGCTTGGGTTTCTACATCTTGTTCAACGCTTTGGGGGCAAGGATCGCATTGGGATAATGCCACATTATTCGATGCGAATAATAAAGCTCATTCAGGAATGAATTTTTATAATATGGAATTTAATGACCAATAAAAAAGGCCTTTGCCTCATCCTAAATCTTATTTTAATCTTAAGTTGTAAGCCTATAAATAATGACGCGCCGGTGAGAGAGACTATTCTATTAAAGGAAGGTTGGTCCTTTAAAAAAGGGCATTTCCCAGAAGCTAAAGCCATTAATTTCGATGATTCTTCTTGGGAACAGGTTAATGTCCCACACGATTGGGCCATTTATGGTCCTTTTGATAAAACTATAGACTTACAAACCGTTGCTATAAGTCAAAATCAGGAAACAGAAGCCTCTGAAAAAACAGGGCGAACAGGTGCGCTACCTTACATTGGCGAAGGCTGGTATCGTAATACATTTAGCTTACCAGAGCTTAATGCCGATAAACGTGTTATCCTTCAATTTGATGGAGCCATGAGTGAGCCTGAAATCTTCATTAATGGCGTTAAGGTTGGCGAATGGAAGTATGGCTATGCCTATTTTTATTTCGATATTACTAATTATGTAAAACCTAAAAATAACCTTCTTGCGGTAAAACTCAATAATAGAGAAAAATCATCACGATGGTATCCTGGTGCTGGCCTGTACAGAAATGTAAAACTTATTGTAAAAAATAAAGAGCATATTACCCAGTGGGGGCAATTCATTACAACTCCAGTCATCACAGATAAGCAAGCCAAAGTAAATATTAAAACCAAAGTGACTGGTAAAAACTTATCTTTAGTTTCTACCATTTATGATGCTAGTGGCCAACGCATTGTTGAACATGAGAGTTCAACCACTTTTAACGATGAATTTGATCAAAATTTATCAGTGCCGCAGCCTAAACTTTGGAGCCCAGAACAGCCCTATTTGTATACTGCGGTATCACAACTGTATCATGGTGATGAGCTTAAAGACGAAATTAAAAGCACTTTTGGTATTCGAAGTATCGAATTCAACCCAGATGAAGGCTTTCTACTAAATGGTAAGGTTATCAAATTTAAAGGGGTTTGCTTACATCATGATTTGGGGCCTTTAGGAGCCGCAGTAAACAAATCGGCCCTGAGACGACAACTTGCCATACTTAAAGATCTCGGCGCTAACGCCATACGCAGTTCTCATAATATGCCATCAATAGAGCAGTTAGAACTCTGTGACGAAATGGGGTTTTTATTTTTAGCTGAAAGTTTTGATGAATGGAAAAAACCTAAGGTTGAAAATGGTTATCATCTTTATTTTGATGAATACGCTGAAAAAGACATTACGAATTTAGTGAGAGCTACCCGCAACCATCCTTCTATTGTCATGTGGAGCTCTGGTAACGAAGTACCAGATCAATGGGGAAGCGAAGGCGTAAAACGTGCAAAATGGTTACAGCATATATTTCATAGAGAAGATCCAACACGTCCCGTTACAGTGGGTATGGATCAGGTAGAAGCGGTTATGGCTTCAGGTTTTGGTGCTATCATGGATATTCCAGGACTCAATTATCGCGTTAACTTATATGACGAAGCTTATGAACGGTTTCCTCAAGGTATGATTTTAGGCTCCGAAACAGCTTCAACCGTGAGCTCTAGAGGGGTTTATAAATTTCCCGTAGAAAAAGGTGCTATGAAACAGTATAAAGATCTTCAGTCTTCATCGTACGATTTAGAATATTGCAGCTGGTCTAATTTACCAGAAGACGACTTTATACTTCAGGATGATAAACCTTGGGTGATTGGCGAATTTGTTTGGACCGGTTTCGACTACCTCGGCGAGCCCACCCCTTATGATGAATATTGGCCATCTCGGAGTTCTTACTTTGGCATTAGCGACCTTGCTGGTCTTCCTAAAGACCGCTATTATTTATATCGTAGCCGATGGAACACGACAGATGAAACACTTCATATCCTCCCCCATTGGAATTGGGAAGGTCGTGAAGGTCAAAACACCCCTGTTTTTGTCTATACAAATTACAACAGTGCCGAGTTATTCTTGAATGGGGTGAGCCAAGGTGTACGCAGCAAAACTAAAAACGGAACGCCACAGGAACGCTACCGCCTCATGTGGATGGATGTAAAATATCAACCAGGTACTTTAAAAGTCATCGCTTTTAATGAAGATGGCCAACCAGCGGCGCAAAAAACCATAACCACTTCTGGTAAAGCCAAACAAATTATACTTGAGCCCAATGTGAAAACTTTGAAAGCCAATGGTGAAGATTTAGCTTTTGTAACGGTTTCGGTAGTAGACGATAATGGTATACCCTGCCCTACGGCCAGTCATCAATTACAATTTAGTGTAGAGGGAGCAGGCCAATTTAGAGCAGCTTGCAATGGTGACCCTACCTCCTTAGCCTTGTTTCATAAACCCACAATGCAACTTTTTAATGGCCAACTTGTTGTCATAGTATCTTCAAGTAAAACTGCTGGGGATATTCATCTAACCGTTCAAGGCGACCAACTAACTCCAGCAACAATTACACTAACCTCAGAATGATTATCTTTAGGTTATTATGAATAAGCAAATCTTTAGTATTATTTTCTGTTTAGTAACCTCAGTAACTATGGCACAACATTTTAATAATTATAAATGGAAAAACAGATTACTTCTTGTGGTTTCCAAGCAGGCAGATTCTAAGGCATTAAATCAGCAATTAAGGATTTTAAATAGTAACACAAAAGGTTTAGAGGACAGAAAGTTGGTGATCTTTAAAATTTTACCGCAGTCTCAAAAAACACCTCTTAAAGACGATTTATGGATATATAATGACCAATGGTTTCAAGAGTATAATACTACTCATGAATCTTTTAAAATCTTGCTTATAGGATTAGATGGAAGTATTAAACATGTACAGCAAACACCAATTACTTTAGAAAAATTGTTTTCAATTATAGACGCCATGCCGATGCGACAAGCAGAGATGAAACATCAACCATAAAAGAAAGCTTCTCTTTTGAGAAGCTTTCTTTAGTGCGGGCGGAGAGACTCGAACTCTCACACCTCGCGGCACTAGATCCTAAGTCTAGCGTGTCTACCAATTCCACCACGCCCGCTAATTCCGAAAATATCGGGTTGCAAATATAAACAATAGTTTCAATTTACAAACCCTAAAATTTAATAAAAGTGTACTATATTTTGTATTTTTGATACTTACAAAATCATGTTATGCAACAGGTAAAATCATTCATAGATACGCACAAAAACAAGTTTTTAGACGAACTTATCGATCTTTTAAAAATACCATCAATCAGCGCCGATTCTGCTTATGAAAACGACGTTCTTAAAACAGCAGAGGTCGTAAAAAAACGGCTTCTTGAAGCAGGTTGTGATACCGCAGAAATACACACAACAGAAGGCTACCCCATAGTTTACGCTGAAAAAATTAAGGATCCGCAATTACCAACTGTTTTGGTTTACGGCCACTACGATGTGCAACCACCAGATCCTCTGGATTTATGGAATTCACCACCTTTTGATCCGGTGATTCAAACCACCGACCTGCATCCAGATGGGGCTATTTTTGCTCGTGGTGCCTGTGATGATAAAGGCCAAATGTATATGCACGTTAAGGCCATGCAATTTATGACCACCACCAACCAATTACCCTGCAACGTAAAATTTATGATTGAAGGTGAAGAAGAAGTAGGTAGTGTTAACCTAACTACCTTTGTAAAAAACCATAAAGATAAGCTGGCTAACGATGTTATTTTGATATCAGACACGGGTATGATTGCAAAAGACGTTCCATCCATTACCACAGGTTTACGTGGTTTGAGCTATGTTGAAGTAGAAGTTACTGGCCCTAATAGAGACTTGCATTCAGGGTTATACGGCGGTGCCGTGGCTAACCCTATAAATGTTTTAACAAAAATGATTGCAGAGCTTCATGATGAGAACAATCATATTACCATTCCTGGATTCTATGACAAAGTAGAGAACTTATCTCAAGAAGAACGCGCAGAAATGGCCAAAGCGCCTTTTGATCTTGAAGCTTATAAAAATGCTTTAGATATTGATGCCGTATACGGCGAAAAGGGCTACACCACCAACGAGCGTAATTCTATAAGACCTACCTTAGATGTAAATGGCATTTGGGGCGGTTATACTGGTGAAGGTGCTAAAACCGTTATTGCTAGTAAAGCCTATGCCAAAATATCTATGCGATTGGTACCCCATCAAGATTGGGAAGAGATTACAGAGCTATTTAAAACCCATTTTGAAAATTTAGCACCTGAAGGAGTTAAGGTAAAAGTGACCCCACATCACGGTGGGCAAGGTTATGTAACTCCTATAGATAATGTAGCTTACCAAGCTGCTTCCAAAGCTTACGAAGAAACTTTTGGTAAAACCCCTATTCCACAGCGCAGTGGGGGCAGTATTCCTATTGTTTCACTATTTGAGCAAGAGTTAAAAAGTAAAACTATTCTCATGGGCTTTGGTTTAGATAGTGATGCAATTCATTCGCCTAACGAACATTTTGGGATTTGGAACTATCTTAAAGGTATTGAGACCATTCCTTGGTTTTATCATTATTTCACCGAGATGAAAACTTAGCATTAAGATTTTATAATCTTAACCCTACTTTGCTTTTTAGCATTAGAAATGGATATAAAATAAATTCCCGATGCTAATTTTGAAATATCTAGAAGAATTTCAAAATCTTGTTTACTTGTGGTAGAAATTATTTGACCCAGACCATCTTTTATTTGAATGTTAAGTAAATAGCCTAAAGGATTTTCTATGGTTAATTCTGTTGTAACAGGGTTAGGATAAATTCTAATTTCATCAGCTTCAAAAGGACTTGAGGACAAAGAATTAATAGCAATGCAATCACTCAGTTCTGTGCAGGCCCCAGAAGTGATTTCTACAGCGTAATTTCCATTTTCATTAGGAGCAAAAGTCTGATTCGTCTCCCCAACGATGGGCAAACTGGTATCACAATTAATCCATTGATACGTGGCGTTAGCCTCGGTGGCCGTTAATTGATTATTACTGACGCTAACAGTGTTATCTAAGTCTAAAAGCTGGGATTTAGTGGCCGTGTAAGCTAATACGAGTTTTGTAATTTCTGTCATATATTCAAAATCTATTTCAGAAATTCGATCATTTGGTGTATGGTAAAACGGGTTTTGGTCGTTAGTGGACCAGGACTCCCCTACCAAAAGCGCCGAGTAATTTTGATTCCAAAATCTAGAATGATCGCTTAAGGTCGTTCCCGGATCAACCACAATGGGATTTAGATTGAATGCATAGGTATTAAATAGGGCTAATAAATCGTCTTTAATCGCGAGCGAATTAGCAATATCTCTTACATCAATATCAAAATCATTATCGCCCGGTGTCCCAGGGGCATCGCCATCGTATCCTATCATATCCATATTAACAACTGCCATAATATTAGCACCATTTGCAGCGGCCTGATTGGCGTATACGCCCGATCCGAGTAAGCCTATTTCTTCTTCGTCCCAAAGGGCATAAATAATAGTATTTGCTGTACACTGTTTAGAAAGAAGTCGTGCTATTTCTAATACGGCCGAAACCCCAGTGGTATTATCATCGGCACAAAATGTGGTTACAGAATCGTAATGGGCACAAATCATATAGATATCATTGGGATTTGTAGTTCCCCATTGCGTGGCTATGACATTTTTCCCTGTAGTGTTGAAATTTTCTACACTAACATCGAGGTTGGGCAATAGCGCTAATCGTTCTTCTAAATAGAAGGCTGCCAAATCGTTGTTGTTGTGTACTCTTGTAGTAATTGTGACCTCATTGCTGTTTACTGTAGTAGCTTGTTCGCCAGAAAGCTCAGCGACCATTTGCTGTAAATTAGCCTGTTCTACCTGATCTATGAGTTGCTGCACTGACTGTGCACGTACTGTACCTAGTACACCCAGTGTAAAAAGTACTATTATTATCCATTTATTCATGGTTAAATATTGTCTTTAAATCTGTTTAAAGATAGCGATTTAGACAAAAAAATGTCTAAATAGTTTTTAAAGTATTATTTTTGTTCTACATTTGTAGAGTTAATTCTAAAATTGTAGAACAATGCAATTGTCAAAAACCGAAGAGCAACTGATGCAATACCTTTGGAAGCTCGAAAAAGCGTTTATGAAGGATTTGTTAGATGCTTATCCAGAGCCAAAGCCTGCCACAACTACTGTAGCCACGCTACTTAAACGTATGATTGGTAAAGGTTTTGTAAACTATAAAACCTATGGAAAATCACGGGAATACTATCCACTGGTAAAAAAAGAAGACTATTTTTCTAAGCAAGTTAATGGGCTTATTAAAACCTTTTTTAACGATAGTGCTTCGCAATTTGCATCGTTCTTTACACGAAAAACAGATTTAACCAAGAAAGAGCTCGAGGAGTTAAAGGCCATTATTGACAACGAAATAAAAAACAAATAGTATGGCCATTTACCTTTTAAAATTTTCAGCCTGTTTGTTAGTATTTTGGCTCTTCTATATATTCATCTTAGAGCGCCAATCTATGCACATGTTAAAACGCATGTATTTATTGGGTGCATTGGCATTGGCCCTTTGGATACCTACATTTTCCATTATCCAATACGTTGAACCTGTTACTTTAACAATGGAAACCATACCGTTGGAATACATGACTACAGCACCCATAAGTGAACCAATGGTTGTCCAGGAACCCGCATTTTGGAATCTTGAACGTACCCTATGGGTAATTTACACCTTAGGGGTTTTAGTATTTAGTATCAGATTTATTTTAAATCTTAAAACTCTTTATACGCGTATTTCTACGCATCCACAAATCTCGAAGCCCCCGTTTATTTATGTGTTACTAAAACAACAGCAGATACCGCATTCTTTTTTCAGATACCTGTTCTTTAACAAACAGGCTTACAAGAATCAGAAAATTCCTAAAGAAGTCATCCTTCATGAGGAAACCCATGCCAGACAATGGCACAGCCTGGATATTTTAGTGATAGAACTCGTTCAGATCGCCTTGTGGTTCCATCCTTTAGTTTACATTTTAAAACATCATATAAAACTCAATCATGAGTTTTTGGCCGACCAAGCTGTAATAAACAGCGTTGACAATCCAAAAACCTATCAAAAACTTTTATTGCAATTTTCATCAAGCACTCAAAATAACGAGTTATCGAGTGCCATTAATTATTCATCATTCAAAAAACGATTTACAGTTATGAAAACACAAACCTCAAAAACCAGGATTTGGGTAAGCAGTTTAATATTGCTACCCATTGTTGCTATTCTTTTTTACAGTTTTGCGGAACGGGAATATAAGGAGAAAGAACCAATTGAAACCTCAGAATTACTTCAGGCTGAAAACCAGACAACAGACGAAGGCGCCACAGAAGCAATGATGCAAGAGTATAATGACTGGATGAAGAAATTAAACAACAAAACTTCGAGTCTTTTTATACCTGTTGGCACATGGGAACGTTTAGTTGCTATCTATGACCTAATGAGCGAAGAGCAACGCGAATCAGTTAAAACGCTTCCTATATTACAAGAGGTAAACTCCAATTTATATTCAACAAAACCAAATAAACCCACAGCTACTCAATTTGAAACTTGGAAAAATGAAAAGAAGTTCGCCATTTGGGTAGATGGGAAGCACATATCAAATTCAGAATTAAACAACTATAAAGTAAATGACATTGTACACTATATCGGCTCTGGTGTTAGTAAAAATGCAAAAAGTAAAGAATTCCCCCAAGCTTTTCAATTTCGTTTATATACAGAAAATGGCTTCAATAAATTCTTTAAAGAAGGTTTTGTCAGTAGTTATAAAGAACTTTCTAATGAATACGCTATTGCTATACGCGACTATTTAAAAGGTCCTCAAACCGATAATTCTGAGCTTAAAATAATAAAGGCGCAAGCTGATAAATTCTACAATCAATTTACTAAAGAAGAGCTAGATAAATACAATATTTTACCTGCTCCCCCTGTACCTGCAGTTCAGAAAACTCCAAAAACCATTCTAAGTATTCTTATTAAAGACAACGGTGATCTCATCATTAATAACAAACCTGGTGACCTTAGTACTTTAGAAACTTTTTTACAAAATCTTGATATACCTAAAGACTATACTATAAGCTTTAAAACTGAAGACCAAGTATCTCAAACAGACACAGAAAAAGTATTACAACTTTTAAAGACTTATAAGGTTCTATTTGATTCAAACCCAATAGAAATGCCAACGCAACAAGAAAAAGCAACAGCAAAACAAGTTACAGCTTATAATGCCTGGGCAAAAGCTATAAATCAGAAAATGGCTAAGGCAAAGGCAAATAATGAGGTTAATGCCTACCCCATAGTTAAAACCAAAGAAGTA
>Ga0207419_1003075_pt1 | contig 10250 bp, 11 predicted proteins | sample ElkSloMetagenome_4_FD_184723 | JGI IMG/M metagenome (GOLD analysis project Ga0207419, IMG submission 184723) | Hot spring microbial communities from Elkhorn Slough, Monterey Bay, USA - MD2A (version 2) | ecosystem: Environmental > Aquatic > Marine > Intertidal zone > Estuary: Microbial mat ... | reverse complement strand
ATGTATCTTATAGGCCTCTCTATTCATTTATTTGGAACTGTATTTTGAAATTTGCCCTATATAAACCATTTCTTGATTACTGTTTGTAGTTAATTCCATTGTAAAATGATCTGACGCAATAGATACCAATCGCACGTCAATAACATTTCTATCATTTTTAACCGAGAAGGTAACTTCAAATTGATTGGAACTGAGATTTCTTAATTTATAATTTAATAAATCACCGGAAAATTCAATATGAGCACTTTGCTCTACGGGTAGCTTTACCCTGGCCTTATTAGCCTTAACTCTTAAAAAAGCCACCGCTTTTACGGATTGTCTTACTTTTCTGGATTTCATATAAAAAACCGTTGGCGTAAAAGCATAATCCTTAGAGATTAATAATGATTTTACATTAGCAGTCGTTTCAGGCGACTGAGGTGCTGTTTTATTTTGTGCCCACGTCAGTGTAAGAAACAGGCACAGTGCGAGAGATAAAAGCGATTTCTTCATAATAATTAATTTGGATCTAAGATATGATTTATTCGTTCTACACAATCCAGTAAGTGGTATTTTGTTTCAGTATTTAGCGCAGATTTTGGTGTGCTTTTTAATTTTTGCTTTAAGGTATTAAGTTCACCTCTTACCAAGGCCCTTATATCAGATTGATTTACATTGAAGTATTCGTAACTACTTGTTCGGTTTATTTCTTCTGTCATAAGATATTTCATACGATCAATATAAGCACGCTGAAGATTCCTGCTGTAGACTGTATGCGCATTAGGTGAGCTTAAGTTTTTCCATAATCCGTTTCTTATAGTTTGAAGCATTTGTAAAGCACTAAAATTAGACGCATCCAAGGCATGATGATCTATTAGACGACCTAAACGTTCAAAACTCATAAGGTTATTTAAATGTCTTACCTGAAGGCTTCTAAGTTGCTCTGTATAACCTGCATAATCAATATTCTTAAGAATGGATGCATCTAATAACCATTGTGGGGTTTCAAATGCATTTTGCACTAACCAATTGAGTGCTTCTTTTTGATAACTTGCCTCGACAGCCTTGTAAACCATTCCGTCCTGATCTGGATTTTTGGTCTGTTCTATAACGCCACCTACATGGGTAACGACATGACCAATATAGCGACTCCAAACCCTAAGCATTTCACCATATAATTCTTCCAAGTCTTCATAATTATTAGTTTGTGAGCTAGTCCATTCTGGTAAATTCTTTGCTACTATTTTTAAGTTACTTAAACCATAGGTACTCGCTATAATACTATTATTACCTATATCTTCAGTTTGACTTGTAGGGTCGAATCTACTGCGTTGTTTACCAAATCTATAGATAGGATCATCAGCTTTTTCTAATATCCAAGTGTTAAGCTGTTGTTCTTCTTCCTCAGGTGAAGTAGCCTCTGGTAGATAACGGTATCCATAAATAATCGCATAATGGTCATATGGACCTAATTGTCTTATAAACCTTATATTTTCATCACCAGGTTGCGCGATATAATTGTAGCGCGCATAATCCATGATCGTAGCGGCAATACCATTTTCTTGAGTAAAATCACCATTCCTATAATCTTCGACGTCATACGCATAACTTGCGGCCATGTTGTGTGGCAAACCTAAGGCATGCCCCACTTCATGAGCAATAACCATTTTAAGCATTTCACCCATGTCTTCTAAACTTGTATCTAAGGTTCTAGCTTTGGGATTGGCAGCACCGGTCTCTAATAAATAGCGATTTCTATAAGACCTTAAATGGTTGTGATACCAGATAATATCGCTTTCTATTATTTCCCCACTTCTAGGATCTGAAACTGAAGGCCCTACGGCATTCCTCGTAGTGCTAGCCACATATCTAATTACTGAATATCGGATATCCTCTGGACTAAATTCTGGGTCTTCTGCCTTTGTTGGTGGATCCTTAGCAATAATAGCATTTTTAAAACCTGCTGATTCAAAAGCGGTTTGCCAAAGCTCTACACCTGCCTTTATAAACGGTCTAAACTTCTCTGGTGTTGCAGGATCTAAGTAATACACAATAGGTTTTACGGGCTCCACAAGTTCGCCACGTTTATAAGCTTCTAAGTCTTTAGGAACCAGATTCCAACGTCTAATAAACGTTTTTTTATCGGCTTTAAACGCATCGCTACCAAAATCGTACTGACTTAAAGTAAACCAACCAACGCGCTCATCAAACACCCTTGGCATGACAGGCTCATCTTTTAATAAAATCATCGACTGATTCATTTGTAAACTAATGGTCTCACCGCTACGATTAGATGGCGGCTGAGCTGCATTATAAGTAAAGTCTTGTACTATTTCAATATTTTTAGGGTATGCACTAGCAGTAGTTATAAAACTTCTGTTTTTGTCAAGGCTTTTAACCTTGTATTGTTTTCTTAATCTTGAAGACAATCCGCTTAATGCTTTGACGTCTGTACTAAAAAATTTGGTTACATCTATAACTACTGCTGTTGAATCTTTATTAAAAGATGTAATATCGAACGCAAATAGCGTGGGTTCATAGTTATTATTCTCTACAGATATATGAATTGGCAAACTATCTGCCGCTACAGCACTCGAAGACTTTTCTTTTATTAAAATTTTATCTTTAAAGCGTTTCCAGGTAATTAATCTTGTGTTGGTTTTAGTGCCTGCATTAACATAGCCGCCACCTAAGTTAGACGGAAGCTTAGCAATACGGCTTACAAGTAACATATCCTTGTTTAAGTAATCGAAGGGAATCTCAAAATAATAGGTGTCGTCAACTATATGAATATCAAAAAGGCCTTCATCTGTCGAGGCATCTGCCGTTATCACCTTATCATAAGGTTTAATTTTTTTAGTGGCTTTCGCGGTTTTAGCCTGTTCCTTCTTTCTTTGGCGTTTATTTTTCCTTTTAGACTGGGCGTCTAGGGAAAAGGAAAGACAACAAAGGCTAACAATTACAAGTAAGATATGTTTCATTTACACTAAATTTTGCAACTAAAATAAAGATATAGAATCACATTTTCATTTTTTTCTTAAAAGCTGTTAAAACATACTTTATATCGGGTCTATACTTTATTTTTGCAGACTAAATTTAGGTGTAATGGTTAATTTTTTTAGACTCATAGCATTATTAGAGGGCGTGTCCTATATTCTACTGCTGTTCGTAGCTGTTCCTATAAAATACTTGCTAAACGACCCTAGCTATGTAAAATTATTAGGAATGCCTCACGGTCTACTTTTTGTTGCCTATGTAGCACTGACCTTTGTGCTACAAGCCGAGCAAAAATGGCCTACTAAAACCTTAGTTTTTATTTTAGGAGCAGCATTATTACCTTTTGCTACATTTTATGTAGATTACAAATACCTTAAACCCATAGCCAAATGAATGGTTTAGAAAATTTTAAATCCTATACCCATTTTATTTACGATTACTTAATCAGCGCTGGAAGTTCTGAGTTTGTAGCCCGTTTTGTAAACATGTTTGCTTTACTAATTGTTTTTACGCTCGTTTTATTCATCGTTGATTTTATTATTAGAAAAATTATCATTCGGGTTATTAATAATATCTCTTTAAAAACTAAAACCAATTTTGACGATTTACTAGTGCAGCATAAAGCACCTCGAAATCTCGCCCACATTATACCATTAATTTTAGCTTTTGAACTACTACCTCTAGTCTTTGTCGATTTTCCTGTTTTTGAATCTTACATGGAACTTCTTCTTAAAATCTATGTGGTTCTAGTTATAGTTTGGCTTATTAGAAGCCTATTGCACACATTTAAATCTTATTTTAAAACCATCCCAGCCCTTAGGGACAAACCTATTGACAGTTACATACAAGTGGCTATGCTCTTTATATGGATCATTGCTGCTGCGGTATTATTTGCAATTATCACTGGAATTGAGTTTATTGAATTCTTTACCGCGCTCGGTGCAGCCTCTGCTGTAATTTTACTCATATTTAAAGATACTATTTTAGGTTTTGTGGCGAGTATTCAGGTGGCTATTAATGATACTGTTAGGATTGGCGATTGGATTTCCATGGAAAAGTATGGAGCCGATGGTGATGTTATTGAAATTAATTTAGCTACTGTAAAAGTTCAAAATTGGGATAAGACGATTACTACAATCCCTACTTACGCCTTAATTTCGGACTCTTTTAAGAATTGGCGTGGCATGACTGATTCTGGCGGAAGACGTATTAAGCGTGCTGTTGTCATTAAGCCTTCATCCATTAAATTCTTGACAGACGAAGCAATATCGCATTTAAAATCTATTCAACTCATTGAAGATTATTTAAATCATAGAGTCAGTGATATAGCAGCATATAATGAAGAACAAAAAGCTGATAAATCCATATTGATTAACGGTAGAAACCTAACCAATTTTGGCGTTTTTAGAAAATATGTTGAAACTTATATTGAAAATCATTCGGCTATAAAGAAGGACATGACGATTATGACCAGACAACTTGAGCCGACGGCTTACGGATTTCCACTAGAAATTTATGCCTTTAGTAGCGACCAGCGTTGGAAAAATTATGAGTACATCATGGCCGATATTTTTGATCATGTCGTGGCTGCTGTTCCATTTTTTGATCTTGAGATTATGGAAGTTAATGCGCTTAAAGTAGAAAATATCTAAGATAATCTATCTTTAACAAATTCTACCTTTGTTTTACCATGAGGTTGGGGCTTGCCGTTAGCATCTAGATTAACAAGTACAATATTTTCTACTGTGATAATAACTTCATGAGTCATTTTATTACGAACTTGACAGTTAAGCACTAAGGAGCTTTTACCAAATTTTACCACTTCAATTCCTATTTCTACAATATCACCAGACTGCGCTGAACTCATAAAGTTAATTTCAGACATGTATTTGGTCACCACTTTGTTATTTTCAAGTTGAATAACAGCGTATAACGCCGCTTCTTCGTCTATCCATTCTAATAAACGACCACCAAATAAAGTTCCGTTAGGATTTAAATCTTCAGGTTTTACCCATTTTCTGGTATGAAATCTCATGATTTTGTTTTAACTCAAAGTTACAATAATAGAATTGTTAACAACCAGGTTAACAACAAATTTATAGATGGTTTTTTAGGGCCTATAATCCTTTTAATTTTAAAGCTCATCATAAAACTACAATTATGCCTAACCGAACAACCCACCTGCTCGCTACCAGACCTGTAATTAAATCTGCCAAACTTTATGATAACATGAGTGAAGATGAGCACTTTCAAAACAAAACCTTACGCCCTATTATAAAATTTCAGAATGATTTATTTATTGCGGCTTTTAGGAACTATGTAAGCAAACACAAAAATGTCTTTTACGACTTAAATTTAGAAAAGCAATTAGTGTATATAGACAATGCTCTACAAAAAGATATGAAGTTTAGAAACTCACTAAAGGGTATGGTTATTGGACAATTTACAGAAGAAGAATATCACATCTATATTAAAAACTCTTCGGCGTTAAATAAGCGCATGATGAATATTGTTAAGGAGCGCTTATGTAGTCAGATTCAATTATTAAATGATTCTAGTTTTTTACAGGCGGTCTAAAATAGATTCGCCATTAAGATTAGTGGTGAGTACTTCACTCATATAGTTAAAATAAGGTCTTGCTATAGCAAATGCATGATCTACTTCTTCTAAAAAATCCTTATGGTGAACATCTTCATCAGTAAATGTCCTACTAAAAATAAATTGCTTTCTTCTTATTAAATCAATGGCTTTATGCTGCTTATTAAAACCTCTTGGCGCTGTCTTAAGGGTGTTGCCTCTAAAGTTTCCCCAAACCTTTTTAAAGTTAGCATCTTTTAAAATAGTTCTTATTTCGGTGTCGTCAGCTTCAAACTCTTTTCTAATTCTAAAAAGATCTTCTTTATTAGGTTCCCAAAACCCTATTCCAATAAACGATTTATCATCAGGCTCTAAATGTAAATAATACCCACCTCTCAAATGGGGTTTTATCCTGTGAAATGCACCTCCAAAATGGGTTTTATAGGGAAGTTTATTTTTTGAAAAACGGACATCTCTATATATTCTAAATACTTTAATACGATCTATACGATCGTGTTTTCTTAATAAACCGCCTAAGTATTCGTAGCAAGATTTAACATTAGCCTCAATCTGCTTAAACTCTGTTTTGTGCTCATTAAACCATTCTCTATTATTATGTCGTTTAAGGTCTTTTAAAAACGGAAATGTCTCTTGTGGTATTTGTTGAAGCATATTTTTTTCTTAAAAATAAAAAAAGACCGCTAAGTAGCGGTCATTTTCCAAGTTATTCAGACTGTTATTAAGCATTAGATGTTTCTACTTCTACACTTTTTAACTCTGCTTTTGTTGAGGTATTAAATGCGTTAAGCATCCAACTTGTTTTTTCTAGTTCTCTTATGTAAGCACCGATTAAATCTATGGTTCCTTCGTCGCCAGCATCATCTGCTGTTTTAACGGTTTCCATCATTTGCTTAATAATGATAGCATGATTCTCTAAAAGATAGGATACCATTTCTTTATCTGTAAGGTTTGACTTGGCCTCATTAATATTAGAGATTTCCAAATAATCTTTCATTGTACTAACAGGATGATGTCTTAAGGTTAAGATACGCTCTGCTATTTCATCAATTTTTACTCTAGCATCAGTATATAACTCTTCGAATTTTTCGTGCAATTCAAAAAAGTTTTCACCCAATATGTTCCAATGAAAATTCCTAAGATTCTGATAGTATACATGATAATCTGCTAAAAGCGTATTAAGTGCTTTTACAGTTTCAATATTTTTTTCTTCATTAATAGTTAAGTAATTCATTGTATTTTTTTTATGGTTAATTTTTGTTATTTTTAATATAACGTTGAAACTTCATTTAGACAAATAACTTAACAAGGTTTAACGCTATTAAGAAAGAATTAACACAAATGCCAATCTTAGACGAATATTGATAAATAAAGGCCTTACGTTGAGTAGCGCTTCCTACATATGGATATTGTTAAAAATAAACTTGTTAGTTTTAGTATTTTTCAGTATTATGCAAAAAAATAAAATTTTAGATATATGGGTAGACCTGCCACAAGACCAACAAAATTGAAAGATGGTTTTTATATTGAAATAAGAAATAAAGGTTCTAGAACTGGTGTAAAACTTCATAGTGCTACAAAATTACAGATGCACAGAGCTATAAAAATGTATGAACGCTCTAAAGAAGTTTTAATTTTGGGTGAAGCTATTGACGGCAAATTTGTTGATAAAGAGCCTAAATTGCATGTTATTGAATAAAATCATCAATTTTTAAACATATAAAAGTAGCTTTTACGAGCTACTTTTTTTTGTTTCAAACTCAAGCTTATGTAAAATGAGACCAGATGCTGGTGCAATGTAATTCATTTGTTCATTAAAATCCGGTTGTAAAGTTTTTTGTAGAGTTTCTAAATCCATTTCACCTTTACCTATTTTTATTAGAGTCCCAAACATTAATCTTATTTGATTACGCATAAAGCCATGGCTTTTCACTTTAAATACATAAGAAATCTTAGGGAAAAAGTTCGCCTTATAGATGTCATTTGTTACAATTGAGCTATCTATTATAGTTCTTGTATATGTTCCTTTATCGGTAGGTTTGTAACAATAGGCCTTTAAGTAATGTGTTCCTTTAAACAATTGCGCGGCCTCTTTCATAAGAGACACATCTAAAGGTTCTAATATCGTGGTTAAAATAGGTGCACAAAAAGGATGGTTTTTTTGACCTTCTGAAAACACATAATGGTATTCTTTAATTTTTGAATTTTGAATGATATTAAAATCCTTATCCACTTTCTCTATAGATAGCGCTCTCAAATCTTGCGGTAAGTTATAATTAAACCAATCTAAAAAAGCTTTAACATCTTTAATCTCTTCGTATAAGAACAATTCAAAGGCACTTTCATTAGCAGAAACCATAGCATCGGTTCTACTAGCACCTAAGGTTTTAAATTTTGCACCTTCCAAGACGTAATTTAAGGTCTTGTCAATCATTAAATGAATCGTTTTTACATCTGGTTGTTTCTGCCAACCGTGAAAACGATATCCTAAATACTGAAATTTAACTAAGTAATAATATCTCTTTTTTTGCATATTTAAAGGTGCTAAATTATTAAATTTAACGCTGCAATAAGTAATTTTAAACCTAAACCTTTATTATTTGCAAAAGGCCTATCCATTTGACCCTAATGTAAAACATCACATCATAATAGGTGTATTACTTGGGCTCTGGATTTTTGCCTTTCTTTATCTCACTGAACCTTTAGACGTTAGTGAATTTAGTCCTAAAGAAAAACTGATTTATTTACCAGGCTACGGTGCAGCTGGTTTAGTTTGTTATTTGTTGTTGCTTCCTTTTCAATACCTTCTTTATCAAAAGAATAACCAAACTTGGTCTCTTTTAAGTGAAGGAATATTATTATTCGGTTTCTGTACTGTTTCCATTGTCGTTGCCAGAATCTATTATTTATGGGTTGTTGTGCCTTATGAGCCCAATCCTTACACTTTAGGCTATGCCCTTAAAAACATTTACTTACCTGCCATTGCCATTATTTTACCAATTATTATTGTGGCGAGGTACGCTTTTGGTAAGTATCATGAAAAGCGACTCAATGACCAAAAAATCACCATTAAAGGTGAAGGCAATTATGAAGGATTGCGTTTACATATGAACGATTTAATCAGTATAAATTCCTCAGATAATTATATTGAAATTCATTACCGCTCTGGTAATGACTTGAAAAAAACACTCATTAGAAACAAGCTCTCTGTAATTGATGAAGAATTTTCCGAACTGCTTCGAACACATCGGTCATATCTTATAAATCCTTTTCATTTTAGGCAGTGGCAAATAGAAAATGGCAAGCATTCCTTATGGCTTAATTACGACATTGGTATTCCTGTTTCCAAAACTTATCTAAAGGAAGTAAAAGTTGCTTTGCATTCTACCACAAATTAAGTTTATTTCGCCCCAAACGCTTGTTATTATTAGTTTCTAGGGAAACTTCTGAAATATATTTGTTTCAGAAAGTTTAATCCAAATAATCATAGAATTATGAAAAAATTAGTCGTTTTACTCGTTTTAATTTCAGTTTCTGTTAAGCCTTCTTGGTCTCAAATTCCCAATTGTGATTGTAAATCTGATTTAGATTTTATTGTTCAGAAATTAAAAAAAACACCATCTTACAAGAAACAAATTAAAGATAATAGGTTATTGAAATTTGAAAATACCTATAACACCATTGTTGCAAAACTTACGGATTCAACAGATATTAATACCTGTTATAAATTTCTTCAACAGCAAATTGATGTTATAGACGATTTTCACATCAACCTATATTCCAATACCACATATTTTTCAAGTGAAGCACTTGATGATACCGAAAAAATTGAGGCATTTTTAAAAAATCCTGTATTCAAAAACCATCCAAAATATCATGGGGATTTGGATAGTTTGAGACAGTCATTATCTCATAAGCCAGCTGACTCTATTGAGGGGATTTATAAATACGGTTCAACCTCTATTGAGGCCGGGCTTATTAAATTTTCAGAAAACCAATTTGAAGGAGTCATATTACATTCAGAACATCCTCTTTGGAAACCTGGACAAGTATTGGTCTATGTAACAAAGAATTCCTTTGACAGCTATAATTTAATTCAGTACGATATCGTTACTCGACAAATGAAAATGATTAGAAACGTACGTTTTGAAAATGGTCGTTTAGTAAGTTTTAAAAAGAAAGGATTTGAACATAATTTTGAGTTTAAACTAAACAAAACATCCAATTGGGAATTCAAACAGCTATCCGATAAGGCACAATACATTTATTTTGGAAGTTTTAGCAATGCAACGGGTAACATTAAAGCCTTTAAAGCTTTTTACTCAAAATATAAGAACAGTTTTACTGCACCAAACATCATTATTGATCTAAGAAGCAATGGTGGTGGTAATAGCAAATGGTCCGATCCATTTCTTAAGCTATTAAGAAAAAGTAAAGCCAAAATTTATGTTATCACCAACCAATTTACAGGAAGTAATGGCGAACAATTTACATTGAAGTTAAAGAACAAATTAAACGCCGTTCATTTAGGACAGACGACTTATGGTGTCATCGCCTATGGAATAAATTATAGCTATAAGTACAACACACCTTCGGGTAAATTTACCATTATGCCTACTGATATGAACTATCACAAGTATATTGCGTATGAAGGTTATGGTATTGCACCTGATATACCG